>ERZ1036460.180-NODE-180-length-35507-cov-12.004118_pt1 | contig 35507 bp, 25 predicted proteins | sample MGYA00514229_ERZ1036460 | MGnify/ENA primary metagenome ERZ1036460 (study PRJEB33795, sample SAMN09464921) | human gut metagenome | host: Homo sapiens | place: USA: Stanford, California | collected 2016-08 | study: EMG produced TPA metagenomics assembly of the...
TTGTCTTTTGTTGCAATAGCACCTACATTTATTGCAATGACTTTGTCATCTAACCCTTTAATTTTAAAGTTGATTGTATCGATTCTTTTTATTTTATATTAATTTACTTAATTTATAAAAAGTAGTAAATTATAGGTATGAAAAAGAATTTTGATGAGATTATTGAATATATAAAAACATTACAAGAGTATTCTTTACCTGATTATAATGAATTACCAAAAATTCCTTTATATATGGAGCAAGTAACAACATATGTTAGTGATACACTTTCTCCTCTTTTTAAAGATAATTTAGATGGCATTATTTCACCTCATAGAGTTAATAATTATGTAAAAGCAAAAATTTTAATACCTCCAAAGGATAAAAAATATGATGTAAACCACATTGGGTATTTAATTTTTATCTCATTATTAAAAACAAGTGCTAGCTTAAGAAATTTAGCCGCTTTAATCGAAGTCGATAATAAATTATTAAAGACGGATAAAAAAGATTTATATACTCTTTTTCAAAAAATCCATGACAACCAAATGGAAAAGATTTTACAAAATGTATTAAAAAAACTTGATCTTTATATTGATAAATATGAATCTTCAGATAAAGAAGAGGAAGAAAAAGACAACGATTTCAACAAAAACATTGCAAATTTAGCTTTAAAACTATATATCGACAGCGAAATTAATAAATTAATTGCTGATGCATTGACTAGTGGAATCGTCAAAGAATTATTACCAACTACAGCTCAAAAAGGTCAAGATATTGATTCAAAAATTGAAAATATCAAGATCAAGAAGGAAGCTGAACAGTTAAAAACAAGATAAATGGAGGGAACAAAATGAAAGTTTTAGTTACTGGTGGATTAGGATTTATTGGTTCACATACTTGCGTTACATTACTTGAAAATGGATTTGAAGTTGTTATTGTTGACAATCTCTACAATTCTAAAATTGAAGTATTAGATAGAATTAAAGAAATCACAAAAAAAGATGTTAACTTCTATCAATTAGATGTTCAAAATTTAGAAGAATTAAGAAAAGTTTTCGCTAAAGAAAAAGTTGACGCTATTATCCATTTTGCTGGATATAAAGCAGTTGGTGAAAGCGTCCAAAAACCACTCATGTATTATGAAAATAATCTAGATTCTACCTTTGCGCTTTTAAAGTGCATGGATGAATTTAAAGTAAATAACTTAGTTTTCTCATCAAGCGCAACTGTATATGGTTTACCAGATGAAGTACCTTTAACTGAAGATTCACCAGTTAAAAATGCAACATCCCCATATGGTCAAACTAAAGTAATGATCGAAAGAATTTTAAACGACATGGCTTTCGTTCACCCAGAATATAACATCGCTTTATTAAGATATTTCAATCCAATAGGTGCTCATAAATCAGGATTACTTGGAGAAGATCCAAACGGATTACCAAATAACTTATTGCCATTTATTAATAAAGTAGCAGCTGGAGTTTTACCTAAACTAAACGTGTTTGGTGATGACTACAATACACCTGATGGAACATGCATTAGAGACTATATCCATGTTGTAGATTTAGCTTATGGTCATTATCTTGCTTTAAAGAAATTAGAAACAAAATGTGGTTTAGTTGTTTATAATCTTGGAACTGGAAAAGGAACTTCTGTTTTAGAAGTTATTAAGGCTTACGAAAAAGCAACAGGGGTAAAAATTCCTTTCGAAATTAAACCTAGACGTGATGGAGATGTACCTGAAAACTACGCTTCAACAGCTAAAGCATTCAATGAATTAGGCTTTAAGTGCCAATATAATATCGAAGATGCTTGTTTGGATGGTTATAATTTCCAAATTGCAGAACTTAAAAGAAAGAAATAAAATATAAGTTGCATAAAGCAACTTTATCCTGTAGACAAATGGTAAAGTCACATGTCTCTGAAACATGTATTTGTTGGTCCGAGTCCAACCAGGATAGCCAATTTCTATTAAATTAAAAGAGCCAATATATATTGTATAGTTATCACAATAAAAAATTGGCTTTTTATTTTACCTATAATTTAAAATTATATAAATTTACTATTCAACTTACTTCATTTGATTATTTAGAAATATAAATAAGATTCAATTATACAATAAAAATTCAAATTGTCTTTAAAGTATCGGCTGCATCGAGACTTTAAAGACAATTTAACTAAAATGATGTCATAAATTAAACACCATTTTTACTTTAAAAAAAGAGGAAATAAATATCAAAAAACTATATAAAAAATTTTATTGTGCTAGTATTAAAGTATAGCGAAAGGAGAATTTTAGGATGACAAAAACATACGATTCATTACCTATGTTGGCTAGAGTAATTCTCCAATTATTCTTAGGCTGGCCTATTTCTTGTTTTTACAGAGTCTTCAAATATACAGAAACAAAAAATACAACAACATTAATAGTTGGTCTTCTTTGTATTTTTGTAGGACCTCTTTTCTGGGTAATTGACTTAGTTACCACGTTATTAAACGACAAGATTACAGTTCTTGCTGAATAAAAAAATTACCAGGTTATTCTGGTAATTTTTTTATTCTATCCTTTGCATAAATTTCGATATCTACTCGGATAGGGTGAAATGTTAATTCGATATCGCGTTTCATTAATTGAAGAATATCAAGGTAACAGTTATTGAATTCAATATAAATTGCTAAAGCATCTTGATTATTTATCTTTTGATGTCTCATATAAGTTTCTTTTACTGTATATTGGAAAACATCGATTACATCGATAATTTGCTTATATGTTATTTGACTATCTCGGTCTAAATAGACTATTAATTTACTAGCTTTTTTGCCGGCATGAATTTCAAATCTATAGAATACAAATAAAGTCAAATAAACAGCACATGATCCAATAAGAGCGATGACGAAGTTTCCACTTCCACAAGCCAAACCAATCGCCATAGAAACCCATAATGTTGAAGCAGTGGTAAGACCTTTAATTGAGGTCTTATTTTTAATAATGACGCCTGCGCCAAGGAAACCGATACCGGTTGGAACACTTGCAGCAAGTCTCATAGTTTCATATTTATCTGCTGAATAGCCTATTGAATACATTGAAACTATCATAATAGTGCAACTTCCAATACCAACTAATAAATGTGTACGAAAGCCTGCATTATGTCCTTGAGCTTCTCTTTGGTAACCGACTATTCCAACTAAGATGATACAAATTAAATAGGACAAAATAATCAGTAGTAAATTTCCGATTCCATTCCCATCAAACATCGAGTTGAAAAAATCAATTATCATTTTATCGATAGTAAAAATACTATCGGTGTGCAAACCATTTAAGGAAGACACTAATAAATTAGATAAGTTATGCATTTATATAACCTCGTATTTCAAATTATATCATATTAAAGATAAATATAATAGAAATATAAACCTTATTTTGTTAGATTTTTTGGCCAAAATGTCGTAAATTTTTGCTAATTATAAGTTTGATTTATGTTATCCATAAAATATTTAAATTTATTTAAAATCAAAAATTGAAGTAGTATAATAAACTCGTATTAACAAAGGAGATAATTTTTTAATATGGCAGAAATTAAAAAAACTATGCTTAGTGTTGATGGTAATACAGCTGCAGCTTTAATGAGCTACAACTTTACAGAAGTCGCAGCAATTTTCCCTATTACTCCATCATCACCAATGGCAAACTACGTTGACATTTACGCCTCACAAGGAAAGAAGAATTTCTTCAACAGCACTGTTAAAGTTTGTGAAATGCAATCAGAAGCAGGTGCTAGTGGTGCTTTACATGGTGCTATTAATGCTGGTGCTTTAGCAACAACATATACAGCTTCACAAGGTTTACTCTTAATGATTCCTAACATCTATAAATGGTGTGGTGAATTACTTCCAGCTGTTATGCACGTTTCAGCAAGAAGTTTAGCAACAAGATCATTATCAATTTTCGGTGACCACCAAGATGTTTACGCAATTAGACAATCAGGAATCGCTATGATTTGTAGTGATTCAGTCCAAGAAGTCGCTGATTTAGCTTCAGTCGCACACTTAGTTGCAATCGATGCTGAATATCCAGTATGTCACTTCTTCGATGGTTTCAGAACTTCACACGAAATTCAAAACGTTGAATTCATCGCTGATGAAGAATGGAAGAAAGTAGTACCATGGGATAAAGTTAATAAATTCAAAGCAAGAGCTTTAAATCCACACGGACACGCTGTCGCTAAAGGCGGAGCAGAAAATGACGATATCTACTTCCAAGGTAGAGAAGCTCAAAATAAACATTTCGACAATGTTTTACCAGTCGCAGAAAAATATTTTGCTAAAGTTAGCGAAATGACAGGTAGAACATACGCACCATTTGTTTACTATGGAGCTCCAGATGCTACTAAAGTCATTATCGCAATGGGTAGTGTCAATGAAACAGCTTATGAAGTTGTTACAGACTTAATGAACAAAGGTGAAAAGGTTGGTATGATTAGAGTCCACCTCTATAGACCTTTCTCAGCAAAACATTTAATTTCTGTTTTACCAAAGACAGTCAAAGAAATCGCTGTTTTAGATAGAACTAAAGAATTAGGTAGTGTTGGTGAAGCATTATATGAAGATGTCTGCTCAGCACTTAACCTCGAAGGCGTTACCGGTATTAAAGTCATCGGTGGTAGATATGGTTTATCATCAAAAGATACTCAACCAAAACACATCAAATCAGTCTTCGATTGGATGTTAAGCGGAAAAGAACATCACAATTTCTCAGTCGGAATTAACGATGATGTCACATTCTTATCAATCCCAGTCGATGAAAATTACGAAATCGCTCACACATATACTTCATGCTTATTCTACGGATTAGGTAGTGATGGTACAGTTGGTGCTAATAAATCATCAATTAAGATTATCGGTGATGCAACTGGACAATATGCTCAAGCTTATTTCGCATATGATAGCCGTAAATCAGGTGGTGTCACAAGATCACACTTAAGATTCGGTAAAGAACCAATTCACTCAACTTATTATGTTGAACACGCATCATTCATTTCATGTTCATTAGATACATATTTATTTAGATTTGATATGTTAAAGAACTTAAGCAAGAATGGTACATTCTTACTTAATACTGATATGAGCGATGAAAAGTTAATTGAATCACTTCCAAACAGAGTTAAATATCAATTAGCTACAAAGAATGCAAAGTTCTTCGTTATCGATGCTAACAAGATTGCTCTTGAAATCGGTATGGGAAGACACACAAATACAATTTTACAAAGTGCATTCTTCTACTTAAATCCACAAATTATGCCATACGATGAAGCAAATACTTGGATGAAGAAATTTGCTTTAAAGACATATGGTAGAAAAGGTAACGATGTTGTTGAACTCAACTACAAAGCTATCGATAGTGGTACACAAGGATTAAGAGAAATTAAAGTTAATCCAGAATGGGCAAAATTACCATATAACAGAGAAAGAACAACAATCGGTGATGATTACTTCGATTCATATGTTGATTTAATCAATACACTTGATGGTTATGATTTACCAGTTAGTAAATTCACAGAATATGAATTACTCGATGGAACTATGAGAGCTGACGTTACTTATAGTGAACAAAGAGGTATTGCTGATAGAGTCCCAGAATGGAATAAAGATTTCTGTATCCAATGTAATACATGTGCATTTGTCTGTCCACATACAACAATCAGACCATTCTTATTAACTGAAGAAGAAGTCGCTAAAGGACATTTAGAAGATAAAGTCACAGACGCAAAAGGACCACAAGTTAAAGGTCTCAAATACATTATCCAAGTTTCACCAAAGAACTGTGTTGGCTGTGGATTATGTGTTAAAGAATGTTTAGCTAATAAGACAGCTGAAAGACTTGGAAACAAGAATTTCGCATTAAAACTTGTTGAAGCTAAATCACAATTCAATAAAGAACAAGACGCAACTTACTTATATAAACATACAGAATATAAAGCTGACAAATTCCCAGTTACAACAGTTAAGGGTGCTGCATTCTTAATGCCATATATGGAAGTCAGTGGAGCATGTGCTGGATGTGGTGAAACTCCATATTACAACTTACTCTCAAGATTATTCGGTAAAGATTTATTAATCAGTAACGCAACAGGTTGTTCATCAATCTATTGTGGTTCAACTCCATTATCACCATTTGTCAACGATAAAGATAAGAACGGACCAGCATGGGCTAACTCATTATTCGAAGACAACGCTGAAAATGGTTATGGTATGAGATTAGCAACAGACTATAAACTTGCTAATATTTCAAGAATCTTCACAGCTGCTTTAGAAAGTGAAACAGTTGAAGAAACATTAAAAGAAACAATCAAAAACTACTTAACAAACATCAAGAATAAAGATGAAGCAAGAAAGATCATCCCAACTCTTGTTGAACAAGTTAAAGCTAGTAAAGATGAAGCTGTCAAAGAAGTACTCTTCTACGAACACGATTTACTCGATAAGAGTGTCTGGATCGTTGGTGGAGACGGATGGGCATATGATATCGGATACGGCGGACTCGATCACGTCTTAGCTAGTGAAGATGATATCAACGTCATGTGTTTAGATACTGAAGTTTACTCAAATACAGGTGGTCAAGCTTCAAAATCATCACAAACTGGACAAATTGCTCAATTCACAGCAAGTGGTAAGAAGACAAGTAAGAAGAACCTTGCTTTAATGGCTATGGCTTATGGTAATGTTTACGTTGCTCAAGTTGCATTAGGTGCAAACCCAATGGCTGCAATTAAAGCATTCAAAGAAGCTGAAAGCTATAACGGACCATCATTAATTATCTGTTACGCTCCATGTGTTAACCAAGGTATTAAAGGTGGAATGGTCAACTCAATTCAAGTTGAAAAAGAAGCTGTTGAATGTGGTTACTTCACAACATTTAGATATGATCCACGTTTAGTCGCTGAAGGCAAACCAGGATTAATCCTCGATTGCAAAGAACCTGACTTCACAAAGATCAGAGACTTCATTATGAAGGAAACAAGATATTCACAATTACCAAAGATCAACCCAAGTGAATACGAAGAACTCTTCAAGAAAAACGAAGAATGTTCTAGACAAAGATGGGAAAGAATTAAAAAATTCGGTCTTTAATCTTTAACAAAATAATTACTTAAACCCAGCTTCGGCTGGGTTTTTGCATTCATTTACATTACTTTCTGCGTTATAAATGAACAAATTAATAAATCATTCAATAAAAGAATATTGCAAATAGTATTTCTTTTGTACCGTTTGCAATATATGGTACAATTTTGTCACTGTATGTTTTGTAGAAAATGCGGAAGAGAAATACCAGATAGACATTCATTTTGTCCTTATTGTGGAGCAGATCAACGTAAAGAAACAACTTCTTTTACAACAATGCTCGATATTAAAGAGATAAAAAAGAATAAAGTTAAAAAGACAAAGACCAATAGAACCTCAATGGCTTCTTGGCTATCTTTTATTATCTCTTTATTTGCAGTTTTATTTGACTCATTTGTATTTGTTAGAATAGAGATTTTTGCTGCATTTGGATTTGCTTTTAGTATCGCTGGATTGATTACTTCAATCGTTGGTTTAAAACACACTAAGCATAATGTTAAAAAAGGTGGACCATTTGCTTTTGCTGGATTTGCAATTTCTCTGATTTCAATTTTATTCTTATTAATAGTTTTAGCTTTATTCTTATTTTATAGATAGAGCGTCTAAGATTGCCTTGTGGCAATCTGTTTTTGAACAATTATTTAATAATATTCATTATATATTAAAAGAATTCATTTTAAATACTAGTTGGCAAAAATACGCATTTTATCGTATTTTATAACACCTCACAACTCATACTAATAAACACTAATTACAGGTAATTCCCACAAAGTTTTACACTACGTTCTAGAGTAAATCATCGTTGGAATTATCTTTTTTGTGCGTAATGGATATAAAATCTCATTGTTGTGTTCGTGTTAAAATACCTAGATGTTGTTAGACTTCTTTGACGTTATAATCGTTATCAAACGTTCTAGTTGTGAACGAATGACGAAGACCATGCAAAGTCATTTGAGGTAATACATTGGGACTTTTTTTATTTTCTGTATGCTTTTATTGAAATTTTTTTGAGTGTGTCTTTTTCTAGTAATTCTATTAAATCCGCATCTTCGATAATTCGCAACTTTACCGCATACATTTTGTAAGATTTCTTATAGTATTTTGAACTTGCTCGCTTTTGTGCTTCTGATGTTGATATATTCTTATATCCTTTTTTATTAGAAGGGTTGCTTCTTGAATTACATAGTTTAATTTAATATATTAGTGTGTTTATTTGTGCTGGTTGTACTAGCCCTTTTTGTTTTCGTCTTTATCGAAAATCTTTTCAACCGTCACTAATATAATAATTAGTAGTACTAAATACTCCATTTATTAAATTGATTTTGATTTCTAAGAACGACCCGGTTAATAATTTTGTCATTGGTTTATTTCCTTTGACTGATTATAGTTGAATATAAGTTAACCGAGTTGCAACAATCAATTTAAATATTCTTAAAACTAATTTTTTAAGTCGTTTAAAAGCAATGATTTAATATAAGCGCCTATCGATTCTTTGTTTTCTAAAAGAGTAATAATTTCTTTGTCGTCATCATTTCTAAGATAGAACGTAAAGCGTCTATATGCTTTCTTATTATATTTCATTGTGGCTCTATTATCTGCTTTTGTTCTTGGCATAGTTTGATCTCCGTTTAACAAAAAAAGGGTTGCCCCTTGAAATCTTAAAATGTAGATGGTATATTGTAGTTGGTTTGTTGGACTAGCTCTAGCTAGTCTCTTTTTTTATCTCTAAGAATAACCACCAACAACAATATCATTACCAAGATTAAAAAATTAATCCTAATGTTTCCATATACAATTTTTTTGATTTCTAAGAGCAACCCAGCCAAAGCATTAAACATATTTTTAACTCCTTGACTTGATAATATTATATCATACTATCTCTAGTATATAAACAAGTTGTTTAATTAAATAATTATTAATTACATTAATAAAAACTTTCACGATATTTTATTGATGTCATCGATACTATTTTATTATTGTTATAGAAACTTTTCACAATAATAAATATATAAATATTGGTAAAAATATAAAGTAACCAATTTTTACTAGAATGCATCTAAAGCGTTAAGTATTAATTATAAAATTACTAATATAAGGTAATAACAAGAATTAAGTAAAAAATATAAGTATTAATAACTATAAGTAAATATTAGGTATAATAGAAATATTAGATATATTAAAATAGATAATAGATTGGAGATAACCATGAAAATTGTATCATTTAATGTTAATGGCTTAAGAGCTATTTTAAATAAAGATTTTAAAGAAGATTTTTCTCGATTAGATGCTGATATTTTTTCTTTAAACGAGACTAAACTTACTACTGATTTAGCATTTGAATTTCCATTTATTCCTGAAGGATATGAACTATATTATACTAACTCAGATGTAAGAAAAGGTTACAGTGGTGTAGCTGTTTTTACTAAAAATAAGCCTTTAAGCGTCCATTATGGTTTATTAGATAATAAATATGATGAAGAAGGAAGAGTTATTACTTTAGAGTTTGATAATTTTTATTATGTTGCGAGTTATGTTCCTAATAGTGGAGATGGATTAAAGCGACTTGACTTTAGAATGCAATACGAAAAAGACTTAATTTTATATTTTAAAGAACTTGAAAAGAAAAAACCAATTGTCTATGCTGGCGATTTAAATGTTGCTCATAATCCAATCGATCTTAAGAATCCTAAAACAAATGAGCATAATGCAGGCTACACAATTGAAGAAAGAACTGCATTTACTAATTTATTAAATGAAGGCTACATCGATACTTTTAGATATTTATATCCTGAAACTGTTAAATACTCTTGGTGGAGTTATCGTTTTAATGCTAGAAAAAATAATGCCGGATGGAGAATTGATTATTTTGTTGTAAGTGATCGAATTAAAGATAAAGTAAAAGACTCAATTATTCATAATGAAATATATGGTAGCGACCATTGTCCTATCGAATTAGATATTGATTTATAGTATGGAATATATTTTATCAAGTAAAGAAATGCAAGAAAGTGATGCTTATACAATTTCTTTAGGTACACCTTCTTTAGAACTTATGGAAAGAGCTGGAAAAGCTTGTTTTGATATTATTAAAAAATATATTAATAAAGATAATTTAATTATTGTTGCTGCTGGAAGTGGTGGTAACGGAGGCGATGGATATGTTGTCTCACGCTTACTTTTAAATGAAGGATATAATGTTAAAGTATTGCCTTTTGGAAATCATTATAAGGAAGAAACATTAATCAATAAAAATTTATATAAAGGAGAATACATTAATTCTTTAGACGATTTACCTTCTAAAAAAATAGTTATTATAGATGCTTTACTTGGTGTCGGATTATCTAAAACTTTAAAAGATGAATATGTCGATTTAATTAATTCTATTAATTTAATCGATGCTTTTAAAGTTAGTATCGATGTAAATAGTGGCATCGATGCGACAACAGGTTTCTCTTTAGGCGCTTACATAAAATCTAATTTAACGATTGCTATAAACAATTTTAAGTATGGTCATTATTTTAATGAAGGCATTAGTGCTTATGATGAATTAAAAGTAGTGGACATACAAATTCGTGGCAAAAACCCATCGTTTTTTGCTAAAAGTAATGAATTAGTAGATTTTCAGTGGATTTTCAGTAGAAGAAATCGTGATAGTAATAAAGGAACCTATGGTAAAGTCGCTTTAATTGGTGGCTCTAAATTTACTCCTGGAGCAATCAATTTATCGTTAAATGCTTTAGCTAGTTTAAGAGGTGGAGTTGGCTATACGATGGTTGTAGTACCAAAAAGTTTATATCCACTTTATGCTTTAAGAAATAATGAAAACATTTATTCAACATTAAGCGATAATGATGGACAAGTAATTTTTGTTGAGGAAGAGATTAAAAAAATACTTCATTATGATGCTATAGCTATTGGTATGGGAATAGGAACATCATTTGAAGTTTATAAAATTATTTTGTATCTACTAGAAAACTATACTGGCAATTTGCTTATTGATGCCGATGGTCTTAATTCATTAAGTAGATTTGGTATTGATGCTTTATCTAACCATAAATGTGAAGTGATTTTAACTCCTCATATCAAAGAATTTTCTAGATTAAGTGGTTTAGAAATTTCAGAAATTAAAAAAGATTATATAGGGCATGCTAAAAATTTTGCTAAACAATATGATGTCGTAATTAACTTAAAAAATGATGTTAGTGTTATCACCGATGGAAACGAAGTTTTTATTAATAAAAATGGCAACGCTGGACTTGCAAAAGGCGGAAGTGGTGATGTTTTAAGTGGAATCACTTTGTCTTTGATAACAAAAAAAGACCTATTAGTTGAAAGAGTAGCTTGTGGAGCTTATATTTTAGGCAAAAGTAGTGAGTTAGCAGTTGAAGAAATTAACGAATATTCATTACTTGCTAGAGATCTTTCATCGTATTTAATAAAAATAATTAATGAATTAACGAAAAGACAATAAAAAAATCTCACCAATGAGTGAGACTTTTTTATTTAACTACTGTTCTAACTTTATAAGAATATTTAGCTGGTGTCGTTCCAGTGACTTTCTTAAAGCTTTGAATGAAGTGAGATTGTGAACAGAAGCAAAGTTGATATGAAATTTCGTTCATTGTTAATTTTCCTTCGTTAATTAAGGCAATTGAACGATCAATTTTTTCTTTAAGGATAAATTGTGAAATTGAACAACCTAGTTCTTTGTTGAAAAGTTTTCCTAAGTATTGTTCGCTGCAATTAACTTGCTTTGCAACCATGGCACTTGTGATTTTTTGATCCAAATTGTTGTGGACGAAGTTTGCTGCTCTAAAAACAATAGGAGTAGTAGCACTATTGAGTTTTGAATCGTGAACGGCTTTAGCATATTTAATCATTACATCAAATACTGCTTTAACAATGTCGTCTGGGTTTTGGTATTGGTCAATGGTTTGAATGAATTGGTCGCTTAAGTTTAATGATTCTTTTTGATACATACCTCCAGCAATCGCGACTCTAGAAAATAATGTAACACCACTAACCGCCATATAACGAAGTTGTCTTATTGTGTCGTTAGACATTTTTCCGACAATAATATCAAGGTTAGTGCTTTGGAAATCTTTTTCGATTTCTTCATAGCGTCCTTCCTTAATAAAGTTTAAGAAGCGAGTCTCCCCGCTGTGTGTTGATAAAATTAAATCATCAACATATTCGTTTTCGTAACTGTCAATTACTTTTACATTCGCTGAACTCATAGTTTAATTTTATAACATTTTTAAATTTCATACAATTTTTATTGATTAAAAACATGATATTTTGGCGTAGAAGGTATTAAATTTGCCTTAAATTGCCTTTTTTTATAATTTGTTTTGACTTAGAATATTAATATTGTAGGAAAAATTAATGATGGAAAAGCACAAAATCGACTTAGATAAAGATATAGAACTTGTATGTGCTACTTTTAGTGGAAAAAATTATTGGGAAACAATCCCATCTTTTGATCTTGAATTAAGTGGTATGTATTTAAGTGATGGAGGTCATGGAATCCGTAAACAAGTAACTAGCGCTAATAAACTCGGACTTCAAAAAGGACATCCAGCAACAGTCTTTCCTAGTGGAACAGCTTTAGGTTGCTCGTTCAATACAAAGTTAGCTTATCAAATAGGTAAAGCGATTGGTGAAGAAGCTTTATATTATAAAGTTAATATTGTTTTAGGTCCTTCAATGAATATAAAACGTAGTCCTTTATGCGGAAGGAACTTTGAATATTTTAGTGAAGACCCTTATTTAACTGGAAAATTAGCTGGAAATATCGCTAAAGGTATTGAATCAAATGGTGTTGCAAGTTGTTTAAAACATTTTTGTTTGAATAACCAAGAAACAAATCGATTCAATTCTAATGTTATCGTTGATACAAAAGCATTGAATGATATTTATTTATTCCCTTTTAAAATGGCCATAAAAGAAGCTAATCCTTCTTGTGTTATGACTTCTTATAATTTATTTAACGGGTTCCACGTTAATGAATCTCGATATTTACTTATTGATAAATTAAGAAACGAATATGAATTTAAAGGTTTAGTAATGTCGGATTGGGGAGCAATCGATGATAGGGTAAAAGCTTTTAAAGCAACTAATGATTTAGAGATGCCTACATCGAATGGATACAATGATCAAAAGATTATTGATGCTTATTTAGATAAAAAAATATCAAAAAACCAAATCATGGATTCATTTAAAAGAATTCAAGACGTAGATTTAAAGACAAATAAGGCTTTAATGAATAATAACGGTAATTTAGACCACCTTCAAATTTCTTTAAAGGCTGCTGAAGAATGTATTGTTTTATTAAAAAATAATAGAAATATTTTACCTCTTTCTGCTGATGACAAAGGTTTAATTATTGGACCTTATGCTTTTAAAAATAGAATTCAAGGTGGCGGAAGTGGAATGGTGAATCCTCAATACCGTAAACAAGTTTATGATATATATAAAGAATATAGTATTAATATCGCAAAAGTATTACATGGATTTACAGTAAATCAAAACGCTAAAGAAGATCATGATTATTTAAAAGAAACTCTCAATTACATTAAATTAATTAAGCCAAAATACGCAATTGTATTCTTCGGGCTAGATGATATAAATGAAAATGAAGGTGTCGATAGAAAAAATATTGATTTACCAAAAAATCAAATTGAATTTATTCATGAAGTTGCAAAATATGATATTGATTTAATCGGTGTTCTTGTAAGTGGGAATGTTGTCCATCTTAAAGAAGTTTTAGATGATTTTGTTGGTTTAATTTATGCTCCATTACTCGGAATGGAAGGAAGTCGTGCAATTTTAAATACATTAACTGGAATAAATGCACCTAGTGGAAGATTAAGTGAAACTTGGGCTAAAGATTACATCGATTATCCTAATAGTAATATTTTCGCTAAAGAAGATTTTTTAACAAATGATACCCCTTATAAAGAATCTATATATATAGGATATAGATATTTCCAAACATTTAAGAAAAAAGTTCTTTATCCTTTTGGGTATGGATTAAGTTACGCAACTTTTAGTTATGATGACTTTAAAGTTGATAAAAACGGTGTTTCTTTTAGAAGTACAAATACATCTTTAATTACAAGTAAAGATGTTGTTGAAATATTTATTGAAAAAGTAAATTCAACTTATTTAAGACCATCACGAGAATTGAAAGCATTTAAAAAATACGAATTAGCTCCTGGTGAAAGTAAAGTTATTGTAATCCCTTTTGATGAATGGACATTTATAACTTACGATGAAGAAAAAGATGTTTTCGTTAATGAGGATGGAAAATATATAATTCATATTGCTAAAAACGCTCAACAAGATATTTATCAACAAGAAATTGATCTTATCGGTGATGAAATCTCTAAAAATCACGAATATAAATATTTAGAATGCTATAAAGATGGCTCGTTTAAAATTTTAAGCGATGAAAGTTTTTATGATTCTCTAACTTATACTGTTATAAATAAGCATAAAAAAGTTTATAATAATCATAAGAACATAATTGTTTGCGATTATAACACGCTCATAATGGATTTAAGTCACTGTAAGTCTAAACTTATTTCTTTTGCTGTAAAACTTATGATCAAAAAAGTTAATAAGCTTTATAAAAAAGGAAAAGCGGTAAAAGCAAATAATATTTATAGTGGTGTTTTGAATCAGCCAATTAGATCATTATTCTTGATGTCAAATGGCATTATTAACTCTACTCAATTGGATGATTTGATCTATGCTGCTAACGGTCATCCATTTAAAGGAATTAGAAGATTTTTTAAACACAAACCTGACAAAAGCGTGCCGAAAAAGTCTGACCGCTTTTAAAACTGTAAAATTTTATATAATTTTAAACTATAGTTTCTAAAAATTATAAAAATAATATCAAGTTGATAGAATTCGACTTGATTTTTCTTTTAAAATAGGAAATGATGTAAGCGCTTTCACGCTGGGAGAAATTATGAAACACGAAGAATTAATAAAAAAGATGACACTAGAAGAGAAAGCTTCCTTAACTAGTGGTAAGAACTTCTGGGAAACAATGAACATTCCTCATTTAGGAATTGATAGCATGTTCTTTAGTGACGGTCCTCATGGAATGAGAAAACAAATGGCTGAAGCAGATCATTTAGGCCTCAACAAATCCATTCCTGCAACTTGCTTTCCTACAAGTGCAACTTTAGCAAACTCATTTGATGTTGAGTTAGCTCAAAAAGTTGGACATGCATTAGGTGAAGAAGCTGTCTCAATGAACGTAAACCTCGTATTAGGACCTGGATTAAATATTAAAAGAAACCCAAGATGTGGTAGAAACTTCGAATACTACAGTGAAGATCCATATTTAGCAGGTAAACTTGGTGCAAGTTATGTTAAAGGTATCCAATCAAATGGAATTGGTAGTTGTATTAAACATTATGCTTGTAACAACCAAGAAGAAAGAAGACTTGCTTCAAATAGTGTTATGGATTTAAGAACTCTTAGAGAAATTTACACTACAGGTTTTGAAATTATTGTTAAAGAAGCACATCCTTATGCTGTTATGTCTGCATATAACTTAGTAAACGATGTTTATGCAAATGAAAATAAATATTTATTAACAGATGTTCTCCGTGATGAATTCGGTTTTGATGGCTGTGTTGTCACTGACTGGGGCGGAAATAATGATAGAGTTGATGGCTTAATTGCTGGAAACGAAATCGAAATGCCAGGAAATAATGGTGAAACTGATCTTGATATTATTAATGCTGTCAAAGCTGGTAAATTAGATGAAAGCGTTTTAGACCAAGCTGTTGATAGAATTTTAACATTAAGTGAAAGAACAAAACCTGCTTTAGAAAAAGCTAAAGGTTATAAATTTGATGTTGAAGCACATCATAAAATTGCTAAAGAAGCAGCTCTTGAATCAATCGTTCTTCTTAAGAATGAAAATAACGTTTTACCTTTAAATGAAGTAGAAAAAGTTGCTTTCATTGGTGAATTTGCTGAAAATCCACGTTATCAAGGTGCTGGAAGTAGTATTGTTAATCCAACAAAAATTGATAACACACTTCAACTTATTAAAGATTATAAATTAAATTATATCGGATACGAACAAGGTTATAAGCGTGGTGGTAAAAAATCGAAATCACTTGCAAATAAAGCAATCAAACTTGCTAAAAATGCTGATGTAATCGTATATTTTATGGGATTAGATGAAATCAGTGAAGCTGAAGGCCTTGAAAGAAAAGATATCAATATCAACGAAAATCAAATTTCATTACTTAAAGAATTAAAAACTTTAGGAAAGAAAATTGTTGTTGTCTTAAGTGAAGGCAGTGTTGTTGATTTAAGATTTGATGTTAATTGTGATGCTCTTGTTTATGGTTCATTATTCGGACAAGCAGGAAGTGGAGCTATGTTAGATGTTTTAACTGGACGTCATAATCCAAGTGGTAAACTTAGCGAAACTTATCCAATTAGTTATGAAGATACTCCTACAAAGAATTACTTCCCAGCAAAAGAATGGAATTCATTCTATAAAGATGGTATTTTTGTTGGATATCGTTACTTTGAAAAAGTTAATAAACCAGTTAAATATCCATTTGGATTTGGTTTATCATATACAACTTTCGAATATAGCGATTTAAAAATTAGTAAAGATGGGGTCACTTTCAAAATTACTAATACAGGAAAAGTTCCTGGTAAAGAAATTGCTCAATTATATATTGGTTTAGAAAAATCAAAAGTATTTAGAGCTAAAAAAGAATTAAAAGGATTCACTAAAGTCGAACTTCTTCCAGGTGAAACAAAAGAAATCACACTTAAATTTGATGAATATTCATTTAGATTCTTCAATGTAAATGAAGGAAAATTCCAAATTGAAAAAGGCACATATGATGTTTATGTTGGCGCAAGCTCACAAGATATCAGATTAAAAGGCTCAATTGACGTCGATGGAGTTGAACTTGACGACATTTACGATGAAAAATTATTGAAAAACTATTATACTGGTGAAATCACATCTATTAGTGATGAAGAATTTAAGACACTTATTGGAAGACCATTACCAGAAAATCACATTAAATTTATTAAGAAAAATAAAATTCTTGTTGATTACAATGTAACAATAAGTGAATTAAAACACGCAAAAGGTTGGACAGGAAGATTAACATGCTGGGGAATTAAATTCGGAATTAAATTCCTTAGAGGAATCGGACAAAAAACAACCGCAAACACTCTCGTTATGGGTGTATTAAATCAACCAATGAGAGCATTATCAAGAATGACTGGTGGAGCAATTTCAATGGGTCAACTTGATGGTTTAATCTTAATGTTCAACGGACATTTCCATAAGGGGTTAGGAAAATTCTTTAAAGAAGGTAAGAAAAAACCAAAAGTAAGTAAAGAAAATAGATACAAAGAGTCAAAGAAAAAATAGTTCTTTGTATCCTCTTTAGAAGGAAAAAATATGAACAAAAAATTAATTTCATTTTGTGTACCATGTTATAACTCTGAAAAAGACATGAGAAAGTGTCTTGAATCTTTGTTAACGCAAAAAGATAGAGTTGAAATTATTATTATTGATGACGGAAGTAAAGATACAACTCCTCAAATAGCTGATGAGTATGCTAATAAATATCCTGAAAGCGTAATTGCTGTGCATCAAGAAAATGGCGGTCACGGAGCTGGAATTAATAAAGCTTTATCGTTAGCAACAGGTAAATTCTTCAAAGTTGTCGATAGTGATGACTGGGTTGATCAAGAAGGATATAAGTTACTTTTATCAAAAATTGAAAAATATGGCGATAAAATCGATATGTTTGTAACTGATTATGCTTATTATAAAGTTAATAAAGTACAAAAAATCATTAAATTTAATCGTGTTTTAAAAGTTAATGAAATTACTGGTTGGGACAACGTAAAACACTTTGCTTTATGGGAAAATTTAACTTTACACTCAACTATGTATCGTAGAGAAGTTCTTTTAGAAGCTAAAATTGATTTACCACATCACGTTTTCTATGAAGATAACTATTTTATCTACTGTGCTTTACCGTTTGTTAAGACAATTTATTACTTGCCAACTACATTCTATATGTATTTTATTGGTAGAGAAGGTCAATCAGTTAGCCGCGAACAATGTATTAAAAGATTCCATGACCATTATTACATCGCACATTTAATGAATCATAAATATGATATATTTAAATATAAAGATAATAAAGGTTTATATAATACATTAATTCACCATTTAATCATTGTTAACGCTATCGCTTATGTTTATACAAGATTAACTGACACTCCAGAAAGCATCAAGACTTATAGAGAACTCAAAAAAGAGACAAAAGCTCTTAACAAAAAGCTTTATCGTAAGTTGAAGTATGGTTCATTTGCCGGATTTGTTATGGCAGATGGATATTTTGGTAAATTGTTAATGAGATTCTCGCTTTGGATTTCTCATAAAGTTGTTCCTTTTAATTAAAATTCATTTAAATTTTCATCCACAACACCTTAAAAATGGGTTGTGGATTTTTTATATAAAAAAAGAAAGAAATTTTGAAAAAAATTTCTTTTCCTCCTTTTGTGTTAGTGAGAAAGGAATTTTGCGAGTACGAGGCAATAGTGAAATCAAGTACTTGTATGAGGAAATCGAGAAGCTTCTCGTGTTAACATTGATATTCTCATTACACTATTTGTAGTAGTACAGCTAAATTAATTTCCTTTTCTTCAGGTTGGAAGCTTAAGAAACTTTCATGTAGAACCTGCCCGTCTTCTTGGCCGGGCCCCGAAAGAATTTTAATATGAATTTCTCTAGGGGCTCACTAGTCCAATGGACGGGAAATCTACACCTATAAATAGTAATAATTTAAAAAGTACTAAAAACAATCTTTTTGTCGTGCTTAAAAAACGATAAAAAGTAATAAAAAATAAGAAAAGAGCCGATACTATCGACTCTTTAATGAAAACTTATTTCTTTTTCTTGTTAGATTTCTTATAAATTTTTTCTACTTTATTTTCTAAATATTTTACTTTCTTTCTATTTTTCTTTTTCTTAGCCCGAGTTATAAACCAAATGATTAATAGAAGTAAAACGACCCCAACAACCGCAATGATAATAATCTGAGTTTTTGATAATTCCATTGTAATTGTAACTGTGTTAGATGAATAAATTGATTTATTATCGATTTCAACTACAGCTTGAATTTCCATATCTCCGATTCCTAAAATCATATAAGAATCAGTTAAAATTTGGTCGCCAGCATATAAAGAGAAATTAGGGGAAGCAATTTTTTCACCATCTTTTAAAAGTTCAACTTCATATCCAGTTGGATCGAACTTAGTGAAACAATCATAAGTTTTTTTGAATTTATTATTTGTTGTTAAAGTTAATTCATATTTAGCTGAAGGCACATTTGGGTCAATTACGTTATCAACACTTTGGAAATCATCGAACTTAATACCTTCAGAATTATTAGGATTAAAACAAGCTTCAGCCCATGAAGGATAATCTACGAATGGATTTCTATTAAATTGAACTGCATTATAGATTAAGTTATTACGATGAATTTCATATTTATCAACTGGATCTAAAATATTCCATTCAAGCAAGTCGGATAATTGACCATAAATTCCAGGATTTTCTTTAGTTTCTTCTGGTGACTTTGTGGAAACTGGCTCGATTTTATCGCCTAAAGCTAAAGCAGGTGTTTTATCAGTCGAAGATAATTCTTCATATTCGTGATATCTAGCTGCCATATAGAATATTGTTCGAGCGATATTACCTTTATCTTTATCTAACGGCTCGAAAACTTCTAAACCATCTTTATTGTTGCCTCTATATCCAACAATCTCATCATTTAAAGTACTTCTAATTTCAGTGGTTTTATCTTTTATAACTACATTGCCATAAGGCAAGTTGTTGTGGCCACTTGAGTTACCAGCGTGTTCACCGATATTTAAGTTATGAGCATCGCATCCAGCAGTTAATTTCTTATATCCACCAGAGTCATCTTGATAATTAAAACCAAAACTTTTCGGGAAAACATGCTCTCTATCAAATTGACCGCCTTTAGAGCCAAAAGTACCTTCTTTGACTTCGCCTTTTTCATCATAATATTTATAATCACCCTTATTGATTCTAGTTTCAATATAAATAGGTGAAGTAGAGTAAAGTGAATTAATCCAAATTCCTGAAGTCTTGTATTTTCCGTTAAGTTCAGATTCTTCTAATGGAGATAAATCGTAGTTTCTTTCATATAAATAATATCCATGCCAGTCAGTGCTTGTGGAATCTCCGGAATTATAATTTAATTTCTTTTGTCCTTTTTTAAGAGTTGATTGAAGACTTGATAAAAGAACATCACCTTTTGATCCTTCTTCGATATTTTCATAATATTTATCGGCTTCTTTTTTATTTAAGTCATGATAAATAGTTCCAGTAGTATCAATACTATTATTTGTTTGATTATGGTAGTTTATATTTTGTGAAAATGTACTTGCTATTAATGACAATAAAATTATAGGTTTCATAATGTAATATTATCGTAGAAAATCAAAAATGTGTATTAAAAAACATGCAAAAACGCGATTTTTAAGTTAATTTTAAATGTTTTTTGTCTTGTTCATTTTAAAATTATATTCAAATAGTTTATTTAGGAAATCTTGCCTTTATTTATTGCTTTAATATCTTAGGTAGAAAATAGTTAAGAAAAGGTAAAAACGTTCATATAAATATGAATACATATTTAGTCTTTATTTACTTTAGAAGTGAAATTACCTAAAATAATATGCATTGGGGAGTAGCGAGGTATAGAGAAACGTCATCACGGAAACAATTCCCGTCTCTAAACGAGTAAATTAGCGAGACCATAATTAAAAGGAGTATTGTTATGGCAGAAAAAGAAACAGTAAGTCCTTCAACTCAAAGTGAGAAAATTTCTTTCGAAACTTTAAGTAAAGAGGAAACTGTTAAACATTTTGAAACTGACATCGAAAAAGGTTTAACAGAACAAGAAGCTAAAGCCAGATTAGAAAAATATGGACCTAATAAGCTTCAAGAAAAGAAGAAAAAATCAGCTATTAGAATTTTCTTCGAGCAAATGAACAATCCAATGATCTTTGTTTTATTTGCTGCTATTATTGTCACAATTGTTATTTCAATTATTGAAACGGTTGGCGCGATTAATAATGGTGGAATGATTGACGGAACACCCGTTCATAACTGGTTCTTAGATGTTGGAGATTGGCCAGATGTTGTTATCATTCTCGCAGTTATCGTTTTGAACGCAGTCATCGGAACCGTTCAAGAAATCAAAGCTCAAACATCATTAGAAGCACTTAAAAATTTATCATCACCTGAATCAACAGTTATTAGAGATGGTAAAAGATTCAAAGTTAAATCATCTGAATTAGTCATAGGTGATGTTGTCGTCTTAGAAGAAGGTGACACAATTGGAGCTGATTTAAGATTAATTGAAGCAGTTAACTTAAAAGCAAACGAATCAAGTTTAACTGGTGAAAGTGTTCCAGTTGAAAAAGATTCAGAAGAATTATTTGATTCAACAGTTGCTATCGGTGATAGAGTCAACTTAGCTTACATGTCAACACCTGTTACTTATGGTAGAGGTACAGGTATTGTTATCAATACAGGTATGAATACTGAAATTGGTAAAATCGCTACCGCTTTAGATAATGAAGAAGATCAAGAAACACCATTACAAAAAGTTCTTGCTAAATTATCAAAATCATTAGGTTTATTAACTTTAGGTATTGTTATCGCAGTTTTACTCGTTGACATTATCTGGATCTTTGTAAACGGTACACAAGCTGAAGCAAGTTCATGGATTGATGCTTTATTAAGTTCAATTGCTCTTGCGGTTGCTGCTATTCCAGAAGGTTTACCAGCAGTTGTTACAATTGTTTTAGCAATTGGTGTCCAAAGAATGGTTAAAGCTAACACTGTTGTTAGAAAATTACCAAGTGTTGAAACTTTAGGCGCTGTTAGTGTTGTCTGTAGTGATAAAACTGGTACTTTAACTCAAAATAAAATGACCGTTTTAGAAGCTTATACTAACGGTACATACATTCAAGGAAGTGAATTCGTTCCTGAATCAACAAATGAACAACTTAGATTACTTGCTAAAGGTATGTCGCTTTGTTCAAACGCTACAGTCGATGAAGGTTTATTCGGAGACCCAACTGAAATTGCTTTAGTTGTTTTAGCTAACAATTTCGAAATGCATAAAAAAGACCTTGAAAAGGCAACTCCTCGTATTGATGAATTACCATTTGATAGTGTCAGAAAAATGATGTCTACACAACACAAGACTGAAACAGGTGTTGTAAATTATACAAAAGGTGCTCTTGACCAAATCTTAAAACATACAACTAAGATTTTAGTTAATGGTAAAGAACAACCAATTACACAAGCTGATATCGATGAAATTTATAAAGCAAACAGCTATTATTCATCAAAAGCTCTTAGAGTTTTAGCTCTTGCTTATAATAATAAAGATAAAATCGAAGAAGAAGATTTAGTCTTCGTCGGTATTGTCGCTATGATCGACCCAGCTAGACCAGAAGCAAGACCTGCTGTTGAAAAATTCAAAACTGCTGGTATCACAACTGTAATGATTACAGGTGACCACAAAGATACAGCATTTGCAATTGCTAAAGATCTTGGAATCGCTCAAACAATTGATCAATGTAAACTTGGAAGTGACGTTGATAATATGAGCGAAGAAGAACTCAAAGAAACATGTAAAACTGCTAGAGTCTTCGCTAGAGTTTCACCAGAAAATAAAGTTCAAATTGTTAAAGCATTTGAAGCTAATGGTAATATTTGCGCTATGACAGGTGATGGTGTTAATGATGCTCCTTCACTTAAAGCTGCTGATATTGGTATTGCTATGGGTATCACTGGAACTGATGTTGCTAAGGGTGCAGCTGATATGGTTCTTACAGATGATAACTTTGCATCAATTGAAAAAGCAGTTGAAGAAGGTAGAGGAATCTACGCTAACATTAAGAAAACAGTCATCTTCTTAATTTCAAGTAATATCGCTGAAGTTTTAACAATGTTCGTCATTGTTTTAATCGGTTTACCAGCTCCATTTATCGCAATTCACTTATTATGGGTTAACTTAATTACTGACTCTTTACCTGCAATTGCGTTAGGTATGGACCCTAAAGATCCTAATAATATGTTAGAATCACCACGTGATCCAAAAGAAAGTCTATTCGCTAAAGGCGGAATGAAAACTACTTTAATCTATGGCGCTGCTTTATCTCTTGCTGTTTTAATTGCTTATTTTAGCTGCGCATGGCTCAATGGAGCAGTTTCATACAGTGAAATCAAAGCATTATATGACGGAAATGATGAACTCTTACATCAAGCTCAAACAATGGCATTCACTACATTAGCATTTGGTGAATTATTCCACATGATTGGTATGAGCAATGTAAATAAATCATTCGTTACAGTATTCAAAAATAAGAACTGGATGATGTTAGTAGCTTTTGTTGCTGGTATCGTATTACAATTATTCGTTATCGAAACACCAGTTGTTCAAGAAATCTTCTCAACAGCTAACTTAACAGCAAGTGAATGGGGAATTACATTAGGCTTCTCAGTCTTACCACTCATTATTCACGAAGCTGTAGTTTTATTCCATTTCTTACAAAAGAAATTTAAAAAAGCTAACTAAAATACAAGTCATTAAGTAGAACGATTATTAAGTTCATACTTAATGACTTTTCTTTTATGAATTTAACTTATGAAGGAGAATGTATGAGTTATAAATATATAGATATGAGTACTTACAAAAGAAAAAGTCATTTTGATTATTTTAATAAGTTAGCCATTCCGCATGTTGGTGTAACAGTTAATATTGATATTACTGATTTTTTGAAAGTACTTAAAGAAAATAAATGTCCTTTCTTTTTATCGTTATGTTATTGCGTAACTAGAGCGGCAAATGGAGTTAAAGAATTTAGACAAAGAATAATCGGTGATAAAATTATCGAATTTGATCAATGTTTTTCGACTCACACATTAGCGTTAGAAGATGAGACATATTGTTATTGTAAGCTAGATCCAAATTTACCTTATTTTGAATATTTACCTCATTCATTAAAAGCTCAAGAAGAGGCAAAAAAGAGAAATACAATTAAAGAAAGTAGAGAAGATAAACTACAAGGATTTTTTATTTCATGTGTTCCTTGGATTTCTTATTCAGCCTTCAATTAATCCAATACTAATTCCTGCAGATAGCAATCCTAGAATTACATAGGGAAAATATTTTGAAGAAAATGGAAAAGTAAAAATTCCAATTTCTACTTTATGCAATCATGCTATAGTAGATGGACTTCATATTTCTAAGTTCTATGAAAACTTAGAAAGAGAAATTGCTGATTTAACTAATTTAATAAAGAATAAATAATTTAAAATTATTTTCTATGACCGCCAATTTGGTTATGTCTTTCTTTAATTGTTGATTCTTTTTTAAGTGAATCGCCTTTTAAAACTTTATTTTTGCCGTATTTTTTCTGAATTTCATCCATTGCTGTGTAAAGATTTTTCTCCTTCATTACGCTATCAATATCTTGAAAAATACTTAACTGTGTTATTTTATTTGGCTCTAAACTTCCGAAAGAAATACCAATTTGTCTAATCGGTTTGTCCTTAACATAAGAATGATACAAGTAAAGCAAGCCATTTAATAATTCACTATTTAAATCCGTTGGTATAGTCATCTTTAGTTGATGAGCAAATGGTGGTTCGTTACATGTGAAAGAATATCTAACCATTAGATAAACAGTGCCAACCTTCATTTTTGCTTGGCGAAGTCTAACACAAAGATCTTCGTTCATTTCTTTGATAATCAATATAGCTTCTTCCTTAGAGTAATCTCTCATTAAAACTTGTCCTAATGAGAGATTTTTATTTACAGGAATATATTTTTCTCTAATATCGCTGTTATCAATTCCGTTGCAGTGATTATAAAGTTCTTCGCCCATTATCCCAAATTTTTTAACTAAAATATCTTTATTATAATGAGCGACATCATATGCGCTATATAAACCAAGAGTATTTAATCGCTTTGTATACCCTGATGAGATTCCCCAAATTTCATTTAATGGTTTTATTGGCCATAATTTCTTTGGCACATCATCATATGTCCAAATAGCAATAAAGTCTTTATTGTTTTTTGCCTCTTTATCGTCTGCCATTTTTGCTAAAAACATGTTTTGTCCAATCCCACAAGTAGCGGTTAATCCAGTTTGCTCTTTAATTGAATTAAGAATTCGCTTTCCTAGTTCATATGGTGAACATTTATATAATTTTAAATATGGTCCTATGTTTAAAAATGATTCATCTATTGAGTAAATATGGATGTCATCTAAAGCTACATAATCTAAAAATATAGAAACAATCTTAGCGCTACATTTAACATATTTTTCCATTTGAGGCTTAGCGTAAATCATTCCTGGTATATTTTTAGGTAGTTCACGCCTTCTACATCTACTTGGAACGCCTAAAGCTTTTAAAAATGGTGAAACACTTAAAACAATTGTAGCATCTTTTCTCTCTAAATCTGTAACAGCTAATGGAGTGGTGAAAGGATTAAGGCCTCTTTCGATGCATTCAAAAGAAGCATAAAACGCTTTCAAATCAATTACCATTACCCATTTTTCCATGAAGTATATTTTAATGTTTATAAATTAAAAAATATATAGATATTCGAGTTTTACTAACGCGACTTTTTATATGGAATAATGAACATTTGTACATAAATGACATATTCATACTATTTAAAATAAATTTCAAGATATGATAAAATTAATTAATAACGGAGATAAAGCAATGAAAGAAATTAGTTTTAAAAATAAATTTGGTGATACACTTTTTGGAAATTCGTGGGAAATTGAAAAACCAAAGAAAATTTTATTGTTAGTTACTGGGATGGCAGAAAATAGTGCTCGTTATGATGATTTTGCTACATTCTTAAATCAGAACGGAATAGCTGTTTATTGTTTAGATCACTATGGACAAGGTTTAGGAAAAAACGGCGAATTAGGTCACGTTGTCGAAGATTATTTTTTCAAGATGCAAGATACAATGCTTCAATATGTTGGAGTATTAAAAAAGCAATATAAAGATAAACCAATTTATTTATTTGCTCACTCGATGGGATCTTTTGTAACTCAAGGTTATATTGAAAAATATAGTAGCTCAATTGATAAAGTTGTCTTATGTGGAACAAATGGAAGAAACCCACTTGTTAAAGCTGGTTCATTGTTTACGAAATTATTTATACATAAAAATAATTTCCATAAAAGTGCTGGATTCATCCATACTTTATCAATAGGTGCATATGAAAAAACCGTTAAAGGAGCAAAGTCAAATAATGCTTGGATTTCTTTTAATGAAGAGAATGTTGAAATATACGATAAAGATGAATTCAGTGGATATAGACCAACTAATGGATTCTATAAAGAGTTTATGAAGGGTTTATCTTCTATCCAAAAAACATCAAATATCAAAGGTATTGAGAAAACCTTGCCTATTTTAATTATTGGTGGAGATAGTGACGCTGTTTCTAGTAATGGTAAGGGCTTAGTTAAGTTGAATGAACTTTATTTAAAGAATGGATTAAATTCTAGAGTAATTGTTTATAAAAATATGCGTCATGAAATCTTAAACGAAAAAGATAACATGAAAGTTTATAAAGACGTTTTAAATTTCTTTAACGAATAGGTATGTTTAAAAATAGAAATAAAAAAATTAATCTTACTGTTTATAGTGCTTCAATAGCTTTAATAAGTTTGTCATTATCAAGTTGTGGTAATAGTTATTTTGTCGACCACAAAACTTCTAAAAACGCTAAAGTTACAATTAGTAAAACATTTCCTACAAGTGGAGAAGTGATTAAACCAAGTGATTTAACAATTACAAATACCTTACCTCAGTTAGCTAAAGATAAAACTTACCCATATTATTTAACAAGTCAAGTTGGAGATGCGATTGATGTTTTAGTTTTACCTATTCATTTCGAAGATAGTAATAATTTTATATTTGAAGATGAAATAAAAGCCAATATTAAAGCGGCCTTTAACGGAAGTAATAATAAAAAAGTTTATCCGACATCAGTTAAAGAATTTTATAAAAAATCAAGTTTTGGCAAGATAAATCTTAATTTTGAAGTTGCTGATTGGTATACAACTTTTTCTAGTAAAGCATTGCTTGAAGAAGAAAATGTTGATTTGCTAATATCTAATGCAACAAAGAACGCAAAAATAAATGGTAAGAAAATTGATTTAAATAAATTTGATAAAAATAAAGATGGTGTAATCGATGCTATTTGGGCAATTTATGATGTTCCAAATTATACAAATAATCCTGGAAACAAGAATAAACTTTTATGGGCATATACCGCTTCTAAATCTTTAACAACCAATCACTCACAAAATCAATCACCTTTAATCTATAGTTTTGCAAGTTATGATTTTATGGATGGATATTATGGAGCAATAAACGCTCGCACTTTCATTCATGAGACTGGTCATTTATTTGGATTATCTGACTTATATGATTATGGTAATTCATATTATCCAATGGCTGGGTTTGATATGATGGATTTAAATTTATTTGATCATAATGCTTATTCAAAAATGTGTTTAGGTTGGATGAAACCTTATGTTGTATACGGAAATGCTACAATTAACGAAGAAGAATTAATTAAAAATAATAGTTGTGTAGTTATACTTGAAGATGAAAAAGAATTGAATTACAAAAACAAAGATAATTATGTTTTTAATCCATTTAAAGAATATATTTTATTAGATTATTTTGATGCTTCTGAATCTTCTCTTAATTACTTTGATTTGACTAATGATTCAGAGCAAGAAGGAGTTCCTTCAATTGATATAGATGAAAGTGGATATCGTATATTTCATATTGACGGTAGATTGCTAAAATTAGAAATGCAAAATAAAGTTGTCGATGCTGAATTTTATAATTCGAGTGTTCCGATCTCAAAAGCTGAAGTAGGAATGAAAGTTATTACAAATTCTTCTGGCGAGGCGCCATTATCTGAAACTAAAGTAATAAAAAAATTAGGCTATCATTATTTACTACAAGAAAATAAAAATATTGATTATTTTAATGAAGCAACTTTATTAGTAAAAAATTTTGAAGAACTTGATCAAGATTATACAAATTTATATTTTTCAACGAATGATGAATTAAATGGTGAAAAAATAAGAACACCTTTAACTAACGAAATGCTTTTTCGTAGTGGTGATGAATTTAAAATTGACGAAATATATTCTAAGTATTTCGTGAATGGAAGAAATAATGAAGGCGCAAAATTCAACGATGGGGCCGAGGTTTTTTCAACTTCAATCCATTTTGAATAAATTTTTGAATTTTAAGTTACGAAACGCTTTTTTGTGACGTAAATCTATTTTATTTATTTTACTAAAATGGTAATATTTGAGATGCTGAAGAAGGAGGATAAATTCTCATGATAAAAGATATTTTAGTTTTCTCATTATCTTCAAATATTGAGCTCACTAACAAAGTTTGCGCTCACCTCGGAATTGAAAGATCGAAGAGTGAGATTCACCACTTTGCTGATGGGGAATGCTTAGCAACATCATTAGAAGATGTTAGAGGCAAAAAAGTATATATAATTCAATCAACATGTAAACCTGTCAATGATAGAATTATGGAAACTCTCATATTTATTGATGGGGTAAAAAGAGCAAACTGCCGCGAAGTTACTGTCATCATGCCTTATTTTGGCTATGCTAGACAAGATAGAATCGCACATATCAACGAACCAATTAGTGCAAAATTAGTCGCTGATTTATTTACAAACGTAGGAGTTAAACGTGTATTAACAGTTGAATTACACACTCCACAAATTCAAGGATTCTTTGGTGTTCCTTTAGATAACCTTTCACCATCATATTTATTTGGTAAATATTTAAAGAAATATTTATTGAAACATAATGAAGATGATCCAGATAGAATTGCTATCGTTGCTCCAGATCATGGTGCTATGCATAGAGCTAGAGATTTAGCTAATTTCATTCCTAATACTTCAATTGTTGTTATCGATAAACGTAGACCAAAACCAAACGTTGCTGAAATTACTAACGTAGTTGGTGATATCGAAGGAAAAGTTTGTATTATGGTTGATGATATTATCGATACAGGCGGAACAATTTTAGCTGGTGCTAAAGTTCTTAAAGAAAGAGGTGCAAAATCAGTTATCATTTGCTGCTCACACGCTTTATTTAACGGCAATGCATTAGAAAAATTTGAGAATGCTGATTATATCGAAAGAGTTCTTGTTACAGATACAATCGAACATAAAGAATTCGAAGACTCCAAAAAGATTAGAGTAATTACAACAGCTGAAATGATTGCTGATTGTATTAAATCACACGAATCACACGAAAAGATCAAAGATCAATACGCAAGATTCCATTAATATAAGAAGGTGGTAATGCCACCTTTTTTGATGCTTATTTTTGTTAAACAAATTAATAAAAATGTGGATATTAATTTAACATTAAGTGAAAACGCTTTCATACTTTCACTTATAAAATTAATAAATTGTGAAAAATATCGATGCAATCGAATAAATTTAATTTGGAAAGAAAAATGTCCTAAATATTTTAATTTACAAGTATTTACAATTTTTTTATATTTTAGATGTAAGAAGTTCTTACAGGTATATCGGTTCAAAAAGGTGAACCACTTCCAGCCTGAAGCCAAAGTTTAGGGGCTACCTGAAGATAGGATTAGTTATTAACCTCTTTTTCAAGGAAGTGAAAATTTGAAATAATATGCCAATTTTTCTTTGTATAAGGAGGACATTATAATATGAAGAAAAAAATTATTAATTTATTTTCATTAACTATGTGCGCATTACTCGCTACATCATGCGGTGAAACTGTCGTCGATTACGGTGATTGGGAAAGTGTTCAAAAAGAATATTTAGAAGAAATTAACATTGGAACAGATAAAGAAGTTGCAGAAGATAAATTAGCTAATTTTACTGAAACAAACCCATTAAAAATCGCTTTAGTTACAGATAGTGGAACTCTTGATGATCACTCATTTAATGAATCAGCTTGGAAAGGTGTTAATGAATTTGCTGTCAAAAACGGAAAAGGTAAAATCGATAATAAAATAGTTAAAACTGGAAAAATTCATACAATGTATTATCAACCAGCAGAAGACGCTTATGATACAAATGGTAGATTTGCAGCTATGAAAGAAGCAGCTACAAAATTTAAAGCAGATGTTATTGTTTTACCTGGCTACTTATTCCAAGGCGCTATCAAATTAGCAATTAATGATCATGCTTTTGATAATGTTCATTTATTAGCTTTAGATTGTGTTAAACAAGATGATGAAAATACACCATATGAATATAATGAAAGAGTAACATCTGTTATTTATAGAGAAGAACAATCCGGATTCCTTGCTGGATATGCAGCTGTAAAAGAAGGATTTAAAAAATTAGGTTTTGTTGGTGGTATGGCTGTTCCTGCTGTTGTTAGATATGGATCAGGATATGTTCAAGGCGCTGCTTATGCTGCTCAAGAATTAAATTTAAGTGAACCAGTTTCAGTTCAATATTATTATGCTGGCGAATTCGGGCCAACAACTGAAGCTACATCATTTGCTAAAACATGGTATCAAAATGGAAGTGCTGATGTTATCTTTGCTTGTGGTGGTGCAGTTTATCAATCAGTTTTAGAGGCATCAAAAACAAACGGAAACAAAAAATGGATTGGTGTTGACGTTAACCAATACGCTGATTCAAGTGTTAATGGTTCTGCAGTTTTAACTTCAGCTATGAAAAACTTACAAGATGCTGTTGAAGTTTTATTAACAACATATTGTGAAAATGATCAAAAATGGTCAACAGATTTAGCTGAAAATGTCGTTACAGTTGGATGTAAATCAGATAGCTGTAAATTACCAACTCCAGAAGTTGATGGAGAAGGATGCTGGAATTTCAGTAATTTTACAGTTGAAGAATACGAAACATTCTACGAAAAAGTTAAAAACGGAACTGTTCAAGTTAATTCATTCTCAGATAACGAAACTTTAAAAGAAAATAATTTTGGTGTAAATCCACAATACTGTACAGTCAATTACATTGGCTAATTTAATTAAAAATGATTTAATGAAGTTAATAGGTGTCTTGGTTATACACTAAGTATGCCTATTAACTTTTTTACAAAAAGGAAATAGTTTATGGAATACGAAAACGTCATTGAACTAAATCACATAACTAAATCTTTCCCAGGAATTAAAGCTAATGATGATATATCATTAACTCTTCGTAAAGGTGAAATTCATGCTTTATTAGGAGAAAATGGTGCTGGAAAATCAACTTTAATGTCAATTTTATTTGGAATGTATGAACCAGATAAAGGTGAAATTTTTGTTAAAGGTCAAAAAGTTCAAATTAAAAATCCAAATGATGCTACAAAATATGGCATTGGAATGGTACACCAACATTTCAAATTAGTTGAATGCTATACTGGATTACAAAACATCATTTTAGGTCATGAGCCAACTAAATACGGTTTTTTACAACCAAAAAGAGTTAAACAATCATTAGTTGATTTATGTGAAAAGTATCATTTCGATGTCAATTTAAACGATGTAGTCGAAAATATGCCAGTTGGTGCTCAACAAAAGATTGAAATTTTAAAAATGCTTTATCGTCAAAATGATATCTTAATTTTTGATGAACCTACTGCGGTTTTGACTCCACAAGAAATTGAAAACTTAATGAAATCAATGAAAGAATTGGTTAAGGAAGGAAAATCGATTTTATTCATTTCACATAAGTTAAATGAAATTATGGAAGTAAGTGATCGAGTCACAATCTTACAAAAAGGAAAATGTCTTGGGACTTACGAAACAAAAAATACTAACGAAGTTGAACTTTCAAAACTTATGGTTGGTAGAGATGTTAAACTAAGTGCAGATAAAAAAGAATGTAAACCTGGAGATACAGTTTTAGAAGTTAAAGACTTAAGTGTTTTTAATACAGATAAGAAAAAAGAAGTTGTTCATAATGTATCTTTCAATGTTAGAAAAGGTGAAATTGTTTGTATTGCTGGAATTGAAGGAAATGGTCAAAGTGATTTAATTTATGCTTTAACTGGTCTTGAAAAAATTCAAAATGGCAAAGCTGTTCTTCATTTTGACAAAGGTGAAAATAATCCATATCTTAAAGAAACATGGATTACTAAAACCAATAAAATTATTAAACAAGGTTGGTACTACTTCGCCGATTCAATAACATTTGGTACTAAATTTATTGGATATTACACCAGTAAAGGTATGAACTTATTCACTAATTTATTTAGAAAAAATAAGAAAAACTTTGCGAAAACCAAACCAAATTACAAAGTCCGTTCTGAAAAAGCATTCTTAGATGAAGCTAAGGAAGGAAAAATTCACTTAGAAAATTTGTCTGTTAGAAAAAGAAATGAAAATGGAATTTCACATATTCCAGAAGACAGACATAGGTATGGTTTAGTTCTTGATTTTAATTTAAGAGACAATCTTGTTCTCGATACTTATTATAAATCTCCTTTCCAAAAATTTGGTTTTATAAATAATAAAGAAAAAGAAAAAACAGCTAATGAATTAATTGATAGTTATGATATTAGATCCGGCAAAGGCACTCAAACAACTGTTAGAAGTATGAGTGGAGGTAACCAACAAAAAGCAATCATCGCTCGTGAGCTCAATAAAAAGAATCCTTTGCTTATTGCAGTTCAACCAACTAGAGGACTTGATGTTGGTGCTATTGAGTTTATTCATAAACACATCATCGAAAGTAGAGATGCAGGAAATGGTGTTTTACTCTTATCTTTAGAACTTGAAGAAGTTATGAATTTAGCTGATAGAATTTTAGTTATGTATAATGGTGAATTTGTCGGTCAATTTAATCCTAAAGATACAACTATTGAAGAACTCGGACTTTATATGAGCGGAGCAAAACGCGATGAAGTCAATGCGATACTTTAGGAGATGTATATGAGTAATTTTTTAAATAAAATGAAATCTTGGTTTAATCCTGTTGCTGTATTTTTTCATAACGCTAATAAAAGACCAGGATTTAAAGCTTCAATTTCTTCGGTTGCATCAATATTAATTGGTTTAGTAGTCGGATTAATTATTATGTTAATCGTTAGTCCAACCCACGCTTTTACTGGCTTATGGACCTTAATTTCAACAGGTTTCTCTGATGCACACTTATTTTCTAGAGTTATTTTTAAAGCAACACCTTTAATCTTTGCTGGTTTAAGTATTGCTTTCTCTTTCAATCTTGGATTATTCAATATTGGTATTACTGGACAAGTTACACTCGGCGCATTCACATCAATTTTGGCTGGTCTATCTGGTGCAAATTGGTTTGTTTGTATGTTAGTTGGTATGCTTTCTGGTGCGTTAGTTGGATTCATTCCTGCTTTATTAAAAGATAAATTCCATGTTAATGAAGTTTTAAGCGGAATTATGCTTAACTGGATAACTTATTATATTATTGGAATTTGTGGTAACTTAGCAGTGCCTCGTGCATTTAAAGATAAAGCTTCGCCATCACAATTATTAATGATTCCAAGTGATGCAAGAATGCCTTCACTAGGAATTCCCGGAATGGAAAATATAAGTGTTGGTCTTATCATTGCTATCTTATTTATAATTGGAATATTTGTCATTCTTAATTACACAACTTTCGGTTTCGAACTTAAAATGACTGGAAGAAACGCTAGTGCTAGTAGATATGCTGGTGTTAATCAATCAAAATCAACTATTTTAGCTTTAACTATCTCAGGAGCTTTGGCTGGTATTTGTGGATATATGCTATATGCAGAACCAACAGCACCAAGTAAATTTGTTTGGGATAGCAGTGCTAATACATTATTAGCTGATGGTTTCACCGGAATTAGTGTTTCTTTAATTGCTCAAAATTCTCCGATTGGATGCTTACTTTCTTCAATTTTCTTAACTTTAATTGATGCAAGTAGTAACTCCCTTAAAACAATTAGTAATGGTGCTTATAATGTTCATTACACCGAACTTATTAAGTCAGTTATCATTTATGTTGCTGCGTTATCTTCATTCTTCAAAATTATTTTAACTAAGTTAAATGATAAAAATGAAATGAATGATTATTTCACTCGAAATCAATTTAAAAAAGCAAGAAAGGAGGCTAAATAATTATGTTCTCCGCGAATAGTATTGGTTCTTTCTTTAATTATTTTATCTTCTATATTGTAGGATTTATTTTAGGATCATATGGAGGATTATTCAGTGAAGCTTCAGGTATTATTAACATTGCTCTTGAAGGTTCAATGGTTGTTGGTGGGTTCTTCGGACTTATATTCTTACAAGGTATGGCTCAATGGTGCGCTGGATCTTGGCTCGTCACAACTATGGGTGGTTTAGTTATTGTATATTTATTAGGCACAATAATTTCAATCATAGTGGGTTTATTATTTTCATTCTTATTATCATTTGTTTCAAATAAGTTAAAAGCAGATCAAACGATTGTCGGAACTGCTTTGAACACATTAGCAATTGCAATTTGTACAATTATTAATACACAAATCACAGGAAAAGATTCACCTGAAACTGCAAATAATTTATTCTCAAGTGTTCTTCAAATTAAAACAGGAAATGTATTCTTTGATAATATGTTCTCAGGATTAAATATTTCTGTTTTAATTGGTTTCATTCTTATCGTTGTTCTTTGGGTAGTATTAAGTAAAACTCGTTTTGGATTAAGACTTAGAGCATGTGGTGAAAATCCTGCTGCTGCTGATAGTGTTGGTATTAATGTCAATAGAATGAGATATATCGGTACTGCAATTGGTTCAGCAAGTGCTGCATTAGCTGGATTTATTATCTTCTCATGTATGCCAATTGGTGTATGGCAAATTGATGCATTAGGATATGGTTTCTTAGTTTTAGCTATTGAAATCTTCGGCAACTGGAAACAAACTAACATTATCTTCTGTTCATTATTCTTTGCATTCTTCTTTGCGTTTGCTCCAATCTTTATTTCTACAGCATTCTCAGATCCATCATTTGCTGGAATTAGAAATACAATTTTTGGACAAAAAGCATTCTATTATTTATTACCTTACTTACTGGCTCTTATTACACTTATCATATTCTCGAAAAAATCGAGGGCGCCAAAAGCAGAAGGTATACCTTACGATAAATCAAGTCGATAAAAATAAAGCAACCGCGAATTAAATCACGGTTGCTTTTTTTACTTAAAATTATGAATATTAGGGCGAGTGATATTTACACCATTATAATAATATTTAGTTTCGAAGTTTTTTTCTTCTTT
>ERZ1036460.183-NODE-183-length-35309-cov-12.141800_pt1 | contig 35309 bp, 27 predicted proteins | sample MGYA00514229_ERZ1036460 | MGnify/ENA primary metagenome ERZ1036460 (study PRJEB33795, sample SAMN09464921) | human gut metagenome | host: Homo sapiens | place: USA: Stanford, California | collected 2016-08 | study: EMG produced TPA metagenomics assembly of the...
AAATAAATTGACGTTTCTTTTTGTTTGTACATCTATTTAGTTTTCAAAGATCTCTTGCACTTGAGATTTCTAATCTTAATGGGAACTTAATAATTCCTCAACAAGTGCTTTATTATGATATCTTATTCAGATATCAGTTGTCAACAATTTTTTTAATTTTTTTTAAGTTTTTTTAAGAACTTTTTTTGAGGATTTTGACCTCGTCGCTTGCGACAACTTTAATATGATATACCTAAGCGCATACCCGTTGCAAGCATTTTTTTAAATTTTTTTAACTTTTTTTAAACGAGTTAAAAAGTTAACAAAATAGATAAAATTCTGATATTTCTAAACCAAATAATTGCTTTATATATATAAAGATAATAGTAAATTATTTAAAAGTTCTGGTTGCTTTAATAGCTGCTTTCCACTTTTTATCAATTTCTTTAATTTTAGCTTTATCCATTGTTGGCTTATATTCTCTTTGATAACAATGGATATTTTTAATTTCATCTAAATCTTTCCAGAAACCACTACATAATCCTGCTAAATATGCTGCACCAAGTGCTGTTGTTTCTAAACAGAAAGGTAATAAAATATTACAGTTTAAGATGTCAGCTTGATATTGCATTAAATATGAATTTGCAGTTGCGCCTCCATCAACTTTTAAAATTTTATTTTTAGTCTTAGAATCTTTAACCATAGTTTTCATTACATCTTTACTTTGTAATGCAACACTATTTAAAACAGCTCTAATAAAATGTTCTTTTGTTGTTCCTCTTGTTAATCCAAATACTGCACCACGACATTCATCATCCCAATAAGGAGCTCCTAATCCAACGAAAGCTGGAACAACATATACTCCTAAGTCGGTTTTTACTTTATTAGCATAATTTTCAGTTTCATGAGCATGCTTAATCATTCTCATTTGATCTCTAAGCCATTGAACAACAGCTCCGCCGATAAAAACACTTCCTTCAAGTGCGTATGTTACTTTTCCATCAATTTCCCATGCGATTGTTGTAATAAGACCATTTTTAGATAAAATTGGTTTATTTCCGATATTCATAAGCATGAAGCAACCTGTTCCATATGTATTTTTTGATTCACCTTCAGTAAAACAATTTTGTCCAAATAGAGCAGCTTGTTGATCACCTGCAACACCTGCGATTCTTAAATCTGCTTTTAAAGCTGAAGCGTAACCGAATAAGTGAGATGAGCCATGAACTTCAGGAAGCATGCACTTTGGAATATTAAATAGCTTTAATAATTCATCGTCCCATGTTAATGTGTTGATATTGAATAACATTGTTCTACTAGCATTAGTAACATCTGTTTTATAAATAGCATGATTACTTAATTTATACATTAGCCAAGTATCGATAGTTCCAAAAAGTAATTCTCCATTTTCAGCTCTTTGTTGACCATTAGGTATATGATCTAAAATAAATCTAATTTTACTAGCACTAAAATAAGGATTAATGATTAATCCTGTTTTTTCATGGACTAAATCTTCATATTCTTTCCACGCCGCACAATAAGATGCACTTTGTCGAGATTGCCAAACGATAGCATTATAAACAGGCATACCTGTTGCTTTATCCCAAACAACTGTTGTTTCTCTTTGATTTGTTAATCCAATTGAATCGATATCATCGTAAGTCAAATTGCATTTAGCTAAAATGTCATTGATTACATTTAAAATACTTAGCCAAATATCTAGTGCATTTTGCTCAACCCATCCTTCATAAGGAAATAAGCATTTTACTTCTTGTTGAGCTTTAAAAAAGACATGTCCTCTTCTATCAAAAAGCATTGCTCTTGATGAAGTTGTACCTTGGTCTAATGCTAATATGTAATCTTTTGACATAAAATTAGTCTCCCTGTTTATTATTTTCTATTACAATTCTTCCAAACAATGTAGAGAAATAAATTTTGACAAATTCTCTAGTCATCGCTTTCATTTTTTCTTTCTTCTTAGTTGAATAAGATGAAATTTTTTCTAAATAAATTTTTCTTTTTTTAATAATATCCAATTTAAGTTTTAAAGTGGATGACTGTTTATTCGAAATCGCAATTTCATAAATAAAATCAACCATGTCCTTATAATCTTTTTTATTGTATTTATCCATCCAAATGTTGATGGTATTTTTCAAAGCGACACTATATTTACTTAGTGGCGGATTTTTCTTTAACATAGTATACCTTGTTTTTGAAGAAAAAGCCCGTGTAAATAAATCATGTGCAGCAACATTTTTCTTGTATGACTTAATAATTTGATAATTATCAGTATTTTCAAGAATCATTCCAACAATATCATTTGAAGGAACCATTTTAATTAGTTTAGGAACATTATCATTTATTGTGACATCTTGGTTTTTAAATCCCGGTCCATCAAAATTATAAACTCTAAAAACCCTATTTTGGATTTTTTTAGATGCTGTTAAATACGAATAAAATGCTAAATTTCCACCTTTAGAATGACCTGCGATAATGATAGGTTTATTTGTTAATTCAGCAATTTTATATAAATATTTTTTTGCTAATTTTTGGGATGGAAGTTTATCTTTAAACATCATATCAAGATTTTCTTTCCATCCAACAAGTGAATCATCAGTTCCTCTAAAGAAAATACAAACATAATTTTTCGTTATCGCAGTAAGTGCGAAAAATTGAGTCATATTGTCACTCGATAATTCATTCTGGAAATATCCAATTTTTGTTAAACGATATCTTTTAGCTTTAAAAAGAGTTTCAAGTAACTTTTTAGCTTCATCACCATTGAAATAATTTTTAGCTAATTTATCTAAATATTTTTTAACATTGAATTCTTCAAACTTTAAAGTATTATTTTCTAAATCGTACTTTTTGGTTTTAGAGAGGCTATAAAAATCCGCATAAGATATCATAGTTCCTATCAAAACATCTGCTTCAGTCAAAGGAACTTCATCGTAACTTTTATTTTTATATATTCGTAAGAATTTATAGATATTATCTTGCATCAACTGGAATCTCTTTAGTTGCAATAATGTCCACGCCTAATCCTAAAACATCTTTGATAACAACTTGATGCATAGATATAGGTGCTTTAATCTCAAGTTTTGCTATTTCTTTAACAACGTCTTTAACTTTATCTTTTGGTAATGTGTCACTTGATTTGCAAGGACAAACAAGAATGTTGCCTCCAACTACTTTAAATGTAGAAGTTAAAGTTCTTCTAGGATCGACTAACTCTTGTTTAACATAATTTAGTCCTCTTAAACATGTATAACCACTGATTTTTCCTTCTGCATCAACGGTTATTCGACATCCTTTAGGACAAACTATACAAGTAAATTTTCTTTCCGTCATAATTCATTAACCTCAACTGTTAAATGAGTAAATTCTTTAAAGTCGACATCTTTAAGAACTACTTTCTTCATTTCACTTGGCAATAAATCATTTGCTCTAATCTTTTTAATTTCATTGCCATCATTTTTTATAATAATTTCACCTTTAGCAATAGGTTTTCTAACTCTAAAAGAGAATTCTACACTACTTAAATCTTCATAAACATTTATGATATTTGGTAAAACGTAACTTACATTATTTGCTTCGCTAACTTCAATCACGTTATTAATTGATTTTTTACCACTTACAATGTAATTAGCTGCGTTTTTACCTGCGATTTCTCCTTCCATAGAAACAAAATCTACTAAGTCGTGAACATGTAAAACGTTACCACAGCTAAACACTCCATCAATTGAAGTTTCTAAATTTTGATCAACGAAAGCTCCGCGTGTTTTTGTATAAACTTTACCTTTAGCGTTTGAAAGTAATGTATTAAATGGATAAAGTCCAACGCTTAATAAAAGTGTGTCACATTCAATAATTTGTTCTGTTCCTTTAATAGGTTTTAATGAATCATCAACATCACTAATTTCAATTGCTGTTAAGTTTGGTTTTCCGATAACTTTAGTAACGGTATTATGGAGTCTTAATGGAATATTAAAATCATTTAAACATTGAACAATATTTCTATTTAATCCGTTTGAGTAAGGCATTAATTCACTAACACCAATGACATTTGCTCCTTCAAGTGTCATTCTTCTAGCCATAATTAAGCCAATATCACCACTTCCTAAAATATAAACTTTTTTACCAACTAAGTGGCCATCAATATTTAAATATTTTTGGGCAAGTCCAGCAGTATAAACTCCTCTTGGTCTTTCTCCTGGGATTGAAATTTGACCTCTTGTTCTTTCATTGCATCCCATCGCTAAGACGATTGCTTTAGCTTTTATAGTTTCAACACCCGTTTCTGAACTAATAACTCGAACTTCTTTTTTATCGTTAATACTTAAAACAAGAGTGTTAACCATCGATTCGATGTTTCTTTTTTTGAACTCTTCGATGTATTTATAAGCATATTCTGGACCTGTAAGTTCTTCTTTAAATCTATGAAGACCAAAGCCATTATGAATACATTGATTTAAAATACCACCAAGTTCATGACTTTTTTCTATTAATAAAATATCTTTTGCTCCATTATCGTAGGCACTAATTGCAGCAGCAAGTCCAGCACTGCCTCCACCGATAATAACTAAATCCTTATTAATCATTTTTATTGCCTTTCACATTATATTTCATTATCTCTGTGCCTAAATCACTATAACAAATTTCGCTAATATCTTTATTTAATTCCCTAGCTAAAATTTTAATAACTTCTTCTTCGCAGAACGTTCCTTGGCACTTACCAAATCCAGGTCTTACACGTTTTTTAATTCCTTTTACAGTTGTTGCACCACAATTTCTATGGATTGCATCAACAATTTCACCTTCACTAATTTTTTCACATCTACAAATCATGTGACCATAGCGAGGATCTTTTTTAACTAAATCATTGAATTTATCAGGAGATAAATTTGACAATTTATAATGTGGTCTAATTCTAGGATTATAACTTGTATTTTCTTCTAACTCTAATTTATCTTTAATTAAATTACTTACATATTCTCCAATTGCAACAGAACTTGCCAATCCTGGAGACATGATGGCTCCTAAATTAAAGAAGTTAGGTGAAACTTTACTTTCTTCGATAATAAAATCGCCTGTAGACGAGTTAGCTCTAATACCAGTAAATTGTCTAATATTTTGATCAAAAGGAATGGTTGGAATTAATTTTTTTGCTGCTTCTTTTAAATAAGTTAAACTTTCACTTGTAGTTGATGTATCAAATTTATCTGATTCATCATTTGTTGGTCCAATTAAATAATTGTAACTTGAAGTTGGTGAAATTAAGATACCTTTACCGAATTTAGTTGGACACATGAAAAGTGTATGTCTAACCCAACTTGAATTGAAGTGATCTAAAACATAATATTCACCTTTTCTAGGGATAACTTTAAAGTTATCTACGCCAACAAAACTTGCGATTAAATCACTATTTAATCCTGCTGCATTAACGACAACTTTAGTTTTAAATACTTCATCTTTTGTTACAACTTCATATCCTTCATTAGTTTTAATAATGTTTGTAACTTCGGTATTTAAATGAAGCTTGATTCCGTTGTCCATTGCGTTTTCCATTAAATTTACGCATAAAGAAAACGGAGATACAATTCCAGCATCTTTACATAATAAAGCTTTATGAGCTTCTCTATTTAAATTAGGTTCTATTTTAAATAATTCTTCAGCTTCGACAAGTCTTGCGTCGACGCCATTTTCTTTTGATCTTTCTAAAAGTTTTTCAAGAACTTTATCTTCTTCGTCACTAAAAGAAACTGTTAAAGAACCAATTCTATGAAAAGTAACACCAAGTTCTTCACAAACATTACCCATCATTTTATTTCCGCGTACGTTAAAAATTGCTTTATTGGTTCCTGGTAATGGGTCGTAACCACTATGGACAATAGCACTATTTGCGTTAGTCGTTTCGTCCCCTACATCATTATGCTTTTCAAGCACCAAACAATTTAACTTAAATCTTGATAAATATCTAGCAACGCTAGAACCGATAACTCCTGCACCTACAATGATTACATCAAACCCATTATTCATATCTTATTTTTTATATTCCTCTCGATTTATGCTGTCCTCTTTGTGGAAAGTAGAACCATGATATCTTTTATGAAGTTTCTCAAGATTATATAAAGCAACTTCTTCAAGTGTAATACCTAATCCACTAGCAGTTTCAGCTAAATACCATAACACATCACCAAGTTCATCTTTTAAATGTTCTTTGTCTAAATCATGACCTTGGTATTTAAATTTTTTTACTATATCGCAACACTCCCCAGTTTCTCCAGCGAGGCCAAGGACACCATTTGTTATCATGTCCTTTTTTCCTTCCTCACTGATTAAATCATAAGCAGCTTTTTGATATTCATTAAAATTTATCTTAGCCATATTATTCGCCTAATTTTTCAAAATCACTAGCACCATGTTTACAAAGTGGGCAAATAAAATCGCTTGGAAGTACTTCGCCTTCATAAACATAGCCACAGATTTTACAAATCCAGCCTTTTTTCTTTTCTACCTTTTTAGGTAATGGCTTAATATTTTTTTGATAGAAGTCATAAGTTAAACTTTCTTCGTGACTTAATAATTTTGAATCAGTAACGTCACAAATAAATCCATAATGACTTCCTAAATCTAAAACTTCTCTAACTTTTAAGGAAATTAATGCATTAGCATATTTTATTAAATAGTTAATTCCGTTTTTAGCAATATCGAATTCTTTAAAATTCTCAAATTTATTAGTTGTTTCTCCGCTAGCAAATCCAAAGCGTTTAATAATATCGAATGGAGTATGCTTTGTTAAAACTGATAAATTACATTCTTTAGTTTCAAGTAAAGTTTTTGCAGTGTAGTTATTTTTACTAACAGAGATCATGATTGTATTTGGATTTTGAGCAACCATGTTTACAGTGTTAATAATACATGCATTTTGTTTTTCATCCTTTACTGTTGATAAAGTGAATAATCCATATGAGATTTTGAACAATGGATCATTATCTGATTTTGGAGTAGGTAATGATTCTACGATTAATTTTGATAATTCACTAAGAGAAGCTAAATTTTCTTCTTTTACTGATGATTTAAATGTAATTGTTTTGCAAATTTGTTCCCATCCTTTTAAAGGAGTTAAAATCTCACTTACTAATTTTCCGCTATTTGGTGCCCATGATCCATTTTCAACAATTGCAAATTTTCTATTTTGTAAGTTGTGATATTTAAGGTCTAATAAGAATTCTTCAACTGGTGTGAAAATTCCCATATTGTAAGTAGAAGCACAAACTACTAAGTGGGAGTATTTGAATGCTTCAGCAACCAAATATGATTTATCAGTTTTTGAAGCGTCATAAATTTTGATATCTTTTACTCCGCTTTCAGCTAATTCATCAGCGATTAAGTTAGCTGCAGTTTCGCTATGACCATAAACACTTCCATAGACAATTAATACACCATTTACTTCAGGTTCATAACTTGCCCACTTGCTATATAAATTGATTAAATAAGATAAGTCTTGTCTCCAAATTGGTCCGTGTAACGGACAAATTGTTTCGATATCAACTGTACTTGCTTTTTTAAGAGCTGATAAAACTTGTGTGCCATATTTTCCAACGATATTTGTATAATAACGTCTTGCTTCTTCTTCGAACTCTTTTTCAAATGACATTCTATCAGCAAATAAATTTCCGTTTAATGCTCCAAATGTTCCAAACGCATCAGCACTAAACAAAGTTTTAGTTGTTGTATCATAAGTCATCATAACTTCTGGCCAGTGAACCATTGGTGTAAAGACAAATGTAAGTTTATGTGTTCCTAAATCTAAGACATCAAATTCTTTAACAACTTTTACATTTTTTGGACAGAATCCTTCATTAAAGTTTCTAAACATCACTAATGCTTTCTCGTTGATGACTAATGTACATTCTGGATGTTCTCTTAAAACATATTTTAATGAATAAGCATGATCTGGTTCCATATGGTTGACGATTAAATAATTTAATTCTCTACCTTCTAAAACTTCTTCAATTTTTTGATAGAATTGTTCATCAACACTTTTATCAACTGAATCTAAAAGACATGTCTTTTCATCTAAAATTAAATATGAATTGTAGCTTGCACCATTAGTTAATGGATAAATATTTTCAAAAAGAGCAAGTCTTCTATCGCTTCCTCCAACATAGTAAGTATCTTTAGTTACTAATCTCTTATTAAACATTTGTATTTCCTCTCAAAATTATATTTTAAGTATAACAAATCACACAATGAACTGATAATAAAACAAATTAGGAAATATTTAAAATACAATCACTTATATTTATTTATAAATGAACAAATAGCCATTTGTCAAATTTAGAAACATAAAATCACGATATAAAAAGGATAGACATTATTTTTTTAATATCTATCCTTTACTACAAATTAATCAAATTGTAGAAATTTAATCGACTAAATGGATTAATTCTTCTCTTAAGCTCTCTTTTAGCTTTAAGAATTTAAGATCTTCATATTTCGAACTCACGATTGCGATATGATAAATAGAATCTTCTTTGTAATAAATTACATCATAGTCTTTATTTAAATCTTTAATTAATAAATCATTGAAATCTTTTTTCTTGAAATATTTATTAAGCTCTTTTTCGTTTTCTGCATTAACAATAAACTCACTAATTTTCTTATTTTCATCAAGCGTATAAACGTAATAAAATTCTTGATTCATATAAGCAAAAGAAATAAGTTCATACATCGAAAAGTTAGAATTATTTTTAGCTACAATTTTTAATGCATCCAACAATGTTTTTCCTTCATCTAAATATTTAATAAATTCATCATTTACTTCCGCTTTAGTCTTAGGAAGGTTATGTGAAGACAAATATTCTTTAGCGAAATTTTGGTTATATAAAGCTTCAAAGATATTTAACTTAGAATAAAGCTTCAAGTACTCAATGAGTTTAATTAAAGATTCAATGTTGCTTGGATCAGCTAAATCATAATATCTATGTTTTTTATTGTGTAATCTTATATCAATATAATAATCATAATCTCCTTTTCTAGGACTTGCTCCTTCATGGAAATTACATAATTTATTAATAGCATAAGTAAAATAATGGACATTAATCGGAAGGACAAAGTTTAAATCTTCTTTTTTGAAATATTTATTTAATTCCCCTAAAGAAGCATCTACATCATATTCTTCTTCAGTTAATCTATCTTTCGAAATAATTAAATCTCCACTAGGAGTATAAACACTGATTTTTTCAACATAATTAGTGATATATTTTTTATCTTTATCTAACATCTCATCTTTTACTTTTAAAGAAGAAGCAATTCTTCCAGGAATCAACCTAGATAAATCACTAATGAAATCATTATAAAAATCAGGATAATGGGAATAGCCATTAAAATCTAACACTTCATAATTTGAAAAAGTGATTTTAATTCTATAATCAATTTCATCTTTAACCTTAAAAGGATACATTGAATCAACTGTTAAATTCGTAAAATCGTACTTTGCAAATATTTTTTCTACTTCTTCTTTATTGAGTGAAAAAGTCTTATTATCTTTTCTAATTTTAAAGACGTAAACGCCTTCTTCTAATTCTAAAGAATATGCTCTAACTTTATCTTTATTTCCGAGCTCGCGATATTCGAATTTATAAATATTATCCATCAGTGTTCCTTCTTTCACTTAATTGTATCACTAATATAAGTCTACGTTAATTCAATACTTTATATTCGGTTTAAATAACGTCTATTTTCTTTCCTCTAGTACAATTCTAGTAGTTTTTTAGTACATTAATAGTAGTAAATCAGTATGTACTGACAATTCGCAACTTATTCACACTCGTCAAAACATCAAAAATCAATGAATATTGAGCTATGAGGCACCGCTTATATGAAGTCTATATAACTAATAATTATAGTGTGATTTATAAAGAGAAAAGTAAATAGATTAATCGCCGCTTTTTTCTCTTTATATATAGAGGTTCTAGTTTATTTAATTTATAATATTTATATAAATGAATTCAGTAATTTTAAGTCAAACAATAGTGTTTATTTTATATTGTCTTTTAATCATACTTTCAGCATTAACTGTCTTCTTCAGAAAAGGAAGATTTTATTTTGCAATCGCATCTATACTACTACTTTCAGCTTTTATAATAACAACTATTTTTTATAAGATTACACTTGTCGAATTAATAACTTCGTTACTCATTTTCATTACTTTACTTGGTGGAGCATCTCTTTTAGAAAAGAGGATAAGGAAATGAGTTTTAACAGTTTAGCGTTTTTAATATTTTTACCGATTGTAATCTTCTTTTATCGGATTTTGCCTATTAAATTTAGAAAGCACTTTTTATTGATAGCAAGCTATTTTTGTTATGGATATTTTTCATTTTGGTTGCTTTTACTTATGATTGCTATATCATCCACTAGCTATCTTTCAGCACTTTTATTATCTAAAGAAAACATCTCAAAAGGTAAAAAGAGAGCACTTTTTATTTCAACAATCACTTTAATAATCTCTATATTATTTGTATTTAAATACTTAAATTTCGCTTATTCAAACATATGTAATTTATTAAGTTTGCTTAACATAAAAACAACAATTACTTCTTTAAATATAATATTGCCTATTGGTATATCATTCTATACTTTTCAAACATTAAGTTATATTATTGATGTTTATAAAGGTAGTTATAAAGCAGAAAAAAGACTTCGTTTACTATTCTTTATTTGTCTCTTTCTTCCCACAATTAGTCGCAGGTCCAATCGAAAGACCAGGTAATTTAATTCCTCAACTCAAAGAATATAAAAAGTTTGATAAATCGTTTTTATTCGACGGAACGCAAATGTTGATTGTCGGTTTCCTAAAAAAGATAGTTGTAGCCGATGTTTTAGCTATTTTCGTTGACACAATTTATAAAGATATAAATACATCATCTGGTTTTTTAATCATACTTGCAAGCATGTTATTCTATTTTCAAATATACGCTGATTTTTCTGGATATTCAGATATCGCAAAAGGCAGCGCTAAATTATTAGGAATTAACTTATCTGAAAACTTTGATGAACCATACAAAGCAACTTCAATTAAAGATTTCTGGAAAAGATGGCACTTAACTTTAACAACATGGTTAACTGATTATGTATATATTCCTTTAGGAGGAAACAGAAATGGTGCCTTACATAAGTATCTAAACATCATGATTGTTTTTCTTGTTTCAGGCATTTGGCATGGTGCAAACTGGACTTTTGTAGTTTGGGGATTATTAAATGGAGTTTTATTGGTTCTCTATAATATTATTTCTCCACTTCTTTCACAACATGAAGTTAAAAGTAATAGTTCAAAAATATTAATTAAAGTTTTATCAACATCTTTTACATTTTTATTGGTAACTTTCTTGTGGATCATTTTTAGATCTCAATCAATACAAGATGTAGGTATTGCTTTTTCAAGAATATTCACTTCTTTCATCAGTGGTACAGGATATGATTTATTTAAAGATACTTATCTCATTATTTTTATATTTTTAGGAATCATGTTGCTTTTCAATATCAAAAAATTGCCAAAACTTTATGATATTTCAATTTCAAGCGATCAAGGAAAGATTGCTTTAAATACTTTAATTTACGTTTCTCTAATTTTCTTAATTGCTTTTACATGGTTATATTTATTAGAAACGAAAGGAGAGAGTGGTTTTATCTACTTCCAATTTTAATATGAAAAAGAAAATAGTAGTTTTATCAATAGTAGCTTCTTTATCGATTGTTTCCATACCATCATTTTTCGCAATTAGTTTATTTGGATTTTCTTCTCCTTATGAGAACGTATTTTCAAGCATATTAAAAGATAAAATCAAATATTTAGAAAATAACAAAAGTGAAAAGAAAATAATTTTTGTAGGAAATAGTTCAATACCTTTTGGAATAAGATGTGATTTAATCGAAAAATATTTACCAAGTTATAAAGTAATTGATTTCGGACTATACGGATCAATCGGTACTAAAGTAATGATTGACTTATCAAAACAATACATATCTAAAAACGATATTGTGATTTTAGCACCAGAACAAAACATTCAATCTCAATCCTTATTTTTTTCAGGTAAAGATTATCTTATAGCGATTGATGGTGAATTAAATTACTACTTTAAGCTTGATAAAATTGACAAAAAGAAAGTAATTGGAGACATAACTTCTTTTATATCAAATCGTTTGCAATACACAATTTCAAATACCAAGCCAAAAATTGAAGGCATATATGTTAAAGATTCCTTTAACGAATACTTTGATATTTCTTCATCGTTGTGTTCATCAAATATTCTATCAAACAATTATGATGAATTAACATTGGTTGATTTAAGTAAAGATTTATATACAAAAGAATTTATTTCTTATGTTAACGATTTTAATGATTATATCTTAAGTAAAGAAGCAAAATTGTATTACGCTTTTGCTCCTACAAACCCTCTATCAATAAGAAGCGAAGACTTGATTAATGATTATCAATTAAAATTAATTAAGGAATTAAATTTTCCGGTAATAAATAGTCTTCAAGACGTAATGCTTGAACCTCTATATTTTTATGACACAAATTTTCACTTAAATAACGCTGGAGCTATTATAAATACCAAACGAATTATTCAAAGTATAAAACTTACATTAGGCGATACAACAATCACAGACATTTATGAACCACTGCCGCCACAAAAAGAAAACATTGAAGAGATAGATGGCGATAATTCTTACGTTGATTGCTTTAATTATGAAGAAATTGATGATGGTTATCGAATTATTTCTTTATCGCAAAAAGGATTAGAAGCTGAATCAATCATCATGCCATTCACTTATAACAGCAAAAAAATATTTGAATTTGATTCAAATATATTTAAAAACACTAGGAACTTAAAATCTTTAACAATTCAAACAAACATAAATAAACTAAATGACGGATCTTTTGCTCAAGCAAATTCTCTTGAGTCAGTTATCTTAAAGCACTCTACTCCGAGTTCGATTCAAGTTGGAAAATATTTGCTTAAGGACGCTAATCCAAATATCAAAATTTATGTACCACAAAGTTCTTTGCACACATATAAACTAGATTACACTTGGTCGTATTATGCTGATTACATTTATTCAACGATGTAAAATTATTCAAAATATTTTAATAAATTATTAGCTGTTACTATTGTTCGTTTTCTTGCACCTTCACTAGTTAAATGATTGTCTATTAAATAAAAGTGGTCAGCTTTATATAGAAAATCATCCATGGTCGACAAAAACGGAGCTTTTACTTTTTGCTTTATTTGTCTTTCGAATAATTCACGATTTTCTTTGGTGCTATCTGTGGTTAAAGAATCGATATTTCGAGGCGCATAGTTAAAGAAAAATTTTATTCCTTTATTTTTCATATTTTCATAAACTTCATTAAAACAATCAAATTGTTCGTCACTAATTTGACCAACTTTATAAGCAAGTCTGTGTTGTGAAATTAATCCTTCTTTAACTTCTCCATCACGTTCAAGAATTAAATCGCCTTTTAGATTATAAATTTCTTTATCGTGATAATTTCCATCATCATCAAAATGCATCGCGCTAACATCATAATTCTTTACAGGTAATGTATCTCTTTCATGTTGATATCCAACAAACGAATTAAAAAAATTTCCGTATTTACTAATATCTATTTGTTTTAAGTTGTCATAATTAGATTCGAACATATTAAAAACTCTTTTTTCAAAAGCGATATTTTCATACATTTGCCGTTCCACAGCATCAAATTCCGGTGCATCTATTAAAATATCTCCGGGCAACATATAGTTAGCGATTAAATCTAGTTGTATCTTAGCAGAAAAATAAGCATACACACCCATGTTTATAACTTCATATTGAGGGAAATATGTTTGTAGTAAAGGTGAATCATAGCCATATCTTGTACTTGAACCCGAAAATAAAACTATTTTTTTCTTATCTTTAATTTCTTTTAAGTAGTCCATTTTATCAGAAAATGTATCGTAAAAAGTTCCACTATATCTTGGTTTTCTTGTTGCGTTAATATGTACTTTTTTAATTATCGAATCATAAAAAGAATTGTTTGTAACACCAATTAAGTTGTCAAAGAAATATAAATTTTCTATTTCGCAATCTAAAAAAGACTTATCCTCGATTAGCTTTATATATGGACTTAAGTAGAGTTCTTTAAATTTTTTGTTATTAAAAGCTCCTTCTTCAATTTTAATAACAGGTAAATCATCTATATACGCAGGTAATACGACAATTTTTTCGCTTCCTATATATTCTTTAATAAAAATTCCTGCATCTTTTTTATCATAAATAAATTGACCAATTGGAGATTCTTTAATCCGTTTAGCTTTTAAATGTTTAATGTTACGATCGCATCTCGAACCTAACCCAATTACACTTCCATCTAAAGTTTCCCATCCAATTAAATAGTGGTTGTCTTTTTTTAAAATTTCATGTCCACTTAAAGTATTGAACAATAAATGGTTTTCGTTTTTCCCGAACCTATAAAAACTTTCACCATTTTCAAACAAACCGCCGTCAGAGTGATAAATGACGAAATCTTTCGTTGTTTTTATAGTAATTACAGTTGGAAACATTACTTTTTCTAAAGTTACAATCGTAAAATCATTTTCATTTGCAATCTGATAAGATTCATAACTAACCGAAGAAATATAAAGGTTATTATCTAATTTTATTTTAAAACTAAAATCAGTTCCCCTTTCTTGAGTTTTCAGCGAATCATAAGATGTAAAACCAGGTCCAGATTCAAGCATGACCGATATTACATTTTTGTCAATTACATCATGACTTTTACAAGAATTCAAAGTTAATGCAATAAAAGAATAACATAATAAACTTATTGCGAATTTTCTTGTTTTTATATTTTTAAACATCATATCTATATTATATAAGATTATAAGTACAATTCCGATTTCAACCTAAATAAAAGGACCCTCACAATTTGCAAGAGTCCTTAAGGAGAATATTTTTATTAATCGATTGTTGTAGCACTCTCGTCAAATTCTTTTTTTAAGACAGGGAAGAAAGCACCAACTAAACTGATAACAAACGCAGCCAATAAGAAGACAAGAGTAACGATTGTTAAGTATCCAGCTTTAATAGCAACTGGGTTAATTTCTAACTCTTCGTTTGAGAAGAATGTCCAACCTAATCCTGTTAAACATCCATTCAAGAAAGCTACAAATGTATAAATTAATAATGCAGGAGCAACAATTCTTAATGTATCAGCTATAAAATTAAGAATTTTATTAATCGTTCCAGTTGTTTTAATATTAGGCACAATTAAGCCAATAACTAGCATTAATAAACTGATAATACCAACCGCAGTAACAACACCAAAATCTTCTTTTAATAAGAACATTTCACCGCCATTAGCAACTTGAACATTATCGCCTGTGCTTAATGTTACGCCATATATAATTAATGAAATAATTGAAACAATAATTGTGCTGAATGTAATAAAGGATCCGATACCTTGTTTTTTAATTAAATTCATATTAGTCCTCCTTACGAATTAAGCTAGATGCAATCCAAGCTGCACCACTAAGAGCTGTAAACACTGCTGTAACCGAAGTAATACTGATGAAAATGTATTCCCATGGCGCATGGTCAATTTTACCTAGGTAAACATTTAATGTTTGTGTTTCACCTTTTTCACCCTCTTCAGCGATTCGAATATTAACATTTGCACTATGAGCTAGTGTAAAGTGTTGATATTTATTTGTCTCACGAGCTTTTTCACTTAAATAGTTATCATTTTTGAAAACTTTCATCGTGACATAGTCCCATGTCTTGTCAGCTGTACTGTCGTTATAATTATTTTTTTCTCCAATAAAAGAGTCGTTAGCACCAAATCCAGCATATTGGTTAATTGTAGCGTTGATGATTGAATATGGTTCGTGGTACCATTTCATACCCATATCAGTAGTGCTAATACCATCAAAGCCCCATTCTTCTCTTAAAATATCGATCATTAATCCAGTATGATTAGTAACGTTAGTAGCACCAATACGTGAGAATGACATCATGACACCATTACCGTTACCTTCTTCTTTTCTTAAAGCACCTTCATAACAGCGAATGTCAGTTTCTCTCATCTTTTGTTCTGTCATATAAGCGCCATTGCCTTGACGATTCAACTCTTGATCATTGAATCCCATATGTTTTGGACCAACAATAGCACCTTTACTCATAGCACCTTTTAATTGAGCCTCACCGATACGATTAGTTAACATTGGATCTTCACTCATATATTCTGAGTTACGTCCATTATAAGCATGTCTATGTAAGTTAAGACCAGCACCCCAAACCGTAATAGGTCCTTTGCCTGTTTCATCTTGGAGCCATAATCCACCTTCGCCTTCGATTTTACCCCATTCAAGAGCTAATTCTGGGTTAAAGCTTGATCCTAACAATGTATTTGATGCAACATTTAAAACCATTTTTGTAGCAACACCATCTTCGCTTTCAGCTGGAATAATTGTTAGTTGCTGAGAATAACCAGAAACAGATTCAGATTGAGCTGATGTTGGGTTACCAACGCTTAATGTATCTGTAGTATTTCCACCATGTAAGATAGCACCTGCAGCTTCATTAATATTCATTGCAGCTGCATATTGATTCCAAATTTCCGAATTTACATCATTGAATGCTTCTGGATTACGTAATTTGAAACTCGTAATCCGGTCCCAAGATGTCTTGTAATCTTTGCCTTCTCCAACATCTTCTGGAAGAATACCTTCAATATTTTCTGTAGGTTTATCAGTAGTAGGAATGTATTGTAAGTTGCGAAGTTCATTAATCCATTCATCTTTTTTACTACTATCCGATAATCTAAATGCTGGTTCTGGTAAAATTCCATTTCCGGTAGTGACATTTGTATAATTCTTTGGATATGTTTTCCAATCTTGTCTAGTTAAATAGGTAACTTTATCATCAAGATAGTAGTTAATATCAATATTATCAGCGACATTTGTAACTTGATGTCCATTAGATTTTGAGAAAGTTTTTGTATCTCTTGTTCTTAAGTTCCAAGTTTTTACACCTTTACTAGTTGTTGTTTTGTCAGTTTCTTTACCTAACGCAGTTAGAACATTATTTACAGCTTCATGTGAGCCAGCTGCAGCTGTGAAATGATAATCACCTTCATCCATTATATAAGTTTTAGAACCTTTTGAATCCCAGCTTGCTAAATATCTTGTTGGAAGAGTAATTGTGACTTCTTTACTTGAGTTTGCTTCAACTTCTACTTTTACAGAATTAAGAAAGTCGATTGCAGATTTTTCTATATTATTTTTCTTATCATATTCTGTATAAGGTCTAGAAACATATAATTGAGCAAGGAATTTTCCTTTCTTATCGCCTTTGTTTGTAACTTTAATGGTTGCCTTTGTTTGTCCATTTTCAGAAAGATCAACTTCTACATTTGTTATTTCTTGTTCATAAGGAATATATGAAATTGTATGTCCAAACGGAAAAATAACTTCATTTTTGTAATTCCAAGTTGAACCGTTAGTTGAACCGATTTTATCAGTCGCGTTTGATGATGGGTTTGCATAGGAATCAAAATAACGTGTTTCATAGTATTTGTAACCGACATAAATGCCTTCAGCTTCAACAATATATTTTTCAGCTTTCAAGTCTTTAGCACTTAAATCTTTTCTGCCGATTGCATCACCTTCAGAGCCAATCGCAATTAAATTAGTATCTTGGAAACTTTGTTCGCCCATATTTACTGATGCAGGTGTAAAACTATTATCATATACATATGTATCAGTCAAAGCGCCTGTTGCGTTTGCTTTTCCGGCAAGGACATTAGCGATACCAATATATTGGTAATCATTTGGAATTCCGCAGAAACCTATAGCGTCTACTTCGTGTGTTCCACCTTTAATAATAGGCCCAAGTTCCATAGCATTAGCCGAAACAACTAAAACCACTACTTTTTCACAATGTTCTTTAGCGTAAGCAATCATTTCTAATTCTTCTGTTGATAAAGCGAGTGGATCTTTTGCGCCTGTAGCATCATCTACTTTATAGTTAGCACCTTCTCCACCACCACGACCAACAGCAACAATTGCAGTTGTTCCTTCTTTTTGTATGTTCCATGTATCTTTTACATCGAATACTTCTGGAATTGTATAAGTTGCATAGCCAGGAGCTTTAGTCATTGCGCCAGGGAAATCTTCTGATTTAATAGTTTCATTAACTGTGATTCCTTCGATATCCCTTAAAGCTTGAGCAAGCGTAACTTGTGGTAAATATGCTTTCATAGGAAGTTGGCCCCATGGACCACCAGCTGAATCCTTATTACCAGCTACAACACCTGTATGTCCAGTTGGAATATTATAAGAATTCCATCCAAAAAGAGCGACTTTTCTATTTGTTGCTAAAGGCAATGCAGAATTGTCATTCTTTAATAATGCAAACCCTTCTTCACCTTGTTTAGCAGCGTGCTCTTTTAAAGCCTCAGCATATTCTTTAACTGTTTTATGATCTTTTTTATAATGTTGGACACCTTCAACTTCTTTAGTTCCCCAAACTTCTCTAGTTTCAACACCAAAAAATCCATCAACCCAACCTTGTGCTAATGGAGACATAGCAACTGCATAAGCTGCAGAGGATAACGTAAGAACCGAAGCCATAACAGCGGTTGTACCACCAAATGCCCTTTTGAATTTTTTAAGTTTCATTAATTTTCTCCTCGATTATTTAGACTAAATAATTAATCGATCACTTTAATTAAATAGTCAGTTAGAAATTTTATGAACCTTCTTACCCTACGAATGAAAGCGGTTACATTTCTTATGCTATAAACTTAAAACAATCTTTAAGATATGTTAATAGTTTTGCTCAATTATGATTAAATCGTGCGAATTAACATATCTAATGTACATAGTTAATCATAAATTATCGTATTTAATCATTTTATAGACAATAAAAAGAGCCACTTATTTTATACGTTATCCGGAATAGTGGCTCTTTTTTAGCGAAGTTATTTTGTTAAGTGTTTTCTTAAACAGTCGAACGTTTCAGCACTTAAATCATGTTCAATCTTGCAAGCATCTTCTTCTGCTACTTTTTCACTGACACCTATCTTTTTAAAGAAGCTACATAATGTTTCATGTCTATTTAAAACTTCTTCAGCTATTTCATAACCTTGAGCGGTTAACGTGATTGAACCTGAAGTTCTGTCAAAATTAATTAATTCTTTTTCTTCAAGCTTTTTCATAGCCACACTTACGCTAGCTTTTGAAAATCCCATAAATTGAGCAATGTCAATTGATCTGACACAACTTATTTTTTTTGAAAGCATTAGAATCTTTTCTAAGTAATCTTGTTCTGATTGATGATTATTATTCATAAATAGTTAATTACCTCTAGTACACATTATAAACGATTATTTTCTAATTCAAATTAAAAAACATTTAAAGCTTGAAACATAAACTTTATAGCTAACAAGATAAATATCGCACCACTAACAAAAGGAGCAATTTTTTCAATTTTCGTTCCTATCTTTTTGCCAAGTAATAAAGCAATCAAAGACATTAAGAAAGTAACAACTCCGATAATAACAAAAGTTATCATCGCATCAGTAATTGTTAAGTCTACGCTAATAAACCCAATTGTTAAAGCATCAATTGATGTTCCGATATCTTGAATTAAAATTTCAATAAAACTTATCTTTTTATGTGGATCAAATTCGCATGTTTCCCCTTCTTTTACGCGATGAGTTGTTTCTTTAATCCCATCATAAATAGATTTTAGTCCTAGTAATAACAAGACACCAAAAGCAATCCATGGGATATAAGATACGATTTGATCTTTAAATATATACGCTAAGAAGTAGCCAACGACAGGCATTATGAATTGAAAAAATCCTAATGTAAATGGAATAAAAATTGATTTCCATTTAGGCATTTTACTTTCTTTAATGCCGTCACTTGTTGCTGCACACATCGCATCAACAGACATAGAAAACGCTAATCCGAAAGACGTTAAATAATCCATGAGGATAATTGTAATCAATTAATAGATAAAATTCATCATTTTTCCTAAATATCGCATGTTAAAAAGAACGGATTATCCGCTTCTTTTTATTATTATCTATTTTTATGCATAGATTTCCCGTCCTACGGACTAGTGAACCTCTAAGGAATTTAGGTTAAAAATTCTTTAGAGGCCCGACCTATAAGACGGCAGGCTCTACATGAAAGTGTCTTAATCATTCAACCTGAAGAAAGGAAATTTAATTTAGCTATGCTACTACAAATAGTGTAATGGGAATATCAATGTTAACACGCGAAGCTTTCCGATATCTCATACAAGTACTTGATTTCACTATTGCCTCACAATCGCAATATTTCCTTTCTTACTAACACAAAAGGAGCAAACTTGATTTTTTTCAAAAATAATTTATTCAATACACTTTTATTTTTATGTATTTGGTTGGTTGATTTTAAATTTCAGCATTTGAAATATACAAATTAGTTGAATTCACATTTAATTATTTTAATGTAGGTGCATTATTCATGTCAGAACTTTTTTATTATCACCACAAAATAATAAATTCTATCAAAAAGAATATTGTCTTTTGTAAACCGCTCAAGTTAAGCAAAAAGAAAAGACCATTAAATCACATGGTCTTTCCGATAAGAATAGTAGGAAAATTTATTTACAATTTAACGCTTCTTCATCTAAAGTGACATGGAAGTCTTTAGCTAAAGCAATAAATTCTTCTCTCTTTATAGTTTGCCTTTTAGTGTTCGTCATTGATAAAACTTTAACTAAAATCTCAGCACTTTTTTCAACTGTATCAACTAAGCCAAATGTAGTGTCAAAATCTGGGCCAGCCCCAAAAATTCCATGATGCGCCCAAACAGCTAAATCATATTTTTCCATCAATTTAGAAGTTTCAATAGCAATTTCTTTGCCGCCTGGAACCATCCACGGAACAACACCAACTCCACTAGGAAAAACAACAGGACATTCGGTTGCCATTTCCCAAAGTTCTCTTGTAAAAATTGCATTATCTAAAGGCAATACAAACGTTAAAGCAATAATATTTGTTGCGTGACAATGATAAACAATTCTATAAGACCCATTAGTTCTTCTTTTTACAACTTCTAAATTCATTAAATGGCTTGGCAATTCACTAGTTGGCCTTCCGCCTTCTGTTAAACCCCGAATAATTTTAAATTTTGTGCCAGTTTCATTCAATTGAATGATACAAATATTTTCTTCGGGATGACGCAAAACATTCATCATGAAGCGACCACTTCCTGTTACTAAAAAATATTCATTTTTAAGTGTAGGCACTTCTGTTCCGATTTCTTGCCATTCTCCATCATGAAAATTTTCTTTTATCGATTCAATTTCTTCATCCTTTATGCGATAAGATAAGTTTCCACCATTTCTTTCGTGCCATCCTTTTCGATAGCCTTCGTCACAAAGTCTGATAAAGTCTTTTACAAATTTTGCTTCTAAAACTTTCATACTTTATTAATCTCCATTACTTTTTTATAGTCAATATACTTACATCTATATAATTCAACATTCTTAGGTTTATAGATTGTTTCAGGTGTAAAACGTTTTAATCCAGCTCTTGCTTCGTTTAAATCGTTAAAAGATTTTAAATAAATCAATTGAGCTAATGCATTACCAAAAACTGTAGCTTCTGATAAACCTAAGTAAACATTAATATTTAATACATTTGCAATTAATTGGTTCAGCAAAGTAGCATTAACTCCTCCGCCCATTACTCTAATCGAAGTAATTCGTTTACCTATTATTTTTTCAAGTTTATGAAATTCTTCAAAATATTTAAAGGCCATTGACTCATAAATCGATCTTGCAATTTCACCAATTGTCATTTCTTTGTATTGGTTTGTTTTCTTTAAGTAAGAATTGTATTTTTCCAACATATTTCCTGGTTCTTGGAAGTCAGGAGCATTTACATCAATATAAGTAGTATTGTTTAAAATTTTCATTGCTTCATTATGGATATCTCCAAACGTAATATTTGGGTTTTCTTTCAAGAAATCTTTCCTTAATTCTTGAATAATAAATAGCCCCATAATGTTTTTTAAAAACCTAACTCGATGTTCAAGTCCTATTTCATTCGTAAAATTAGCTTCGTAGGTTTCATCATTAATCAAAGGTTTATCGAGTTCAACGCCTAAAAGTGACCAGGTTCCACTACTTAAATAGGCCATATTCTCATTAAGACTCAAACTAGCAATTGCACTAGCTGTGTCATGACTTCCCACACTTATAACATCACAAGGATATAACTCGTATTTTTCAATGATATCTTTTTTAAGCGAGCCAACTTTTTTTGATGGAGAAATAATCTTTGGTATCTTTGTGTGATCGAAATTACAAAGAGCCAAAAGTTCTTCATCGATTTCTTTTTTAACAGGATTATATAAACCTGTAGTAGAGAGGTTTGTTAATTCAAGAAACCTATTTCCTGTTAAAAAATAATTAATTAAATCCGGAATTAATAAAAATGTTTCATAATCTAAATTGTTAATGACTTTATCATCATAGAGTTGGAACAAAGTATTAAAATTCAAAAATTGAATTCCACTTCTTTTGTAAATATAAGAGTAATCAATTTTCTTTAAAAGGTTGCTTGCTGCATTTTTGCATCTCGAATCTCTATAACCGATAGGTAAAGAAATAAGTTCGCCCTTTCTATTTAAGATTCCATAGTCAACGCCCCAAGTATCAACTCCTATTGATTTAATATCCTTATAGATTTTAAATGTAAGATTTAAACCTCTATAAATGCTTTCCATTAATTGATTAAAGTCCCATCTTAAATGTCCTTCAATCAAGTTCATACCATTACTAAAACGAAAAGTTTCTTGACTTGAAAAACCATTTTCTTTGTCATAGTTAACAACAATTAATCTTCCGCTTGAAGCACCTATATCGATTGATAAAACTCGCATAACCTAATTTGATAAATAAATTGTACAACAAATAAAACAATTGTTTTCAAATGTAATTAATTATGATTATATGTTGACAATTATGTTAAAATATAATCAAATTATTTCATAATTAATCAAGGATGCTCAAATATGTATGATATAGAAAGACAAAAGAAAATTTTAGAAATACTTAGCGATAATAAACCATATAGTGTTTATAAACTTGCAGAAATGCTTTATGCTAGCGGCGCTACTATTCGACGCGACTTAACAAAGATGGAACAAAAAGGTCTTGTAACAAGAACTTTCGGTGCTGTTATGCTTAATCCTTATCCAACAAATAAGGAAATCTCATTTGAATTAAGAGAAAAATCGAACGTTACAGAAAAGAGAGCTTTGTGTTCTCAAGCAGAAAAATTTTTGCGAGATAATATTTCAATTTTTGTAGACTCATCCTCTACATTACTTCACCTCGTTCCTTTTTTAAATAATTACAAGAACATTACTATCATTACAAACGGGCTTTTTATGGCTCAAGAAATTATTACACACACTAAATGTAACTTATATTTATGTGGTGGAAACGTTCAAGCAAATACTAATTCAATTTTAGGACCAATGGCTCTTAATAGTATTCAAAAATTCCATGCTGACTTATTATTCATGAGTTGTGGCGGATTTGATTTTGATTTCGGTGTAAGCGAATTTACAGTCGATTCTGCCGAACTTAAAAAAGCAATGATTAAAAATAGCGATAAAGTAATTCTTCTAGTAGATCATTCTAAGATCGGAAAAAGAGTTCTATTTAATACGTGTTCACTTCAAGATATTGATATCCTTATTACGAACGAAAAATTCAAAGGTGATGATAAAAAGAAACTTAGTGAAAAAGGTGTTTCACTAGTTGAAAAGTTGACAAATTAACGATTTCATCGATTAAAAATTAATTATTTATTTCAACTACTGGTAACTTTTCATTTTATAGCACTTAATCCTTTAATACACATCAATAACGATTTTTCTTTGATAAATACGTTGTCTTCTTTGTTTTAACGAAAGCACTATATGATACTTACCTTTCCAACATGTGTGTGCTAAACTTAAGTTGTCTATAGACATAAATCTCCTTTCAACATTCTAACGTTGGCGCGTTATCTATATTGGAAGGATTTTTTATATAACAGTAACTAAAAATTCTATTGAACCTATAGACAATCTATAGTTTAGAGTTTTGCGTTGAAAAAAATGATGTCGCATTTTGCGACATCATTTTATTTTCTTTTACTTAACTCTTTTTCTTCGTATTCTTTTATTTCATTAAAGTAATCATCACTTAGATTTTGTCTTTCTAAGTACTCATTCCATACATCTTGGAAAGGTAGAAATTTAGCTTTTTCTTGAAGGAACATTAACTCAGTGAAGTTTCCACTATCTTGTAATTCTTTTAATTTTTTATTTGGTAAAAGCAATGCGCAAAGTAAAGCTTTTTCAAATGATCTTTGACCTGTTACCCAAGCCATAATTCTATTAATCGACGCATCAAAATAATCTAGGCCTATAATAACTTTATTCAAAGCATCATTTCTAACAATTTCTTTTGCTATTTCTTTAGTTTCATCATCAAATAAAACTACATGGTCACTATCCCATCTAACTGGTCTAGTAACGTGTAAAGCAACTTTATCATAAAACGCTAATAAACTAGGAATTTTATCACTAACAACTTCTGTTGGATGATAATGTCCATTATCTAATAAACAACAAATGCCTCTAGTTGCAGCATAATTTTGATAGAACTCATTGCTTCCGACTGTATAACTTTCAACACCGATACCAAAGACCTTACTTTCAACAGCAACATTGACCCATTTTTTATCATATTTTTTTAAAATTTCATCTAAAGATTTTTTTAATCTAAGACGTGGTCCAAGTCTATCGGCTGGAACGTCTTTATAGCCGTCAGGAATCCATATATTTACTAAACATGGTTTCCCAAACACCTTTCCTAACTCAGCTGCTATTTCAAGACTTCTCTTGCCGTGTTCAACCCAAAATTTTCTTGTTTCTTCGTCAGGGCTTGATAAAGTTAATCCATCTTTTACTTTTGAATGAGCAAAAAAAGTAGGATTAAAATCAATTCCATCTAAACCAAGCTCCTTTCCAAGTTCTATCCAAGGAACAAAATGTTTAATTGAATATTGATCTCTATCAATTTTGCCATCATCTTCTCCTAAAATGGCATACGATGCATGTAAATTAAGTCTTTTCGTACCACTCATTAAAGAAAATGCTTTTGTAATATCTCTAAAAAGTTCTTCTTTAGTTCTGGCTCTTCCTGGATAATTTCCTGTTGTTTGAATACCACCACTTAATGATTTACTGCCATCAAATCCAATAACATCATCTCCTTGCCAACAATGAACAGAAATAGGTACATTTTTTAAAAGTTCAATTGCTTTTTCAGTATCGACTCCGTATTTTGCATAAATCTCTTTAGCTTCTAAATATCTACTCATATAATCTCCATTTTATTCAATAAAAGTATATTTACCATTTTTAACAGTTTGTAATTTGCCACTAGGAAGTACAACTTCACATTCGGTCCCAATAGGAACTTCAACTCTTAAAACAAATTTTCCGTTTTCTAGTTTCCAATCAGAACTAATCTTTCCATATAAACAATGTGTATAAGCTGAGACGTAAGTTAATTCACTTGGCATTTTTGGTTCAATTTTAAATCTCTTATAACCGGGTTCAAGTGCTTCAATGCCTGCTATTCTTCTATATAAGAAATCGCCAACAGCTCCACTTGCGTAGTGATTAAAAGAAATCATTCCTCCCGTACCGTCTTCATTAACGTTAGCTGTTCCGTCTTCTTTTAATCCATCCCATCTTTCCCAAATTGTTGTGCCACCAACTTTAACTTCATATAACCATGATGGGCATGAATCGTTAAACAACATTTTATAAGCTGTTTCTTCTTGGTTATTATCTAGTAAAGCGAATAAAATATAAGGCGTTCCTGGGAATCCTGTTCCTATACAATATTTATTATTTTTAACCAAATTTGCTAGATTAGAGGCTGCTTTTAATGACATCTCTTTATCAAAAATATTGAAATAAATTGGTAAAACATAACCTGTTTGGAACTCAGTTAATAACTTTCCATTTCCGTCTGTGAGTTTATTAATATAAGCCCTTGAGGTGTTATCGCTCAAAGACTTGAAATATAATTCATCTCTTTTATTATTTAGGATTTTAGCGATCTCGCTAACTTTGTCACTACACAATTTCATTGAAGCCGTAGCTGTCCGTTTATGTCTTGCTTGCCATTGCGACATTTTCATTAGATCAGGAGCAACCCAGTCTCCGAAATGAAGCATATTTATTGTTTTAAAAATATATTTGTTATCATCAAAACTACATAGTCTTGACCAGAAAGATTCTGCTTTAACATATCTTTTCATCATGTCAAAGTTTTCAGTTAAAACATGAAGGTCCCTTGTTTCGAGATAAACGTTATAAGGAACATTTATACAAGCATCACCCCAAAAATCAATAGCCATTAGAGGCATAGTTAAAGGGAATCCGTAGCCATTTTTAGGGACTGTATTAGGGATTCCTCCACCTTTTCCTTGTTCTGCCCTTACATCTTCAATCCATTTGATAAGAAATCTTGTCATATCAAAATTGAAATATGCTGTTTGAGAGAAAACATTTATATCACCAGTCCATCCCATTCTTTCGTCTCTTTGGGGACAATCGGTAGGAATATCTATAAAATTGGATTTACTAGACCATTCAATGTTCTTTTGTAAACGATTAATTAATTCATTTGAACATTTAAAATCACCATAATGATCAATATCGCTATATAAAGCAACGCCCTCTATTTCGATATCTTCTTTTTTTATTCCTTGGATATCGATATATCTAAAGCCCATATAAGTAAAAGTTGGACTATATTTTTCTTCTTTTTCGCCTTTTGCAAAATAGTGTAATGTTGCTTTTGCACTTCTAAGTAACTTAAGATCTAATTCTCCGTTTTTCGTAAGAACTTCAGCGTGACGAATAATAATTTCTTGTCCAGCTTTTAAATTCTTCGCTTTAAAACGCACGATGCCAGCGAAGTTTTGACCAAAATCATAAATTTCTCTGTTGTTAATTCTTGTTAAAAATTTGGGTTTAAATACTTCGTGTTCTATGACTTTTACACCATAATCAGCTCTTAAATTCGGATTTAAATTAATTTGCTCAATTGCAGCATTATGGTAATCAAGTTTTTCAAAAGTTAATCTAGCATCATAAATTTCTCCATCGTAAAAATCAGAAGCTATAAACTGATTAGCTGAATTGACTTTCCAAGTTTCATCTGTTGATATAATTTGAACACTTCCATCTTCGTATTCAATCAATAATTCTGCTTTAAGAGCTTGCTTATTATGGGCGTTTCTATTTTTTCTATTCATAGCAAAACAGCCAATTGCCCATCCACCTGCAACAACAATATTTAACTTATCTTTGTTTTTTAAAATTTTTGTTAAATCGTAAGACTGATACATTAAATTAGTTTTGTATGAAGTAAATCCAGGTGCAAAATATCTGTCGCTAACATTATTATCATTAACAAATACTGAATAAGTTCCTAAAGCTGTAGCGTATAATCTTATCGATTTAATCGAATCTTTTTCTAATTTAATTTCTTTTTGAAACGTTAATGGTTTAGGGGAAACATGTTTTTCAACAAATTTGTATTTTGGATCACTAATCCACTTTGCTTTCCATCTTGTTCCTAAAAAACCTGTTTCAAATTCTATTGTCGTTGAATCATTATCACCTTCAAACATTTCAACGTATAGCTTTGCAACATATTTAGTGAAAGGCTTTAGTGGCGCTCCATCATATTTAATGACCCTTTCATCTTTAAACTCTTTTTGCCAACCGTTAATTGTAATAACCACTCTTTTAACTTCGACACAATTTTTATCACTAAACAGTTCAAAACTAAAAATTGGATGTTTTTCATCAGTAATTATTTTTTTAGTTGAATATTCGACACTAAATCTTTGAATTTGAATCATAAGTAGACTCCAAACTATCTTAAAATATATTAAATAAAATTTAGTATTATTTGAGCAATTATGCAACTTTATAATCGAAGATTGTCTATTATTCTATAATTTGAGCAAATAAAAACAAAAATGCTCACGAATGAGCATTTCTTATAGTTAATTTATTAATATGCTTTTGCGAATAAGACAACGTATTTAGCTTTCTTACCACAAATTGGACAAGTTTCAGCAAATGGTACTTGATCAAATGGAATGCATCTTGCTGTAGCGTTTGTGAGTTCTTTAATTTTATCTTCACATTCTCTATCGCCACACCACATCATCTTAGCGTATCCGCCTTTATCAACAACTTCTTTAAGTTCTTCAAATGTATGAACTTCAGTAATATTGTCTAATAAATTCTTTAATGCAGCTGCATACATTTCTTTATGAATTGTTTCTAATAATTCTTTAACTGTTGATTCAAGGTTTTCTAATGAATATTTTGTTTTAGTTCCATCATTTCTTTTACTAATCATACATGAATTATTAGCTAAATCTTTAGGTCCAACTTCAATTCTAAGTGGGACACCTTTCATTTCATATTCGCTAAATTTCCAACCTGGTGTTTTATCACTGTCATCAAGTTTGACTCTAAATCCAGCATTGATTAATGTTTCTTTTAATTCTTTAGCTTTTGATAAAACTCCTGGTTCGTTCATTCTAATTGGTACGATAACTACTTGAATTGGAGCAACATAAGGAGGTAAAACTAATCCATTATCGTCTCCATGAACCATGATAATCGAACCAATTAAACGAGTTGAAACACCCCAACTTGTTTGGTATGGATTCTTAATTTTTCCATCTTTATCTAAATATTGGATTCCGAACGCTTTACTAAATCCGTTTCCGAAGTAATGAGTTGTCCCACTTTGTAAAGCTTTTCCATCATGCATTAAAGCTTCGATTGAATAAGTTTCTAAAGCACCAGCAAATTTTTCTTTTTCAGTTTTTCTACCTTTAACAAATGGAACCGCTAAAAGATCTCTACCCATCTTGTCATAAATGTCTAACATTCTTAATGTTTCTTGACGAGCTTCATCTTCACTTGAATGCATTGTGTGACCTTCTTGCCATAAGAATTCACTACCTCTTAAGAATGGACGAGTTGTTTTTTCCCATCTAACAACTGAACACCATTGGTTATAAAGTTTTGGTAAATCTCTATATGAACTAATAATGTGTGAATAGTGTTCGCAGAATAAACATTCACTAGTTGGTCTAATAATAAGTCTGTCTTGGATTTCTTGACCGCCACCTAAAGTAGCAACTAAACATTCAGGTGCAAAACCTGAAACATGGTCTTTTTCTTTTTGGAATAAAGATTCATTAATGACTAAAGGTAAATAAACATTTTCATGTCCTGTCTTTTTGAATTCTTTATTTAAGTAGTTTTGAATTTCTTCCCAGATTGCATAACCATAAGGTCTATAAATAATAAAACCTTTAACGTCTGTGTAATCCATTAATTCTGCTTTTTTGCATACATCTGTATACCATTGAGCAAAATCTTCGTCTCTTTTTGTAATTGATTTGTTTTTGATATCCATAATCTTTGTCCTTTATTTCTTATACATATTAAGTAATTTTTTTGATATTTTTCTATCGATTGGAAGAAGCATTGGTGAACTGGTTGAAATAACTTCGTTACTGAATAAATAAACTCCACTCTTAACTAGAAGTTCTACTTCATTCCAAGATTCTAATCCAACACTAATAATTGGAGATTTATATTTAATAAGCTTATCAAGCAAGGTTCTTGTTTGTAAGTAATCTCTATTTTCATTTTTACTCGGTAGATGAGTATCAATCATAAATCCATCGAATAAACTATATGTAGCATTTCTTAAATTATAATCACCGATTTTTACCTTAACATAAACTTCATAATCTCGAGATTGTAAATTCTTAATGTTATTTAATAAATCAACATTCGTCTCATTATCAACAAAGTCATTATTATCGATAATAATTGCGATTTTTGTGTTAGTAGCTAAGTTCATGTGAGGTAAACTTCTAATAACATACGGTATTTCGTTTAACTTCACATTGAAATATAAACGATAATTGCTATTTTCTTTTTCGTTATTGAAAGTTGGAATCATCTTTCTAGCAATCATCGTAAATAACTCTTTATCTAAGTTGTATTTTTTAGCGTAGCGCTTAGCATCATTTATATTTTCAATAAATGATCCTTTCGGCTTTACACTAGCTATATATCCTTGAGTTAAAATTCTTTTATTTGCAATTTTAATTAAAGGCAAGAATTCAATATTAACAAGTTGCATCTTAATGATCTTGTTAACTTCAGCTTTATAACTTTCTTCAACATTTCTATTTTCACGATTATCGTTTTTAAATAGCAATGAAGTATTTCCAGCATCTCTAACTAAGCGAGAACAATTTTTAAGTGTCTCGTGTGCTTTCATAAAGTCGTTATCAACCTCTTGAGTTCTACTTCCAACAACTACTATTTCATATGAACTTTTAAATCCATAAATTTCAAGGATTTGATTCATTGTGTTGATTGTCTTTTTCATTTCTTTCGAAACTTGATAATCAACTTGTTGTTTTGTATTTAGAATTGTGAATTCAAGAGGATTATCATTGCTAAACATCACATAATAATTTAATGAATTTTTTTTAGCGTAAATCGCATTAATCAAAATGTAACGAAGCTCATATTCATTGATTCTGATGTTGGTATTATTATTCTTAAACAACTTTACGAAAATCAAACTACCTTTTTGGAAAAGTCCGTGTGCATAGAATCTAGCTATTTCACTTATCATAAAGACATCTTTTTTGAAAATGCCTTTTTTCATCCTGTTATATTCACTTGGTAAGTTATTCAAAAGTACACTATCAAGATAAATCAAACCTTTTTCTTTATCGACAAGTTTGACATTAAACAAGATTCTTGAACAAAGCGTTCTTCCACTGTCCTTAAGTTTGACGTCAGTTACAAAGATTGCTTTTTCACCCGTTAGAATCTCAGCTTGACTTGCTAAATCACCAATCCAATTTGCCATTTTAGTTTGTTCTTTTGATTCAAAACGATTTAAGAATTCTTCGTAGCTAATTTTTTTGATTTCTTTTAGGTTTTTAAAACTGAAGTATTCTACAACAAGAGATTTAAAATCAATTATGAAAGTTCTGTTGATATGAAATTTCTTAGTGAGTTCTTCTTGATATTTAATCTCTTTTTTCTTAGCAAAGATAATAAATGCAATGGTTAATCCAAGCATTATTGAAATCAAAACTATAGCAAAAATTAAGAATGGCCATGCACCATTTCTATTTTCGCTTGCTAAAAAAATGACCTCTGAAATCATATTTGTTATTTTATAACAAATAAGGAAAAATCTCAATTTTATCTATAAATTATAACGATTTATAGTATAATAATTTGAACGGAGAAATACCCAAGCGGCTGAAGGGGTCAGTTTCGAAAACTGATAGAGGTGAGAGCCTGCGGGGGTTCGAATCCCCCTTTCTCCGCCAAAAACTTATTAGTTTCTTGGAAAAAATTGTAAAAATAAGCGAGTATTATCATTAAAAAACTTGCAATTTACGTATCTTTTGTCAAGAAGCATCTTTTTCTTTAAACTTCAATAAAAAAATCATCTTTTCTTATGTGAAGAGATGATTTTTATTTATTGGAAGTTTTTAATATTATTTTCCTTGAATTTCTTCATCGATTGCTTTTGCAGCAGCTTTACCAGCTCCCATAGCAAGGATGACAGTAGCTGCACCAGTAACAGCATCACCACCTGCATAAACATGTGGACGGCTTGTTAATCCGGTTTCTTCATGAGTGATAATACATCCATGTCTATTTGTTTCTAAGCCTTCTGTTGTTTGCTTAATTAATGGGTTTGGTGAAGTTCCGATTGAGCAGATAACACAATCAACATCGATTTCTTTATATGTACCAGTTCCGACAGGTTTTCTTCTTCCGCCTTCATCTGGTTCGCCAAGTTCCATAACTTCAACTTTAATTTTTGAAACACAGTGTGTTTCTGGATCACCAATAATTTCTACTGGATTGTTAAGTAATTGGAAGTCGACTCCTTCTTCCATTGCGTGATGGACTTCTTCTTTTCTAGCTGGAAGTTCTTCTAAACTTCTACGATAAATAATGTAAACATGTTCAACACCAAGTCTTAAAGCACATCTAGCTGCGTCCATAGCGACGTTACCACCACCAATAACTGCAACACTCTTTGCTTTTTCGATTGGAGTTTCACTATCTTCAAGATAAGCTTTCATTAAGTTTGTTCTTGTAAGATATTCGTTAGCTGAATAAACACCTTTTAAGTTTTCTCCAGGAATTCCTAAGAATCTTGGTAATCCAGCACCAGATCCGATAAAGATAGCTTCGAATCCATATTCTTTTTGTAATTCATCAATAGTAACAACTCTACCGATGACCATATTTGTTTCAACTTTAACACCTAAAGCTTTTAATCCATCAACTTCTTTTTGAACGATTGATTTTGGTAATCTGAATTCTGGGATACCATAAACAAGGACACCACCAGCTAAATGTAAAGCTTCGAAAATAGTTACATCATAACCTTTTTTAGCTAAGTCACCAGCACATGTTAATCCTGATGGGCCTGAACCGATAACAGCAACTTTATGTCCATTAGGTGTAGGTTTTTTAATGTCTGCAGGATTTGCGTGAGCATTGTGATAGTCAGCAACAAATCTTTCGAGTCTTCCGATAGCAACAGGTTCAGAACCAGGTCTTAAACCTCTTGTACATTTCATTTCACATTGTGTTTCTTGTGGACAAACTCTACCACAAACTGCTGGTAATGAGCTTGATTCACTAATAATTTCATAAGCAGCTTCAAAATTTCCTAAAGCAACTTCGTGAATAAATCCAGGAATGTTGATATTAACTGGACAATGAGCAACACATGGTTTATTTGGACATCCTAAACATCTTTTAGCTTCATCCATAGCTATTTCAGCTGTATAGCCTTCAGCAACTTCTTTAAAATTATGAGCTCTTACTTTAGGATCTTGGCTTGGCATTGGATTTTTAGTTAATGCCATGTTTGGTTTATATTCTTTAAACATTATTTAGCCTCCTTTTTGAAAAGGTTACATTTAGCTTCATCATATGCTTTCTTTTCAAATGCTTTATACATTGTTCCTCTTTGCATAGCTTCATCGAAATCAACTTTATAAGCATCGAAATCTGGTCCATCAACACAAGCGAATTTTGTTTCTCCGCCAACTGTTAATCTACAGCAACCACACATACCTGTACCATCAATCATGATTGGGTTCATTGAACAAACACATTCTGGAACATTGTATTTTCTACATGTTTCAGTAACAAATTTCATCATGATAACTGGTCCGATACAAATAACTTTATCGAATTTTTCACCTTTTGAGAGTAATTCTTCTAATGGTACACAAACGTTACCTTTATTGCCGTTTGAACCATCATCAGTCATTTCAATATATTTTCCTTTTGCAGCAGCTTCGAATTCGTCATGTAAAATGATTAAATCTTTATTTCTAAATCCTGAAATAGCTGTTACATCTTTTCCAGCATCGCCAAATGCTTTAGCGATTGGGTAAGCAATAGCGGTACCTAATCCACCTCCGACAACACAGACTTTTTCGCCTGTTAATTCTGTTGGTTTACCAAGTGGTCCAACAAAATCATGTAAGCAATCTCCTTCTTCTAGCTTGTTGAGCTTATATGTTCCAGCTCCAACAATTTGGAAAATAATTGTTACAGTTCCTTTTTCTCTATCGTATCCACCAACTGTGAGAGGGATTCTTTCTGAATGTTCGTCTGTTCTTAAAATAATGAATTGTCCTGGTTGAGCTTTTTTAGCAATTGCAGGTGCTTCAATTTCAAGAAGAGTTTCAGTAGGATTGAATACATGTTTTCTAACAATCTTATACATCATTATGCTCCTTTGCTTTACGCTTAAAGTATAGTCTTTTAGACTATAAAAATAAATATAAATCACGCATTTAAAATACGAATTTAGGAAATAAATACATATTTTTATAATTATTAAAATACTTGCAATGAATATGAAAAAACATTGCAATTCTTTCAATAGAAAACACCTTAAAAGCTAGAGTAAATTATTTCGATTATAGGCTCATTTAACTGACATCAATTTCATAAAAAAATAAAATAGTATCGATTGCATCGATACTATTTCGCATTTTTATTCTTTGATTGAATCAACAACTTTTTCGTTGTATTCTTTTTTATCTTTTGTGACTCTTATTACTTTTTCTATATTTTCTACGACTACATAAAACAAAGGAATCGCTAAAAACATAAGCCGAGTTGGATGCCATAAACCAAAATACATGCCTACAAAAAAGTAAATAAAAGCACAAAGAAAGGTGATATTAAAAAGAGAGATTTTTCTATACAAGAAACAAGAAATTAATGAACTCAAAATTCCAGGTATAAAGAACAAAGTCCAATAGACACTCCATCCAGTTCCGTTAGATAAAGTAAAGCCAAGAATTAAATAAATTATAGTTACTAATAAATAACCTGAGCCATTAATTACATTTTTAAGAATACGTAATCGAGGGTGTTTATCTTTAAATTCGAAACGTTCATTTCTTTTTTCTTCGCCATAATCATAAGTTTCATTTGTTGAATCTTTGCTTTTTGATTTAACTTGGATACCTTTCCAAGTTACATGTACTTCATCTTCTTCATCAATAACATTGATTCCATCTTTTGAAATTGAAACAAATTCATTAGAATCATTATTTTTGTTTGTTGTTTCTCCGTTACTTGTTTCTTCTTGTTTTTTCTCTTTAAATTTTACTTCTTCAGGATCTTTATAAAGTAAGTCATCTAGAGAAACTCCATATATTTTTGCTAGTGCAATCAAATTATTAGTATCAGGACTTGCTTCATCTCTTTCCCATTTAGAAACTGCTTGTCTAGAAACATCTAATTTAAAGGCTAATTCTTCCTGAGATAATCCTTTAATTTTTCTATATTTCGCTAATCTTATACCTAGTGTGTTTTCCATAATCAAATCTCTACTTTCTTCTCATATTTACTTAATTTAAGAAGAGAAACAGTTTCAGTTTCTAAATCCATAAAGATATCATCTAAATAAGTTACAACAGCATCTTCATGATCTTCATTAATATTTAAAATACGAGCGTAAGCGGTAAATCCCCCTGTTAATTAATTTTTGTTTTTCACATATTCTTTGTT
>ERZ1036460.188-NODE-188-length-34009-cov-14.607381_pt1 | contig 34009 bp, 27 predicted proteins | sample MGYA00514229_ERZ1036460 | MGnify/ENA primary metagenome ERZ1036460 (study PRJEB33795, sample SAMN09464921) | human gut metagenome | host: Homo sapiens | place: USA: Stanford, California | collected 2016-08 | study: EMG produced TPA metagenomics assembly of the...
ATCGTTAAAAAGAATACCTACTTTTGTGTTTACACAGAGTTACGCGCGGATTCGTCTTAAATCATTTTTTATCGAATTAGATAATGATTAAATTTCAATAAAAAGATTTACTTCTTGCTCTTTATAATTCGTCTTTAAATTATTAAGCTAACGACATCTTAATTCTCTTTATTTTAAGCTGAGACAATACAATAAAAATAGTTTCACTCCTACTTAATATTCTACAAGCCAAAAGAGTATTAAATTCATTTCTTAGATAAGCGTGGGTTTTATTCTTAAGACGCTAAAAAAACATTTATATTTTTAATGAAATATAAATGACAAAAATTACCCATGCTTTATAATATGAAGCAGGAGGAAAAAGCTATGTTAAATAAAAAATTAGCTTTAGAAGTTATTAACCTCGCTGCATCAACTGGTGCTGATTTCGTAGAAATCTTTTATGAAGATACATACACATCATCTTTATCTTTAGAGAACGGTAAAGTTGATAACGTCACAAACGGAAATACTAACGGCGTTGGTTTAAGACTTCTTAAAGGAAATAGAAGTGTTTACGGATCAACAAACGATTTATCAAAAAAAGGTTTATTAACTTTAGCAACAAACTTATCAAAATCATTTTCTGGTGAAAGAGTTTTAAATGAATTAACTGATTTCGAAACTGTAAAAATTAAAAATATTTCACCTGTTAAAAAATCTTTAAAAGAAGTAACTACACAAGAAAAAATCGATTTCTTACAAATTCCTAATACATTAATCAGAGAAAAAGACCCAAGAATCGTTAGAGTTACAACAGGTTTATCATTTACTATTACAGATACAGCAATCTTTAATAGTAAGGGAAAATTCATTCCAGATCATAAAGAATACGGTAGACTTGTTTTATTAAGCATCGCTAGCGAAAACGGAAAAATCGAATCAAGATTCGACGGTCCAGGCGCTCAAGGTGGATGGGAATATTTCACAGAAAAACTTGATGTCCGTTCATTAGCTGAAGAAAACGCATCAAAATTAATTATGATGTTAGGCGCTAAAGAATGTCCTAGTGGCAAGTTCCCTGTCATTATCGGAAACGGCTGGGGTGGAGTTATTTTCCACGAAGCTTGTGGTCACCAACTCGAAGCAACTTCTGTCGCTAAGGGTTTAAGTGTTTTTAGTGGTAAAAAAGGCGAAAAAATTGCTAATGACATCGTAAGTGCTTATGATGATGCAACTATTCCAAATGAATGGGGTTCATATAACGTTGATGATGAAGGTAACGTTCCTACAAGAAACGCATTAATTGAAAACGGTGTTTTAGTCGGTTATCTTGTTGACGATTTTAACGGAAGAAGAATGAATGAAAAAGGTAACGGAGCTTGTAGAAGACAAAACTACAAATTTGAACCTACTTCAAGAATGGGCAACACATATATTGCTAATGGTAAATCAACAAGAGAAGAAATCATCGCTAATACAAAGTTAGCTTTATATGCTGTTTCATTTAACGGAGGTAGCGTTAATCCAGCAACTGGTGATTTCAACTTTGGATGTAGCGAAGCTTATATTGTTAAAGACGGAAAAATTCTTGAACCTGTTAGAGGCGCAACATTAGTTGGTAACGCAAAAGAAATTTTAAAACACATTGATATGGTCGCTAACGATTGTGCTTTCGGACAAGGAATGTGTGGTTCATCAAGTGGTTCAATCCCAGTAAACGTTGGTCAACCAACTATTAGAATCGACGAAATCGTTGTCGGTGGTAGAGGAGGATCTATCGATGAATTTTAATAAATTTTATGAATTAGCTAAGCAAAACGGCCTTAAAGTAGCTGAATTAACACAAACTAAGTCTACTAATTTCTCAATTGAAATCTTCAAAAAAGAAATTACAAGTTATAGTTTAAAAGAAACATCTAGATTAACTGGACGTGGAATTTATAACGGTAAGCTTGGATTCGTTACAACAGAAAAAGATGATTCAACTACTCCACTTTACATTATCAATTCAATTAAAGATGCTGCTAGTGTCATTAATTCAGATGATGAAGCAATCATCTTTGAAGGCGCTGAAAAATATAAAAAGAAAAACGTATTTAATAAAGAACTTTCATCTTGGGCAGCAGACGACATTTTAAAAATTCTTTTTGAAATAGAAGAAAAATTATATGCTAAAGATTCTAGAATTACTGATGTCGAAGTTGCTTTTGAACGTTCTGAATCAGCTCTCACTTTCTCAAATTCATACGGATTATTAATCAAAACAAAGAGTAATTTTTATGATTTTGTAGCCTCAATTACTATTAAAGACGGTGATGAAGTCAAATCATCATTTAATGTATTCTTAGACAACAAAATTGAAAAATTCAATGTCGATGAATTCGTTAATGAAACTGTACAAAAAGGTATTGAAAAATTCCATGGTGAAACAATTACTCCAGGATCATATGATGCAGTTTTATCACGTGATGTTGTCGACAATTTATTAGGTGCACTAGTTTCAAATGCTTCAGCTGAAGAAATCCAAAAACACTCTTCTTCATTTGAAGGTAAATTACGCACAAAGATTTTCTCAGATAAAATTACTATCGAAGAAAAACCTCTTGCTAACAACATTTTCTATGATTTCATCGATGATGAAGGCGTACCAAAGCAAAATAAATTCATCGTTAAAAAAGGTGTACTTGAAACATATTTACATAACTTAGGTACAGCTAAAAAAGATGGCGTAGAATCAACTGGTAATGGCCAAAGAAACGGTAGTAAAGTTAGTGTTTCATTCGGTAATTTATTCTTAAAACCAGGTAGGCTCTCTGAGGAACAATTATTTGAAAAAATCGGAAATGGTGTTTACATCACTTCTTTACAAGGTTTACACGCAGGCTTAGATCCAAGAAGCGGCGACTTCTCATTACAAGCTGAAGGGTTCCATATTAAAGATGGTAAAAAAGATAAACCACTTACATTAATTACAGCTAGTGGCAATTTATTTAAAGTATTTAATGATGTTATTGCAGTTGGTAACAACACAAAATTATTATTAAGTTCAGATACAGTTCCATCTATTGCAATTAAGGGCTTAAAAATTAGCGCTGAATAATAATAACTACACATCTAAAGGTGATGATGATAAAAAATCATCACTTTTTTATTTTTTTGAAAAAATCCTAGATTGGTCCTTTTGTGTTAGTAAGAAAGGAAATAATGCAATTGTGGGGCAATAGTGAAATCAAGTACTTGTATGAGATATCGAGAAGCTTTGCGTGTTAACATTGATATTCCCATTACACTATTTGTAGTAGCATAGCTAAATTAAATTTCCTTTCTTCAGGTTGAAAGATCAAGAAACTTTCATATAGAGCCTGCCCGTCTTCTTGGCCAGGCCTCTAAAGAATTTTTATATAGATTTCTTTAGAGGTTTATTAGTCCAAAGGACGGGAAATCTATGTGTATTTATATTCAAAAAAGTTTTTTAGCAAAACTTCTTTTTTAGTTTACTATTTTTTAGAAATTTAAATATTTAATAACCTTTTTCTTTAAGGTCAGAAACAAGCATTAAATAGAAATCATGAATCTTTTCTCTTTTCTTCTTTTTAACCATAAAGTCTATTATTTCTGTATGTGATGTCGATTCATTAATAGCTAAACCTTTATATTCACCAATGAAGGTAGATTCAATAGGTACAAGTCCATCTGTTTTATTATCACTAAAATATTTAGAAAACGCTAAAGGTATCCCCATTACAAAATCATCCCTACTTCTTTCCATTATTGTGGAATAACTTTGCACATAAATATCTTTAGAAATTTTAAGACATTCATCGTTTAAATCGTCAACAAGTTTTAATTCATTACAAACTTTTAAAGAGTCAGGGTTTTTATCAGCAAACATTTTATAAATAAGATCGATCCACCATGCAATGATTTTAATCATCCAATTAGGAAACCTTAAAATAAAACTAGCAATAGGAGATCCTTTAAACGGTGTGCATAATGTCGTCAAAGTGGCGACTACATCATTATTATTTAAATTTTCTATAAAAAACTTACTGTCTAAACCACCTTTAGAATGCGCAATTAGATTTACTTTATTCGTGTTCTCTTTTTTGAGTACTTCACAGATGAATTTTTCTAATTGATGGGCATTATTTTCTATTGTTCCTACTCCGTCAATTGGAGCAGTATAAACTTTGTATCCGTTACTAGTTAAAACTTTTTCAATTCTTCCGAAGGCACGAAAAAATTTGAAGTCTTTAATCATAACTCCGTGAATTAAGATGATTGGGTATTTTGTTCCTTTTTCCATATAAAAAGAAAAAGCAGTACTTAAACTGCTTATTGATGTTTTAAAATATAAAGAATACCAATAGTTTTTGGTCCACAATGCGAAGTAATGACGCATCCTGCTCTTGTGTGAGTGATGATTTCTGGATCAACGTGTTTTGATAATTTTTTGATGATGTATTCATCTTCGCCATCCATATAGCCACTATCAGTAACAAAAATATGATCTAAATCAATATTTTTAGCTTTAAGGTCTGTTAAAAATTCTTCAATTTGTTCTTCTACAGCGTTACGATATTCACCTCTTGGTTTTTTGTAAACTTGTAATTTATTATCAATAACTTTTGCAACTGGATGGATTTTCAACATATGAGCAAAAATCTTAGTCATGCCACTGCATCTACCACCTTTATATAAATAATCTAATCTATTAATACAGAATTTTGCACTAACTAAAGGTACAAGTTCTCTTACACGTTTAGCGATTTCATGGACATCAAGACCTTCATCTCTAAATTTAACCATTTTACAAACTAATAAACCTGTTCCAGTCGAAAGGTTTTGACTATCAACAACTTCAATTCTTCCTTCAGGGAATTCTTTACTAGCTAAAACAGCATTATTATAAGTTGAAGATAAGCCGCTACCGATACCTGTAAAAATAATATCGTAGCCTTCATTAATATATGGTTCAAAATCGTTAATAAATTCAGCAATATTTCTAGCGCCTGTTTTTGGTGTGACTCCATGTTTTTCAACGAGTTCGTATACTTTATCACTATTTAAATTAACACCATCTAAATAGTCGTTATCATCTCCATCAATACTGACATGTAATGGGACGATTTTAATGTCATGTTCTTTGATATAATCTTGATTTAAATCGCAAGTAGAATCTGCAATTATGATAATTTTATTCATATTTGTTCGTTCCTTCTTATAACATTTATATTCTACCATTCAAGTAAAATAAAATCACATTACATTTGCTTTTTTCTATCTAAAAATCTATCTTATCTATGTATATTAAAGGAGAAACCAATGAAGAAAAAGAAGAAATCAAAGCTTTTTGAAGAATTCAAAAAATTCATATCAAAAGGTAATGTCGTCGATATGGCGATAGGTGTCATTATCGGAAGTGCTTTTAGCGCAATCGTTACTGCACTTGTACAAAAAGTACTTATGCCAATTATCACTTGGGCAATTCCTACAGGTGGCATGGACGGACTTGTTACAGTATTAAACGGAAGTAAAGCATTAGCAACATCAGAAACAACTAACGTAATTTATTATTGGGGTGTAGCTTATGATAAAGATATCGTTAACGTAATCAATTGGGGTGCTGTTATTAACGCCATCATTTATTTCTTAGCTGTTGCTTTACTTTTATTCACTATCTTAAAAGTATTTACTTTCTTAAAAAACAAAAGAGAAGCATTTAAAAAAGCCGAAGAAGAAAAATATTATCAAAAACATCCTGAAGAAAGACCAAAACCAGTTGATCCAGGCAAACCTCAACCAACTGAATTACAAGTCTTATTAGAAATTAGAGACGCTTTAAAAGAAACTAAAACAAATAAATAATAAAAAGGTCTGCTTGTATCTCCTGTCAAAAGAGATAATCAACAGACCTTTTACTTATTCTTTATCGGTTGTGTTTTCTACTTTTTTATCATTTTTTTCTACTTTTAATCCAGGATTAATTTCGTAAACTTTATTCAATGATTTTTCAATTAAAGCACTTTCTTTTTTGATTTCGCCATCTTCACTTCTACTATCAAGTTTTGTTTTTCTTTGGTTAGCGAATTCAATTTCACTTCTTGATTTTTCAATTAAACCTTCAAATAAGATGTATAGTCTAATCGAACTATATTTTTTGCAATCTCTTATGTTGTTTTTTTGACTGCCATCAAATGTTTCTTCGTAGAACGTTTTAGCTTCTTCAAGTGGTTTAGACAAGAAATAAATATACGATTTTGTTTTTAAAAGTTCATCAAGAGTTACTTTAGACATTTTCTTAGGATCTGATATCGTTTTATCGATTAACCCAATCGCTTCTTCATATTTATCTTTTAAGACATTATCAATTGCAACTTCAAGGTTTGCTCTAGCTGTAAAATCTGTGATTGCATCGTATGTTTTATATTCTTTAATTTCACGATTATAGAATTCAGCTTCTTCATAAATAAGTTTAGCATTATAAGCATCAATATTAATTTTTTTATTTAATAAAACAAGTCTATATCCATCATTTAAAGAATCGATTCTAGCAGGGAAATAATCATAAACAATGAAACATCCTGCAACCGCTGCTACAACAATTGTTCCATATTTCACAAACATTAACATGCTATCAGTATCTTCTTTACTGTCTTTAATGAATGCAATAACACAATATAAAACAACAAATTCTAATAACATTAAGAATAAAGGTAAAAAGACGTAAACCATAGGATTTGCTTTTTCTTTTTTAGGAGCGATTTTAGTTTCTCCTGTAAATCCATCAAATGATTTAAATCTGAATTTTGTTTTGTATTGATTTGGAGCTACTTCTTTTTTGTAGAAGCAAAGTCCTAAAATATTAAATGATAATACTTTATATCCGCCAAGCTTTGCCCCGATAAAATGTCCAACTTCTAAAAGTAAAACATTAACTAAAATTCCGATTATTAAAGAAATTAATAAAAACGCGAAATTGCTTCCGGCTTGGACTGCTAAATATCCTGCTTCCATCGCTGGTCTAACGATTAAAAATCCCGTTAAAAGAATTATCGCTGCCATTGAAGCGTAGATAAATAGACTGTAAAATTCTTCTTTTGTCATGTTTTGTTCCTCCGCTCATTGAGCTGACGTCTAATGTTTAAGAGGCAATAAACAAATTTTAAAAGTTACCGGCTAATAAGTAAAGAATTATTAATTTCCGGCTTTGTAATTTTGAACAACAAACTCTAAATTCTTTTCGTTAACTAAGTAAGTCAATTTCTTGAAAATTTCTTGTTTATTATAATCGCCATGAGCAAAGTAATATAAAAGTTGCTCTGCGATCGCCTTACTAAAAAATCTACTAATATCTTTTTTAGAGTCGATACGAAGTTCATATTTCTCTAAATAAATATTAAAAGAACGATATAAGTAGCTGAAAGTGTATTCTTCTAAAATATCTTTTGCACCACTATTTAAGACATCTTTATTAAATTCTTCGTTTTTGTATAAGTAATCTATCAATCCCTCAATGATAGAATTAAAAGTATCTACATCTTTAACTTCTAATTCATCATCCGCATAAAGAGCACAGATTACGTCATATATGTTTTTATAGTGATAGTAAAAAGATTGTCTTTTAATACCTAACGTATCACAGACAAGTTTGACATCGATCGATTCGATATCATTTGTTTTTAATAGATTTAAGAAAGTTGATTTAATCGATTTCTCTACTATTTTTTTCATCTTTTATCCTTTTTACAATCTTTGTAATGATATTGTCGCCTTTGTTATTAATTAAATAAAATACAAATGTCTTTAATAACATTATAACCATAATTAAGAGGACACATACTGCAATAATTATAATAGCTGTTCCTGGAATATATCTAGGAGCATCGGTTCCCGCTAAATCTAACCAGTTAGTTCCATAAATTGACCATACAAATAAAACAATACAACACGCAAATGCTAATACAAAAACGCCTGTTCTATATTTATTTAAAGGACAACAAACTTCAAATAGCGCCATAAGCGAACCAATCGAAATGACATAAGTTGATATTGTTCTATATATATGAGGATTTCCATCAAACATATTTGTTCCAGCAAAGAACCCATAAAGCGAAATAACTATAAGTGACAATATAAACGCATTTGGGAACGCACCTTTAACGATATTTTTGATGAACCCACCTTTAATTCTTTCATTATTTGGTTCAAGAGCAAGTAAGAAAGCACTTAATCCAATCGAACAGAATTCCCAAGCATAGAAACTAGATGGTGAGAATGGCCAATTTATTCCAACAGTTAACCCAAATACTAAAAAGAAAATATTTACGATAATTGAAAAAGTTGTTTTTATTAAAAATAATGAACAAGTTCTTTGAAGGTTATTAATAACTCTTCTTCCTTGAGCAACAATTGAAGGAAGAGAACTAAACATATTATCAATTAAAATTAAATTTGCTAAATCTTTAGCCGCACTAGCTCCATTAGCAACGCTGATCGAAACATCGCTCGCTTTAAAAGCTAAAATATCATTAACTCCATCACCAAACATAGCAACTGTATGTCCATCTTCTTTTAAAGATTGAACAATAAATTTCTTTTGTTCAGGTGAAACTCTACCAAAAACAGTATTTTCTTTAGCAAGCATTTTAACTTCTTCTTCGCTTTTTCCATCCAAAGAAACACTGAGGTGTGCGTTTTTAAGGTGAACATCTCGTGCGATTTTTTCAACTGTTAAATTGTTATCGCCACTAATAACTTTAATAGCAACATCGTTATTTTTGAACCAATCTAAAATACGTTTAGCGTCATCTTTAATATGATCTTCAATAACAATGATTGCGATACCTTTTAAGTTTGTAGGTAAAATATCATCATCTTTAATTGAATCAGGAGAATAAGCCACTAGAAGTGTTCTTTCACCTTGATTGCTTAAATCATTAACCTTTTTTTCGATTAAAGAATCTTTTTCTATTTGAATAAATCCATAAGCTCCAACAACCAAAGTACCAAAGTTACTGAGTGTTGCTGCACTATATTTTCTTTCACTATCAAATTTAATTACTTTTTCTTTTTTATAAAAATCTTCATCACCAAACTTCTTAAGTAAAGCTAAAGCTGTAAAGTTCGTATCTTTAACAGCAGCATTAAATGAAGACATAATGTTCTTAAAATCTTGTAATACTGGGTAGTTTTTATCGATTTTGATATATTCCCTTACTGCCATTGTACCATCAGTGATAGTTCCGGTTTTATCAATGCAAAGAGTATCAACTCTAGCCAACGTGTCTAAAGAATACATATCGTTGACTAAAACATTGTTTTTAGAAAGATTAATAACACCAACTGTTAAAGATGTCGAAGCGAGTAAATACATACCACTCGGAATAAGAGAAATAATAGCTCCGGCAGATGGTTTAACAAGTTGCTCTCTAATAACATCAAATGTAATTTCAACTTCACTTGTTAATAACGGCAAAAGAGTAATAAAAATTTGTGAACAGCCAATAATGATAACAAATACTGTAATGAATTTAAAAATTTGGTTAAGTTGAACGTAAAGTTGACTACGACTTGTCTTAAATTCTTTACTTTGTGCTTGAAGTTTATTGATATAGTTGTCGCCTTTAATTTTATCGATACGACATCTGACTTCGCCACTTGTTACATAACTTCCGCTTAAAAGTAAGTCGTCTTTTTTCTTTTTAACAGTTCTACTTTCGCCAGTAATTACCGATTCATTAACGTTACAAGTTCCTTCTAAAACACAACAATCACAAGGAACCGGGTCGTTTCCTTTTAAAATAACGACATCATCAAGAAATAGTTCATCACTATAAACTTGTCTAACAATTCCACTTCTAACAACCGAGAGTTTACTTTTTTGAACTAAAGTAAGTTTTTCAACAATACGTTTAGCTCTAATATCTTGAAATAAACCAATCGATAGGTTAGCAAAAAGAATGACTAAGAAAATTAAATTAGTCCAAAGTTGGAAGTATATTAAAATTATCCCGATTGTTATTAATAATATATTAAAAAACGTAAATACATTTCTAAGGATAATTCGTAAATAGCTGGTCTTAGTGAATCTTTTTTCTTTGTTTACTAAATCATGTAATAATCTTTCATTTATCTGATCATCATTAAGACCTTCATCGCTTGAAACTTCGTAATAACGGATGTTTTTACCCTTAATAATTTCCACTATTCACTCCTTAATGCGATTACAGGATCCTTTCTTGCTGCCGCTCTAGCTGGCATCAAACTACTTAAGAATGTTAATAAGCAAGAAACAAGGACTAGTATTATTATACTGGAATAATGTAAGTCGGCAATGTTTCCTATATTATATTCTGGATATAAATGATTAATAATGGCATTTATTGGGAATGTCGCAACAAAAGCAACAAAGCAACCAATAAGTCCACTGCCTAAACCAATAAAGACACATTCGGCTTCAAAGAGCCTTCCAACATCTTTTTTACGTGCGCCTAACGCTCTTAAAATACCAATTTCTTTAGTTCTTTCAATAACACTAACGTAAGTAATGATACCAGTCATAACACAACTAACAACAAGAGAAATTGAAGCGAATACAATCAAGACAATTGATAGAATATCAATAAGTTGAGTCATTCCACCAGTAAATGTCCCTACAATATCAGTGTAACGAACAATTTCGCTTTCGTTTTTTGCGTGATTAGGAACATCAGTTGGATCAACAACATTAAATTCATCAAGCAACTTAGTTAATTTTTGTTTTGATGATAAGTCGACTGGGAAAATTATGACATTTTGAATGTCACTATATCCATCCATGTATCCAACTAAGCTAATTAAATATGGATAAATTTCAATTAAATATTTTTTATCTTGAGTAAGAGCGAATTTACCAATGCCTGAAGATACTTTTTCAATATATTCTTGTAATGAATTAAGTCCACCGAATTTTAATTCTTCATCAATAATATCAGCACCGATTGTTTTACACCAAGTCATGTAGTCTTTAATCGTATAACGGATATTTTTTTCGTTCATAGTATTCCCATCAAAAATAGAATAGAATTCAAAGTACTTATTCATTAAATTATTAAACTCATTTTGAACTGATGATGAGTTTGAACTATTAGCATTACTTAATGATTGAGCTAACTTTAATAAATCAGTAGCTAATTCACTAGCATTAGCGCCATCTTTCCAAGTAACGTTATTTTTGATGTTTTGATAAATGTTATCTTTTTTATTTAATTCAACTAAATGGTCTTGTAACGGTTTTTGATAACAAACTCCAGCAGCCATCGTTTGAATTGTTGTATCTTCTTTTGGCCTTAAAATACCAACGATTTTAACTTCAACTCCTTTTGTAGAGTCGTTAAATAAAGTTTCTAAATCATTTTGTTTGTAGTAATAGACGTCTTTATCGTTATAAGGAACTTCTTTATGCTCTTCAGTATAATATTCTGAGTTGGGAAAAACTTTAAAAGTTTTATTTAAGATTTCATTAAAAGTAACTGGATTTTCTTTTGCATAATCGTCAGTTATTTCATCATTTTCTTTATCGTAAAATCCAAGTTCTTTTAAAACTTCAAGTGGGATTTGGTTTCTGTTATCAACCATTAACATCATTTCATGCATGTTATTTGGATCAGCATATCTTCCACCAATTACATCGTATGCATTTTCATCGCCATAAAGAATATGGAAATAGTTTGTTGGTAATCCAGTTAAACTTGAAATCATATCACTATAGGCTAAGAAGTTTCCATTTTTAACTTGATAATATTCTTTAGTACCTGGATTTTGAGTTGTTAAATTAAAAGCATATTGTTCTCCATAAGAAACAATATAATCGCTCATTATTTTTCCTTGGTTTTTAATACTTTCTAAAAAAGCAATATATTTTGGAGTAATGTTATTAAAAGAAACTTCAGGTTCACCAGTATCTGTTAAATAAGGTAAAACAACTTCTTTGTCAGTAAAAGCTTCATTAGGTACAAAGTTAGGGTCTTTTTTATACGTGACTGAATAACTTGATACATTTAAAGGCATTTGACTTGCGGTTTGTACTTCAAGTTTATTGATATAATTTCCAAATCCATTATTAACACTTAAAACTAGAGCAACACCGATAATACCAAAACTACCAGCAACTGAAGTCATGATAGTTCTGCCTTTTTTAGTTAATAAGTTTTTAAAAGAAAGATCTAAGGAAGTCTTATAAGACATTGAAGACTTTCTCTCACGTTTTGCTTTTTTAAGTTTTTTTCTTTTCTTTTCGTCAATTAAAGCAAAATCTTTTAACGATAATCCGTTTTTTTCATATTCTTTTTCTTCTTTTACTTTAATTTCTTGGATTTGATTTTCAAATGTATCTCTAATAACCAAACCATCCTTAAATTCAATGATTCTATCACTATATTTTTCAGCCAACTCTCTATTATGAGTAACCATAATAACAAGTTTATCTTTGCTGATCTCTTTAAGTAAGTCCATGATTTGGACACTAGTAACACTATCTAAAGCTCCTGTTGGTTCATCAGCTAAAATAATTTCTGGATCATTAATTAAAGCGCGAGCGATAGCGACTCTTTGCATTTGACCACCACTAAGTTGGTTAGGAATTTTGTTATACAAGCCTTTAAGACCAACGGCATCTAAAGCTAAGCGTGCTTTTTTACTTCTTTCACGTTTAGAAACACCATCAAGTGTCAAAGACATCGAAACGTTATCTTGAAGTGATAATTGAGGAATTAAGTTGTACGATTGGAAAATAAAACCAATTCTTTTGTTTCGATAATTATCCCAATCTTTATCGTCATATGTTTTTGTTGATAATCCTTCAATTAACAAATCTCCAGATGAATACTTATCTAGCCCACCGATAATATTTAATGTGGTAGTTTTACCACTTCCAGAAGCTCCTAAAATCGAGCAAAATTGTTGCTTAGGAAAATAAAGACTAACTCCTTTTAAAGCTTGAAATGGCTTTTTATCAACGTAATAATCTTTTGTAATTTCCTTTAGCTCCAACATAAATTCCCCTCTCTTTTTTCTCTTATTAGATTACTACATTATTAAAAATATTTTTAATAATTTAAGAATTTTTTAGTTAAATTTAAACAAAAAACAGCACCAAGAAAATCTTCTTTTTTTCTCCTGGTGCTTTATTCTGTCACACATATCTATTATTGCATTTTTTTCTCATTAATAGTTTTAGCGTATTCTTTGAAAAAACGTTATTAAAAGTTCTTCACATTCACTTTTTAAGACGCCGCTTTTGATAGTTGTATTTGATTTAAATTCTTTCGTTAAATCGATCACACTACCTAAAGACCCCATCTTAGGTTCCATAGTTCCAATTACTACTCGATCAATTCTACTTTGAATTATTGCACTTGCACACATCGAGCAAGGTTCAAGTGTTACATAAAGTGTATGATTTTCTAATCTCCATGATTTATTTATTTTATTAGCTTCTTCAATAGCAATCATTTCAGCATGTGCCATAACTTTTTGATTTGTTTCTTTTAGATTATGAGCTTTAGAAACTACTTCATGTGTTAAATTATTAACAATGACTGCCCCTACAGGAACTTCACCAAGCGTAAAAGCTTTTTTTGCTTCTTCAAGTGCTAAATTCATAAAATACTCATCATTTCTCATAAAATTAATTTTATCAAATCTATTTAATATTTTATACATATTTATCAACATCATTTTTTTCAAAAATCATATTTCCTTCGATGTAGTCGATGTTTTAACGACTTAACTATTACTTTTAAAATCGCCAAAATCCAAATTATTCTAATTCAATTAATAACTTATGATGCTTAAAAAGCAGCCTAGAATCTGTTCTAGGCTCATATTTTCCAAAAGGTATTTAAATACCTTGAGTAAAATTTATGTCTAAAAACGCCCTTTCTAATTAAATAGCGGCAAATACACCTCTTTTTTGCCTTAAAAAGCATTTAACAATAGTTTTTTATAATAAGATTTTTTTATCAAAAACTATTTTTTCTAAACAAAAATCAGCAAAAGAGAGCTTGTCAGCAAATAAAAAACCATTGCACAGACAATCTAGGATCTTAAGGCTGCTATGTTTCCATCCTGACCTGGTTCGAAGCGATTGTTCGCAATGGCTTTTTTAGTATACACTATTTTTTTATTATTTAATAGGTTTTAATACTTTAATTCCACCCATAAATGGTTGGAGGACTTCAGGGACTAAAACACTACCATCTTCTTGTTGATATTGTTCAAGAATAGCTGGATAAATTCTACTTGTCGCTAATCCACTACCATTAAGTGTATGCATATAATGGACTTTTCCATCTTTTCCTCTATAACGCATCATACCACGTCTTGCTTGGTAACTTCTTGCGTTACTAACACTACTGACTTCTTTATAAATATCAATTGATGGTAAGTAAACTTCTAAATCGTAAGTTCTTGCCATTGAGTGTGAACAATCAGCAGCAGCGAGTTTTGATACTCTGAAATGTAATCCTAACTTTTCAAGTAAAGTTTGTGCTTTATGAACTAATTCATCGAAAGCTCTATCACTATCATCTTCAGCGGTATATTCAACCATTTCAACTTTATTGAATTGGTATCCTCTAATCATACCTCTTTCTTCTGTACGATAACTTCCAGCTTCTTTTCTATAGCATGGAGTATAAGCAAAGAATTTCTTTGGAAGTTCTTCTTCGGTTAAAATTTCATTTCTATAGTAGTTAACTAAAGCTGTTTCAGCAGTTGGGAGTAAGAATTTTGTTGGTTCGATTCCTTTTAATTCGAAAACATCTTCTTCAAATTTAGGGAATTGTCCTGCTGTAAATCCACTTTCATAATTTAAAATATGTGGTGGAAGCATCATTGTGAAGCCATCTTTTAAATGTTCACTAATGAAGAAATTTAATAATGCCCATTCAAGTTGAGCACCAAGTCCAGTATAAAACCAAGTTCCATGACCGCTAATTTTTGCAGCTCTATCGTAATCAATTAAACCAAGTGATTCAGCTAATTCAACATGATTTTTAATTTTAAATCCGAAGTTTGGTTTTTCTTTGAATTCGTGAATTGGAGTATTATTTTCCTTTCCTCCGCCTAATAAATCTTCATCAGGTAAGTTAGGTAAAGCAAATAAAACTTCATTTATTTCGGTTTCTAATTTAGCAACCTTTTCTTCGTTTTCTTTATTTAAAGCAGCTAATTCTTTAACTTTAGCGAAGATTGATTGAACATCGCCGCCTTCTTTTTTAACTTGTGGGACTGATTTTGATAACTTGTTTTGTTCAGCTTTGTTTACTTCAACTTGTCTTTGAAGTTCTCTTTTAAGCTCAACGTTTTTACATAATGAATCAATATCAGCTTCATATAATTTTCTAGCTAATAATTCTTTTACATGTTCTTTGTTTTGGATAATGTAGTTTATATCTATCATTGGTTGTTCTCCTTAAGTGTCTTTCGATATATTGCTACAAGTTTCTCGCCGATAGCTTGTATCCTATTTTTTGATGCGAATTCATACCCGTTTAATCTTAAATCAAGTATTTTTCCTTTGCTTAATTCATCAATTCCTTGAATTAATGAAGCAAAATCATTATAGACATGCCCATTGATTTTATCAATTATCATATCTTTAATTACACTTGTTTCTAATGCTAATAAATGTTTCTTAGATGCTAACACTTCCATCGCTTCTAATGAATAATACGCTGTATTATTAAGTAAAATTACGCCTTCAGAGCGATATAAGGCACTATAATAAACATCTTCAGCAACATTTGTAGCGATAATAATATTACTTGGATGTCTTTTAAATACTTTCCTTACATCTTTTCCACTTTTTGAATTCATATCTCCTGTGCAAACCAAGAATCGATATTCTTTATATATAGAAGCAAGAATTTGAATTCTTTCAGCCGCTTCTTTATCTTGATGATCAAGAAGTACTAAGAAAAATTTCGCATTTTCTTCTAAGTGGAAATAAATATAAGCAATATTAGCAATCTCGCTTGATTTTAAATCTACCTTTGTTAATTTCACTGGTAGATTTAAAACCTCGATATCAGTTGTTACGCCTTCATCGATAAGAAATTTTTTAGTTAACGGGGTAGGAGTAATGACAACATCGAATTCATTAAGCAAGTCAATGATTCTATTTTGAATGTGACGTTCAATCATTTTAGTTTCTTTATTTTTAACTTTCGAAACTATTTCTTTTTCATTATCTTTGTCGTTAGTAAATACGTTAACGATTTTGATAAATTTCTTATTTTTAAATGAATTAAATTTCTTATAATCTTCTAATTTTACAAAGTGAACAATTTTAATATTGTCATCAATTGGATTCGTAATATATTTGATATTATTTAATTCAAGTGCGTTTTTATAGAATCTTCTAAGTTTCGCATCATCAGCACTTGAAAAAGTTTGAGACTTCGAAGAATACAGGTAAACATCTATTTTATTAGGGTTTTGCATAGTTTATAGAGTTACTATTCGTTTGCTTCTCCGTCAACTGCAGGATTTTCTGTAGTTGTTTCTTGAGATATAGTAGTAGATTCAGTTTCTACTTCTTCTTCCTTAGGAAGGACTGCGAAGCTAGAAACTGATTCTTTTTCTCTTAAGTTAATGATTCTAACACCTGAACTATTTCTACCACAAACTCTAACTTGGCTAATTGGTGATCTAATTACAGTTCCATTATTTGTGATAACAATATAATCCTCATCACCATTGATAACTTTCATGCCAATTAAGTTACCAGTTTTTTCATTGATCTTAATTGTGATAACTCCACCAGCACCACGTTTTGTTAAACGGTAATCTTCAATGTTAGAAATTTTACCTAATCCGTTTTCACTTAAAGCAAAAACTTTATCTCCGTATTGATCAGTTGAAAGGTCAACAAGTTTTGCATCTCCTTCAAGTTTCATACCTCTAACACCGCTTGCTGTTCTACCCATTGCTCTAACTTCAGTTTCTTCGAACATACAAAGTTTACCTTCATTGCTTGCGAGTAATACTTTGCAATGACCGTTAGTAACTTTAACATCAAGTAAGTTATCACCTTCTTTGAACGTGATAGCGTATTTACCATTGCAATTAATACGTTTGAATTCTTCTAATGAAGTACGTTTGACAATACCGTTTCTTGTAGCGAAGAATAAGTATTTATCTTCATAATCTTCAACGTTAATAATTGAGACAACTTTTTCATCTTTATCTAAATTGAGTAAGTTAAGTACTGGGATACCTTTACCTGTTCTACTAAATTCAGGGATTTCATGACCTCTTTTTCTATAAACTCTTCCATAGTTTGTGAAGAATAAGATGTCAGTGTGTGTTTTTGAATAAATTGCTGTTATAACTTCATCATCGTTATAAACACTCATTCCTTTAACACCTGTACCACCACGATTTTGTGATTTAAATTCTGTGGTAGACATTCTCTTAATATAGCCTTTATTTGTTAATGTGATGACTAATTCATCTTCAGGAATTAAATCTTCATCATCAATTGAAACGATTTGATTTGAAATAACTGATTTTCTTTCGTCACCATATCTTTCTTTAACAGCTTCTAATTCTTCTAAAACTACATCTTGCATGTGTTCTCTACTTTCAAGGATGTAATTGTAATTGAGAATATTTGTTTCAAGTTGTGTGCATTCATCTTCAAGTTTTTGGATTTCTAACCCAGTTAATCTACCTAAAGTCATACCAACAACTGCTTTAGCTTGGATTTCACTGAAATCGTAACGAGCCATTAAGCGTTCAGCAAATTCATTTGGATTAGCGCTTGATGTTGCCATATCAATGAATTCATCACGATTTTCTTTACCATTTGGCTTTTTGATATCGAGAATATCGTGAACTTTTAATAAACCTTCGACGATATGTTTTCTAGCTTCATCTTTAGCTTTGAAGAATTTTGTTCTTCTTTCAATAACTTGAATTTGGAAGTCTAAGTAGTGATTCATTAAAGCTTTAAGTCCAAGAACTTTTGGAGCTCCATCTACAATACAAAGATTAATAATTCCATAACTGACTTCAAGTTGAGTCATCTTAAATAATTGATTAAGAATGACTTGAGGTACAGCATCTCTTCTACATTCAATTTCGATATTAACATCTGTTTTTGAGAAATCTTTAATTGAAGTGATTCCGTCAATAACTTTATCTCTAGCTAATTCACCGATTTTAGCAACTAAGTTAGCTTTATTAACTTGGTAAGGAATTTCTTTAATGATAATTTTCGATTTACCATTTGGTTCTTCTTTAATTTCGGTTTGACCTCTTAATTTGAAAGTTCCTCTACCTGTTGTATAAGCATCTCTAATTCCACCTAAACCATAAATTATGCCACCAGTTGGGAAATCAGGACCTTTAACGATTTCCATTAATTCTTCAACTGAGCAATCTTGGTGGTGAGCTAAATAATTAATACCATCAATAATTTCAACTAAGTTGTGTGGAGGCATTTTTGTTGCCATACCAACTGCAATACCATCACTTCCATTAACTAAAAGGTTAGGGAATCTTGAAGGTAACACGCTTGGTTCTTCTAAACTACCATCGTAGTTAGGAACATAATCTACAGTATTAGCGTTAATATCTTTAACCATTTCAAGAGCTAATTTAGCCATTCTTGATTCGGTGTAACGCATAGCTGCTGGATCATCACCATCCATCGAACCAAAGTTACCATGTCCTTGGACAAGACAATATCTCATTGAGAATGGTTGAGCAAGTCTAACAAGTGTCATATAAATCGCTAAGTCGCCGTGTGGGTGATATTTACCCATGACGTCACCAACAATTTTAGCTGATTTTACAAACGGTTTATCTGGAGTATAGCCTCCATCGATCATACCGAATAAAACTCTTCTATGGACTGGTTTAAGACCATCTCTAACATCTGGAATAGCTCTACTTACGATAACGCTCATTGCGTAATCTAAGAAAGCATTTTGTACTTCATCAACAATTTCAGTATCGATTAAACTAGGGACAATACCTGCTTCTAGTTCTGCATTTTCTTGATTAATTTGGTCTTGTTTTTCACTATTTTCTGCATTTTCTAGCTTTTTTTCTTCGTTTTCCATGCAAATACCCCCTTTTTTAGATATCTAAGTTCTTAACGAACTTCGCATTATTTTCAATGAATGAGGAACGTGGTTCAACATCTTCACCCATTAAGTCGTTAAATACTTGATCAGCTGCTGCAGCATCATCAACTGTGACACGAAGCATTTTTCTTTCTTTTGGATCCATTGTTGTTTCTTCAAGTTGCTTTGGATCCATTTCACCAAGACCTTTATATCTTTGGTAAGGATATCCTGGTTTTAAATCTAATGTTTTTCTAATAACGTTAAGTTGTTCGTCGTTATATGCGTAATATGATTTACCTTTATAATCAATTTTGTATAAAGGTGGTTGAGCAATATAGACATATCCATGATCAATTAATGGTTTCATAAATCTATGGAAGAATGTAAGCAATAAAATTCTAATATGTGAACCATCAACGTCAGCATCAGTCATAATAACAATTTTGTGATATCTTATTTTGCTAATATCGAAATCTTCACCGAATCCAGCACCGATAGCACTAATCATATTTCCGATTTCAGCATTGTCGAAAATTTTATGTGCTTGAGCTTTTTGAACGTTAAGAATTTTACCTCTAAGCGGCATGATAGCTTGTGTACGAGGATCTCTGCCTTGTTTAGCACTTCCACCAGCCGAATTACCTTCAACAATAAATAATTCACATTCTTCTGGATTGTTTGAAGAACAATCACTTAATTTTCCAGGTAAAGTTGTGATTTCTAAACCTGTTTTTCTTCTAATATTTTCTCTAGCTGCTCTAGCTGCAAGTCTAGCATCATAAGCAGCTTTAACTTTTTGCATAATGATTGTTGCGATATCTTTATTTTCAAGTAAGAATCTATTGAATTGTTCTCCAAAGATATTTGAAACAATCTTTTTAACTTCAAGGTTACCTAATTTACCTTTTGTTTGACCTTCGTATTGTGGGTTAGGGTGTTTAACACTAATAATTGCAGTTAATCCTTCTAAGCAATCATCTAAAGTTATTCTATCTTTATCGTTATCTTTTAAGAATTTATTATCTCTAGCATAGTTATTGATAACACGTGTAAGAGCTAAATTAAATCCTTCTTCATGAGTTCCACCGTTTCCAGTAGAAACATTATTACAATACGAATATACGTTATGGTTATAACCACTTGTGAATTGAAGAGCGATTTCACAATAGATTAATTCCATTTGACCAAGGTCATCGTATTTTTGAGCACCTTCGCTATAAATAACTTCTGGGAATAAAATGTTTGCATTTCTATTGATGTAAGTAACATATTCTTTGATACCGCCATCAAATTTAAATTTATCAGTTAAAGCAGGTTTGACTCTGTCGTCTTTGAGAATAATTGTGATTCCCTTATTAAGGAAGGCCATTTGTCTCAATCTATTTTTAATTGTTTCGTAATTAAAATTAGTTGTTTCTTTGAAAATTGTTGGATCAGGTTTAAAAGTAACAATAGTTCCGTGATCATCACAATCACCGATACGTTTAATTCTATCTACAGCATGTCCGCCGTTTTCGAATCTAATGTAATAAATACCACCATCTTTATGAACTGTAACTTCAACATAACTTGATAAAGCGTTAACAACACTTGCACCAACACCGTGAAGTCCACCACTTACTTTATAAACACTTCCTTCACCGAATTTACCTCCAGCGTGAAGTACTGTATAAACAGTTTCAACTCCACTCAATCCAGTCTTTTTAACGATATCGATTGGAATACCTCTACCATTATCAGTAACAGTAATCGTATTTCCTTCGTTAATTGTGACAGTGATTGTGTCGCAATATCCTGCGAGCGCTTCATCGATTCCGTTATCAACAATTTCCCAAACGAGGTGATGTAAACCTGTTGAGGAAGTTGATCCAATGTACATACCTGGACGAACTCTAACAGCTTGAAGACCGTCTAAAACAGTTAAATTGTCAGATGTGTAATTTTGGTCACCTTTTTCTAATTCAGTTTCATCATTGACTTCGATAATTTCGTCAAAAATTTTGCCATCAATGTTTTTTTCTTGTTCACCAAATCCTTCGTTTTCGTCAATTTTATCATTGACTATCTCTTCTTCTTTTTGGATTTCAGGTTGAACAGCTACTTTTTCTTTCTCATCCATTTTCCTGCTCCTTTAATTCTTAATTTTTTTATAAAACAAACTTAGGGTATCTATAGTTTGTAATTAAGCGAGTTTGCCTTAAATAAGGCTTGTTGTATCTTTATCGCAAAGATAATAGGTTCCATTACAAAATTCACTTTGCTTAGTGTTTGTAATAAATACTTGGTTTAAATTGGTTAAAAATTTTATTAAAGCTTCTTCTCTTTTTTTGTCTAATTCACTTAAAACATCATCAAGAATAATTACCGGAAGTTTCTTCTCTTCTTTTGTAAGAAAATAAGGTGCTATTTTTAAAGAAATTACAGCCATCCTATTTTCTCCTTGAGAACCGTAAAGTGCTAAATTTCTATCACCAAGGAAGAGTTGAAAATCTTCTCTTTGTATTCCTGTAGTTGTTGATTTACGTCTTAAATCAGCTTCGTAACTCTTTTCAAACAAATCAATAAACTTTTTTTCATAATCATCAGCGTCTTTTATAAGCTCAAGGTATTTAATCGATAGTTTTTCTTCGTTTAAGGAAATTTCATGATAAACAGAAGATAAAACGCTATTTAGTTCATCTATAAACCTGCTTCTAGCGATATAAATCTCTTTTGCGTATCTCGACATCTGAATAGTTAAAACATTTAATAAATCACGATTTATGAGCGGTGCTCTCAGTGCATCGTTTCTTTCTTTAAGAAGTTTTTCGTAATTTATTAAATTTTTAAGATATTGTTTATCGAATTTAGATAAAGTTGCATTTAAGAAATTTCTTCTTAATTTAGGCGCATCCTTTAACAAGTTTGTATCTTTAGGGACGAACGATAAAACATTCAAGATATCGTTAATTTCACTAAGTTTACTAATAGGTTTTCCGTTAAGAAGAATCTTCTTACCTTCTTTACCAATTTTAATTTCAATCGTTTTCGAATAATCTTCGAAAGTAATATCAGCTTTTATAATACCTAGAAGCGAATCTTTGTTAATCAATTCGATATTATTGTTAGTCTTAAACGACTTACCAAAAGATAGAGCATAAATAGCTTCTATAAGGTTTGTCTTACCTTTAGCGTTATCGCCAACGATGTAATTCATACCTTCTACGAAATCTACATTTAAATACTTGTAATTTCTAAAATTCGTTAATTTTAAATTTTTAACAATCATTTACCAATTTCAAAGAACAAGGAGTCATCTATACAAACGAGATCTCCTTCACGTAATTTCTTGCCTCTCATCTTGCAATCTTCACCATTGACAAAAATTTTATGTTCTAAGATAAAACTCTTTGCCATAGCTCCGCTGTCAATAACATCAGCAAATTTTAAAAATTGGCCGAGCGTAATGTAATCAGTATCGATTTTAATAATTTTTTGATTGCTTTTTGTCATATTTAAAACTCCTTTAATATTATATATTAAAGGGAGGAATTTTTAAAGTATTTTAATCATGTTCGAGTAGATATACCTAAAAAAGTTTAAAAGCTCTAAAAAGTGCCTTAAAACGCGTTTATATGTATGGCAATTTTTTGTGTTTTTTTGCAATATAAAAATTAAATTGAAGTTAACAGACGTGATTTCGATATCTATTCCAGTTAATTAAAAGGTATTGTTTTTAACAATTCACTATTAAAACAATAAAGATTATTTATAATAATTTATTTTTTAGATGTCGTTAAAGTATCGATGCAATCATTACTTTTTGTGATTTTACAAAATTTCAATGCACGATTTTAATTGTGATTTTTTGTTCTTTATTTCTTTTAATTTCTTAAGTAGAAACGGTAATAAGTGTTAGCATATCACTTTATCTATGTTAAGTAAGTTCAAAATTTATTTTTTACAACTTTTTACTCTTTTAAATTTATGTTTTCTTTTCGTTTTAATTAATAAAAAATAAGGAATTCGATGATACTAAGAGCGCTTATCTTTACGATATATCTATTATCAATCCTTTAAACCAAGTAAACGTTTCTATTATGATTTCTAAAAACTCTCTTTTAAACATTTTAAAGACATTTTAAGAACAAAAAAATGGAAACCTATCTCTAGATCTCCATCATATAATTTAATGTTTAAAATACGTTATTAATAAGTTCTAACTGGTGTAATAAGTTGAATTACCGTTTCATCATTCTTATTTGTAACTGTGAATGGCTTCATTTCACCAACGAATGATAATAAAACATCTTGTGATTTTAACGCTCTAATAGCACTTGAAACGTAAGCGCAATTAAATGACATTTCTAATCTTTCGCCTGTGTATTTAAATAAATCCAACCTAACTTCTGAGCTACCGCTTTGTTGTGATTTGGAAGTGATTGTAACTCTTCCTTCTTCCATAATAACTTTAACGATATTTTCTCTATCACCACTTGTGATAGCGCCCATATCAATAGCTCTAAGGAATTCGTTAGCATTAACTTCTAAGAAATAATAAAAACTACGTGGGATAATATTTTTAACGTTAGGATATTCGCCACCAATTAATGATGTTGTCATAATCGTATCTTCAAACTCGAAAGCAACTTTCTTGTCTCCAACATATAAACTAATTTCTTTTTCGTTTGTAATTGTTTTAATAGCTTCAAAAAGCGATTTAGCTGGGATATTGACGTTAAATAATTCATTATTATCAACTGCCAATTCTTTTTTACCCAATCTAGCACCGTCAGTCGAGACAAAAGTTAAAAGTGATGAATTACATTCAACATTAACTGCAGTTAAAGTAGGACGTGTACTTTTTTCGCTGGCACAGAATCCGACTTGGTTGACAGCATCAATAAAATCATTTGCTGAAATTGTAACTTTAATACCATCTAAAGATAAATCAATTTCTCTATATTCTTCAGCTCTAATTGAACTAAGTTTGAAAGATGAATTATCACTTTCAATTTTAGCCATAGTATCATCTAAAATTTCAAATAAGACTTCGTCGCCATCAAACCTTTTAACGATTTCAGTAATTAAACGAGCATTAATTAAAATTGAGCCTTCTTCGATATCTCTAATGATTTCTTTATCATGCTTGATTGCACTGATGCTAGTAGAAATTGTAAGAGTTCCATTAGAACCTGTGATTTCAAGGCGATCTTCGTACAAATCTAATTTTAAATTCGCAAGAAGAGGATCGATTTTATTTTGAGCTACTCTACCTGCATTGGTAATACCTTTTAAAAATTCTTCTCTATTAATTATAAATTTCATTTTTGGTACCTCTTTAATATTACATATATTTATATTAGTTTAATTAATAATAATAAGTATTGTGGATTCGGTGGAAATGGTGGAAAACTATTTTACCGAAATTCAAATTGTTACGATTCTATGCGCTTTTTTAACTCTTTTACGACTGTTTGAACTTGTGGGTCATCTTTCAACATTTTTTCAACTTTTTCCACACTATGCATGATTGTAGAATGGTCGCGCTTCGAGAAAAGGTCTCCAATTTTCTTGAAAGAGAGGTTTAACATATCTCTAATAAGATAAATAGCAATATGACGAGCGAAAGCGATGTTTGAAGTTTTAATTTTTCCGGTAATTTGAGAAATACTTAAATTGTAGTAACTAGCAATTGAATTTAAGATTTTTTGCTCTGTAACTGTTTCTTTAGCGTCACTGCAATCAACCATACCTTGTAAAGCTTCGACACATAAATCGATATCTATATGACTTATTTTGTTGAATGAAGCGTAGAAATTTAATCTAACAAGAGCACCTTCTAAACTTCTAATTGAGTCTTTAAATTTATCAGCGATAAAATAAATTACATCTTCGTCGTAAGAGTTAATATCGTATCCTCCACGAGTGATTTTTTTCTTAAGGATTTCAACGCAAGTTTTGACGTCTGGTTTATATAATGGAACACTTAAACCGCTTGTAAATCTTGTAATTAATCTTGCATCAATTCCGTCTAATTCTCCTGGCAATTTATCACTTGTAAAGACGACTTGCTTGTGATTTTGACGAAAATCCTCGTAAATATTGAAGAAAAACTCTTGAGTTTTCTTTTTATCACGTAACATTTGGATATCATCGATTAAAAAAATGTCGAATTGTTTTAAGAATGTGATGAGTTGTTCTTTTCGGTTTGTTCCGTTAACGAAATCTAAATATTCATTAATAAAATCTTGGCTAGAACAAAGTAAAACTCTTTTTTCTGGCATTGTTTCTTTGATGTAATTTCCGATTGCATTAAGTAGGTGAGTTTTACCTAAACCACTATTTCCGTAAATGAATAAAGTTTGATAAAGTGTTCCTGGATTTGTTGCAACCATGATACTTGCTTTTTGAGCTTCGTTGTTGCTTGGTCCGACGACAAAGTTCTCAAAATTTAAAGATGGATCGATAATGTTTGTTCTAAAAAATGACCAGGATGTGGATAAATCATTTTTGACTACGTTAGTTACTTGTTCTCCTTCTAATCTAAAAACAATTTTATAGTTAGTTTGAGTAGCTTGTTCGGCTGCGTCAGAGAATAATTTGTAATATTTTTGTTCGAAAAGTGATTTTAAAAATTGTTGCTTACATACAACATAGATTGTATCGCCTTCGATACCATCGATTTTTGTATCTTTAAAAAATGCGTCAAAACTAATTTTATCTACTTGTGTCGATATAATCGACAAAATTTGATCCCATATATTTGTAATTTCACTAATTCCGTTAACTTTTATCATATTCTTGTACCTTAAAAATTATAGTCTAAATGTGGATAAAATTAAACAATAATTAAGCCTTATAATCGTTTATCCACTGAACAAGTATATAGAAACACACGATGTTACGGCAACTATTTAATTTATCCACAAAAACATATGTGGAAAAATATGTGGAAAAGTTTTATCAACGTGGAAACATGTGGACTCTATGGAAAGATTTCCACAACAAAAAAAGTTATCAACATATAAAAACTTCGATTGTTATCGATATAATTTGACTTTTACACGGTACAAAAACATACATTCCACACATATGTAGAAAAAATGTGGAGTAACTTTTTAGTTTGTTGTTCTTATAAAACCCCCAAAAACATAATTTGTTTGACTTATATGTATATATACATATATAATTTTCTTTGCATATTTAGGAGGAAAAATATTATGAAAAGAACATATCAACCAAGTAAATTACATAAAGCTAGAGTTCATGGCTTCAGAGCAAGAATGGCTACAGGACACGGAAGAAAAGTTTTAGCTCTTAGACGTAAAAAAGGAAGAAAAGTCTTAACAGTTAGCAGTAAGTAATGAAAAAAGTAAATCGAGTAAAGAAATATCGTGAATTCAAAGCGATAATGGATTTGCGAAAATTTAAACGAAACGAAATTTATTCAGTATACTTTCGCAATAAACAAGAAGACGTAGCTCGAGTCGGGATTCTGGTAGGAAAAAGAAATGGGAATGCTGTTACTAGAGTTAAAATTAAAAGACAAGTTCGCTCGATTGTAGATGAAACATTAGATTTACGTAACGATGTTTATGACTACATTATCGTAATTAGCAAAAATTATAACGTTGAAGAATTTGCAAAAAATAAATCTTTACTCGTAACACTATTAAACTCTATCAAGGAGAAATAAATGGAGAAAAAAACTAGAAGGATATTGGGAGTTGGTATCGTCTTAGGCGGAGCAGTTCTTTTATCGAGCTGTAACTCATTTTGTTCTGATACCGATATAAGCAATTATCTTTACACTACTGACCCAATCAACACTACTTTTTTCGACAGTATTGAACACGGAGAAGATTACTTAAAAGAAACATTTAAAAAACAAAACGGATACGATACTGAAAAAGATTTTTCTACAAACAATCTTGAAATTAGAAAAGTAAGTGATGATGGAACTACAATTGAAACTGTAGATTATAAAGCTGAATTAGTTTTTGAAGAAATTAATCCAAACTTATTTAAAATCAAACCAGTCGATATTATCGCACGTCAAGCAAGCAAACCAGATTCTAACAATAACAGAACAAATATCGGTTATACATTTGGCTTAAATGATTTTACAAAACAAATGTTAACACTTGTTCAAAGCCAAAAAGGTGTTATTCCAAGTTATAAATATTTTGAAGAACTTGATGAAAAGTATTTCGATGAAATGCTTAAAGGTGCATCAAAATATACTTGGCTTAGTGGTTTAACTAAAGAAACTATCACTTATAACCAACTTTATGGTTATTCCTACACTGATTTAGTTGAATTTAGAAAAGATGAAACTAACGAAAAGTTATTAAAAGAAATGCTTGAAGGTGATAAAGATTCAAACGGACAACCTGATCGCAATAATCCAGGTAGAAACTATGGATTAATGACTACTTTAGGTCATATTAAATTCGAAGTTACTGAAGGTGCAAATGACCATTTTGAAGTAATCAATACCTGGACAAATGAGTTAGTTAAAGATGGAAAAATTTCAAGTAATGATATTCCTTCACAAACTTATTCAACATTTTATAAACAACAACTTAACGCTAAAGCTTCTGCTTTCAAACAATGTATCACAATGGAAGATGGTTTCTATGGACACATCGGAAACGATCCATTAAACAGTACAATTTTAATTGAAGGTAAAGGTGAAAATTTCTATGAAGGATGGGGAAGAGCATTTACTGAACATGGCTTCTTAGAAGGTTTACTTGTTTATCCAATCAGTGCTTTAGTTGAAAACTTATCACACGCATTTGGCATGAATGGTTATGGACAAATCGGAGCTGTTTTATTAACAACTTTAATTGTTAGAACACTCTTTATTCTCATAACTTTACCATCAACATTAAGCCAACAAAAAATGACTTTCTTGCAACCTGAACTTGCAAAAATTCAACAAAAGTATCCAAATGCTGCTACTAACCAATACGAAAAACAAAAGTTAACACAAGCACAAATGGCACTTTATAAGAAATATAAAGTTCACCCATTCCGTTCAATGCTTGTTATCTTTATTCAATTCCCATTGTTTATTAGTGTCTGGAACGCATTCAGTGGTAGTGCTTCGTTATCTCGAGATGCAGTTTTAGGACTTAGACTTAGTGATACGATTTGGAACGCTTTAACTAATGTTAATGGATGGCCTGCATTACCTGGATGGTGGACTGCATTTGTACTTATCGTCTTAATGAGTGCTGCTCAAATCTTCGCAATGCTTGTTCCACAATGGCTTAATAAAGCTAGAACAAAAAATGTCAAGAAAACAGGTAAGAACCCAACTCTTGATCAGCAAAACAAGACAATGAAAATAACACAATGGATTATGACTGCAATGGTCATCTTCATGGGATTCTCATTACCTAGTGCTTTAGGTGTATATTGGCTAGCTGGTGCGTTATTTAGTATTTTACAATCAGTTGTTATGCATTTTGTCTTTATGCGTAAAAATAAGAAAGGACAAATATGAGAAGATATACTAAAAAAACATTAGAAGAATGCTTGCAAGAAGCTGCGACAGAATTAAATTGCGAAATTAACGACTTAATGTATGAAGTCGAAGAAGAAAAGAAAGGTCTTTTCTCTAAAAAAGTCACTATCGCTGTTACTGAAACAGAAGATGTTATCGAATTCGCAGAAGAATATATTACTGATGTCTGCCATAGTCTTGGTTTAGATGTTAGTTTAAAAACATTCTATAGAGATGACATTATTAAGATTTTAATTGAAACAAATCACAACTCAATTTTAATTGGAAAAAACGGTGCCTCACTTCAATCATTAAATGAATTAACAAAACTTGCTGTTTCTTCAAAATTCAAAAGAAAATTCAAAATTCTTTTAGATGTTGGAGCTTATAAAGATAAGAAATATTTCAAAGTTATTTCTATCGCTAAAAGAGCTGCTAAACAAGTTTCTAAAACACACGTCGATGTTATTTTAAATCCAATGACACCTGATGAAAGAAAGAAAGTTCATAACGCTTTAACAAGCTGGAAGAATATTAAAACTGAATCTATCGGTGATGGAAAAGATAGAAGAATAGTTGTTAAATATGTCGAAAACAACACTTCTACTGAACCTGTTAACGAAGAATTCGAAGCTGAATAAGTTTCTTAATAAAAGAATTAAAAATTGCGCTTCTAGACAATCTAGGGCGCTTTTTTTATCTATATATCTATATTTATATATGCATTAAAAGTAATGAACGAAACTGTTCCTTATTCTGGATTAGAGTTTCACCACCGCTTCTTTATATATAAATATAAAAGATATATAGGAGTATTTAAAAAATAGATAAAAATAAGATAATTTTAAGTGAATAAATACGCTCTTAACTATCAAGATTTGTCTATTTTATATATAATAATGATATGTTTGAAACAATTGTTGCATTAGCTACAGCACCACTTAAGAGTGCTTTATCAATCATCAGACTTAGTGGCGATGATTGCTTTTTTATAGTTAGTAATTTTTTTAATAAAAACCTTATAGAGGTTAAAAAGTCCACTATTTTTCATGGCTACATCATCGATGAAGGAGAAACAATCGATGAAGTTGTTTTGTTAGCTTATAAAGGCCCAAGATCTTTCACAGGCGAAGACAGTGTTGAAATTATGTGCCATGGTTCACCTCTTATTTTTAATAAAATTATTGAGGTTGCTATAAAATATGGAGCAAGATTAGCTACAGGTGGAGAATATTCTAGTCGTGCTTATATGCATGGAAAATTAGATTTAATCCAAGCTGAATCAATTAATGACTTAATTAATGCTGAAAGTGAAGCTAGTAAAAAGATTTCTTTGATGGCTTTAAAAGGAGAAACAAGTTCTTTAATCACTCCTTTAAAAACTTCAATTGGAGATTTACTAAGTTTAATCGAAGTAAATATCGATTACCCTGAATATTTAGATATTGAAGAAGCGAATAGCGAAAAGATAAATATTGTTTGTCGTCAAAACATCGATTACATCGAGAGTTTAATAGAAAACGGGAATAAAGGACGTATTATTAAAGATGGTATAAATGTAGCGATTGTTGGTAAACCAAACGTCGGAAAATCATCTATATTAAATCGATTGATCAAAGAAGATAAAGCTATTGTCACTGATATTAAAGGTACTACTAGAGATATCGTTGAAGGTAAACTTATTATTAATGGAATTGTTATTAATTTATTTGATACAGCAGGTATTAGAGAAAGTGAAGATATCGTTGAAGGAATTGGAATTAAAAAAAGTATCGAAAAACTTGAAAATAGTGATCTTGTAATTGCTGTTTTTGATAATAAAACATTAGATGATGAAGATAAAGATATATTAGAACGTATCAAAAATAAAGATGCTATCGTCGTTTATAATAAAAGTGATTTATTAAAAGAAAAAAATAATGATGCTTTGTATATTAGTGCTTTAAATGATGATATCGAACCGCTTAAAAAAGCAATTTTTGATAGATTAGGACTATCAAAACAAAATTATGAAAATCCTTCAATCGCAAACACTAGAGAACTTGGAATTTTATCTTCTATTAAAGAAGATTTAAATAGTGTATTGGTTAACGCTTCTCAAGATGTACCAATCGATATAATAAATCTCCAATTAAAAGAAGTGTATCTAAAAATATTATCTTTAACCGGAGAAGATAACGACTTCGATATGGCTAAAGAAATATTCTCTAGATTCTGTGTAGGAAAATAATATGATTTTTGATACACATATACATTTAAATGATGATAAATTTCTTAATGATTTAGATCGATATATTAAAGAAGCTAACGAAAAAGGAATAGTTGATTTTTTGTGTGTTGGCTTTGATTTAGAAAGTTCAAAACTAGCAATTGAAATTTCTAAAAAATATAAAGGAGTATACGCTGCAATTGGTGTAATTCCTACAGAACATGAACAATATATAACTAAGTCAAGTTCTCAAAATAAGCCTACAATCGATGAAATTCGCATTTTAGCCAAAAATAATGCACAATATGTAAAGGCTATTGGAGAAATTGGATTAGATTGTTATCGGGAAAAAGAACCTGAAATAAAAACTAAACAAAAAGAGATGTTCTTAGAACAAATAGAGCTCGCTAACGAATTAAATTTACCTGTATCGATTCATGCAAGAGATTCCTTACAAGATACTTTTGATATCTTAAAATCGCATCCTGTCAATCGAACAGGGATAATGCATTGTTATTCAGGAAGCAAAGAAATGGCTCTTGAATTTATAAAAATAGGATATAAAATTGCGTTTGGTGGTGTATTAACTTTTAAAAACAGTAAAGAAATTAAAGAAGTAATTAAAGCTATAACTTTAGATGATATTGTTTTTGAAACTGATGCGCCTTATCTTGCACCAACACCTTTTAGAGGGAAATTAAACGAGCCTAAATATATTTATGAAACTGTTAAATTTGCTAGTGAATATTTAGGGCTTGAACAAGACAAAGTTGAAGATATTACATATCGTAATTCTTGTAAAATTTTACACGTGAAAAATGAAAACTAAGTTAGATTGTATTATAGTTGTCGAAGGAAAAAGCGACATAGATTATTTATCTTCTTTTATAGATGCAAGATTCTATAAAGTTAATGGATCTGCTGTATCTAAAGAAGACATTGAATTTATCAAAAATGCGAAAAAGTCGCATGACATCGTTGTTTTGACGGACCCTGACTATCCAGGAAAGAAGATTAGAAACTACATAAATGATGAAATTCCAGGATTAAAAAATGCCTATGTTAGAAAAGAATTTTCTATTAAAAGACATAAGGTTGGGGTTGCTGAATGCGATAAAGAAGAAGTACTTTATGCTTTAAAAAATTTTGTAGTTTTTGACAAAAAGAATTATACTAACTTAATTACAATTAATGACTTATTTGATTTAGGATTAATCGGTAAAAGTGATTCTTCAGATAGAAGAAAATTAATCGATGAAAAATACCATTTAGGTCATAATAACGGTAAAGCTTTATGTAAGAAGTTAAACCTATTAGGAATCACTAAAAGCGAATTGGAGGAACTGTTAAATGCTAAAAACTAACGACATTATTGATTTCTTTAAATTAGAGAGATCGCATGCTAAAAAAGAACTTGGCCAAAACTTTTTAGTGAATGAAAAAATAGCTTCTTCAATTGTTGAAGCTTTAGAAATTAATGAAAATGATGATGTATTAGAAATAGGACCTGGACTTGGTGCTTTATCAAATTTTATTGTAGGTAAACCTAAAAGTTACACTTTAGTCGAGTATGATCAAAAATTTGTAAATTTCTTATCTAAATCATTCGAAAATGAAAATGTAAGAATTGTTAAAAATAACATTTTAAAATTTAGAGAATATAATTTTAATAAAGTTATCGGAAACCTTCCTTATTACATTACAAGTGATATCATTGAATATATCGCTTTGAAATTTGAGAACGCACAAAAATGTGTCTTTATGATTCAAAAAGAGTGCTTAAAAAGATTTACTGCTTTAAACGGAAAAGATTATAACGCATTAAATGTACTTGTAAGTTATGTTTTTAATGTAAAAGAATTATTTAAAGTAACTAAAGAAAACTTCTTCCCAGTTCCGAACGTAGAATCAATTGTTTTCTCTTTGACTAAAAAAGAAGGCATTGATTATTCATTTGTTAAATCTTTATATAAAGTCAGTAAATTATGTTTTGCTAATAGAAGAAAAACAATTTTTAATAATTTATCAAGTGTAAGTAGAGATAAAACTGTTATTAAAGAAGCATTAGCTGAAGGTGGGTTTAAAGAAACAGCTAGAGCGGAAGAGTTAAGTGTAAGTGATTTTGTTAAACTTACTACTATATTAATTAAAAAGGGAACATGTTGCTAAGAGGTTAAATTTATGATTGAAAAAGCATATGCGAAAATTAATTTATCACTAGATATTAAATCTAAAAGAGAAGATGGTTATCATAATTTAGAATCAATCATGCTTCCGATTGAAGTACATGACACAGTAGATATTTCTATAGATAAAAATTCAAAAGATGATCATGTTATCATTGATGATTTTTCTATCAAAGTAACTAAATATAATTTAGTTCATAGAATTATTGATGCGGCACGTGAAGAGTTTGGATTCACTGAAAAATTCGCTGTAAGTATTCACAAAAACATCTTCCTTCAAGCTGGACTTGGCGGAGGAAGTGCAGATGCAGGAGCTGTTTTAAGAGCAATTTGTAAATTACTAAAAATTAAACCAACAGAAGAACAACTTATTAGGATTGGAATTAATATCGGCAGTGATGTACCTTGGGCGATTTTCAATAAGCCAACAATTTTAAAATCCAAAGGTGAAGATCTTGAATTCTTTGAACATGCAGCACCTATTTATATTTTACTTGTTAAACCAAAAGAAGGCTTATCAACACAAGATGTTTTCGCTGAATGTGACTCTAGTGAAACTTTAGTACATGGAAATATTGATGAAGTTTATAAAGCGTATTTAGCTAATGATTTTGAAAAACTCGACAAAATTGTCTTCAATACCTTGCAAAACCCAGCTATAAATCTTTTACCAGAAGTAAAAACGGTAATTGATGAGCTTAGAAATGATGGATTTATTTGTACTATGATGAGTGGAGCTGGAAGTTGCTGCTTTGGCTTCACTAAAGATAAAGCGTTGTTAAGAAAGTGCGAAAAGAAATATTACTTAAAAGGGTATCAAGTTGAATCAACAAAATTTTTAGGAGCAAAATTATAAAAATAGAATCTCTATCGAATCATCGGTAGAGATTTTTATTTTTACTTAAGTTAATTAAAGCAAAAAAATATTAAAACAAAATGATAGTTTTCTTTATTTGTATTGTAAGCGGTAAATCCCCCTATTAATTAGTTTTTGTTTTTCACATATTCTTTGTTC
>ERZ1036460.198-NODE-198-length-29810-cov-11.453604_pt1 | contig 29810 bp, 27 predicted proteins | sample MGYA00514229_ERZ1036460 | MGnify/ENA primary metagenome ERZ1036460 (study PRJEB33795, sample SAMN09464921) | human gut metagenome | host: Homo sapiens | place: USA: Stanford, California | collected 2016-08 | study: EMG produced TPA metagenomics assembly of the...
ACCTAGATCAAATTGACTAGGTTTTTTAATTTATATAGGGGGAATTACCGCTTACATACGAGCTACTCTAATTTCATCATCATGATGTACTTCTACAATTTGACCAATTCTAAATTCTTTTTTACGCATATCTAAATTATAAAGTACATTCGTTTTTAATAAAGTTAATATTTTATATAGCATTTCTTTATTGCATCAGTTACTAAATAAAATAAAGGTATGCCTAAAAACATAATCCAAGTTGGATGCCAAATAGATGTTAATCCTCCTACTAGTACATAAATGAATGTTATTAAAAAGGTAATATTAAATCTTTGTATTTTTCTTGAACTAACTGCTTCAACAAAAGAACTTAAAATGAATGGGACTAAATATAAAATCCAATAAACATTCCAAATATTCTTATCAGGTAAAAGAAATCCTAAAGTTAAATAAATAATTGTTACAAGCGTTATACCAATTAATAAAATAAATGAACTTAATACACTACCACTTTTATAAAAATTAAGATCAACACATTCATTAATCGTCGAAGGATTAATATTTACTTTTACTTTATTTTTCTTTGGCTTGCCTGCATTAATATCGATGTAGGTTTCTTCATCTTCATCGCTAAGTTTAAAACTAAAATTTTCATTAATTAAATCATCGACTTTCACATTATAAAGTTTTGCAAATTTAATTAATTCATCAATTTCAGGAATTTTATTTCCTTCCTCATAATCAAGATTTTTTTCTATAGATATATTAATTTCTCTTTCTACTTCCTCTAATGAATAATGAGATTTTTTTCTATAGAATCTAAGTTTTTTACCGATAATATTTTCCATAGCTGGCCTCCTTGTTAAAAGAATAAAAAAGATAGCTAATTTTCTCTACCAACTAGAATTGGAAAATTGTCAACTATTGGTTGCATATAAAAAAATGCCGATGTAATCGACATTTTTTCTTATATATATTTTATTTTTTTCTTAGTTTGTATAGTTATCAAAGTAACCTTGAACGAGAACAATTGGAGTTCCTTTATCACCACTTCCACTTGTTAAATCACAAAGTGAACCGATTAAATCTGTTAATTGTCTTGGTGTTGTTCCTTGGCTAGCCATTGAACCAACGAGGTTTGATTGTTTATGTTTAATTTTTTCCGAAATAGCTTTTTTAAGTTCTTCACCACGTAAATCTTTAAAGTCATTGTCAGCTAAATATTTTAATTTTAATTCGTTAGGAGTTCCAATTAATCCATCTGTGAAAAATGGTGAGACAACTGGATCGGCTAATTCCCAAATTTTACCTTGAGGATCTTTAAAAGCGCCATCTCCATAAACCATAACTTCAACATGTTTACCTGTTTTTTCTAAAATTTGTTTTTGAATGTCAAGAACTAAACCTTGAGCATCGCGTGGGAATAATTTAACAGTATCTTCAGTTGATTTATTACTTCCAAGTAAACCATATTTTTCGTTAAAGCCACTTCCATTAATTGAAGTAGTTAATAATTCATCTAAGCTATAAACTTTTTGAGCGCCGCTTGCTAATAAAATTCTTTTAGTTCTTTTTCTTGTGTGAATATCACAGTTAATTACATTTTTTGTGTAATTTAAGATGGTTTTTGCTTGATTAGCAAATATTACTTCAACTTCAGCTCCACATTCTTTGATTAAATTTGAATAGTATTCAACATAATCAACACCTGTAAATTCGTGTTTTTCATAGCCGAATAATTTTCTATATGTAGCTAAATCTAAAACATCACTATATGGATTTACACCAGCTTCATCAATCTTATCTAAACTTACTAATGAATTTCCAACTTCATCACTAGGATAGCTAAGCATTAAATAAATCTTTTTTGCACCTAAAGCAATACCTCTAAGAACGATTGCGAAACGGTTTCTAGAAAGGATTGGAAAGATAACACCAATTTCTGAATGTCCAAATTTATTTTCAACATCAGTTTTAATATCACTAACTTTACAATAATTTCCTTGCGATCTAGCAACAATTGATTCTGTTATAGCAATAACATCTCTGTCTCTTAATGAAAAACCATCAGTTTCACCAGCGTGAAGGACTGAATTTACGACGATTGAAGATAAATCATCACCTTCTTTAATAATTGGACATCTAATTCCTCTTGAAATTGTGCCTACATTTCTTTCTGACATAATCTTTACCTCATTTTCAAAGCATAAAAAATAATTATTTCGATAAGTTCTTATTAATTATTTTTGTGTTTTTGATTTTTAGAAAAATAGATGCCTAAGCTATTATTCATTAGGCATTTAGTGCAATAACTAACAATCCTACTTCTCTTCGTCATCGACACCCCGCTTTGACCTTAATAATTCTATTATATTTTAAATTTTTGACAAGTAAAATATTTCAAAAAACTAAACATTTTCGCATCCTCAAAAATATATAAATCAGTTATGCAAAACTTTCATTAATAAATTTCCTTTCTTTCATAAAAATTTATATTTAATTATATGAAAAAGGGCTCTGCCGAAGCAGAGCTCTTTAGTCACTCATTATTATATTATTAGAATGCGTATGGTGTATTGTAGTAACAGCATTTGAAGAGTTCTTCCATATGCTTGTCATCAATTGGATTTGGGTTGGTTCCTGTACATGCATCACCAACTGCGTTATGAGCGATTTTTGGTAATTTTTCTAAGAATTCTTTTTCATCGATTCCGAATTCTTGAATTGAATGTGGAATTCCTAATAATGTATTAAGTTCGTGGATTCTATTGATTAAGCCTTGTGTTTGTTCACGTGCATCTTTACCTTCAATACCTAATGATTGAGCGATTTGAGCGTATCTTTCTAAAGCAACTTTGTTGTTTGCGTTATATTCGATAACGTGTGGGAGATACATAGCATTAGCGCAGCCGTGTGGGATGTGTCCTTGTGAGAAAGCAGCACCTGTTTTGTGAGCCATTGAGTGGACAATACCTAATAAAGCATTTGAGAAAGCCATACCTGCTAAACATTGAGCATAGTGCATATTTTCTCTGCCTTTGCTATTTGCATCATGGAATGATTCAACTAATGATGTGTTGATCATTTTAATTGCTTTTAATGCTAATGGATCTGTGAAATCTGTAGCCATTGTTGAAACATATGCTTCAATAGCGTGTGTCATAGCATCCATACCTGTGAAAGCAACTTGCTTTGCTGGTAAACCTCTGACGATATCTGGATCGACAATAGCGACGTCTGGTGTAATTTCGAAGTCTGCTAATGGATATTTAATGCCTTTTGCGTAATCTGTAATAACTGAGAAAGCTGTAACTTCAGTTGCAGTTCCACTTGTTGAAGGGATAGCAACGAATCTTGCTTTTGTTCTTAATTTTGGGAATGAGAATGGTGTGCAAAGTGTTTCGAATGTTGTATCTGGATATTCATAGAATGCCCACATAGCTTTTGCAGCATCAATTGGTGATCCTCCACCAATAGCAACGATCCAATCTGGTTGGAATTTTCTCATTGCTTCTGCGCCTTTCATAACTGTTTCGATTGATGGATCTGGTTCAACACCTTCGAATGTTTCAACTTCTAATCCTGCTTCTTTTAAGTAAGCAATTGTTTTGTCTAAGAAACCGCTAGCCTTCATAGCGTGTCCGCCACAAACGACAATAGCTCTTTTTCCTTGCAATGTCTTAAGGTCTGCTAATGAGCCTGAACCATAGTATACATCTCTAGGTAATGTAAATCTTGACATAAAATCCTCCTAATTTACCTTAAATTTGGTACGTAATAATTTTATCAAAACTAAAAAGATTTGTTAAATCAAATGTGGTAAAAAAATACTGAATTTTTATAAAACGTAAGACATCGTTTCTTATAATTATCTAAATAATGTCGATTTAATCGATATTTTATAAACATACTATAAGATAAAAAATAAGTTTCGATTAAGTTTCATGCGAAACTGTTTTGCTTTATCTTCGTATAAAATGCAATTTTTATTGCATATTGTTTATTAATATTTTTATTTAAGCAAAAGAAAATCCTCCTATATATTTATAAGAGGATTTCTCATTTAAATTATTGTTTATTATTGTAAGCCAAGTGGCTTTGCTTCGTAGTTAAACAATGCTCTATTAATTGTATAAACATCATAAATTCCTTTTTTAATAAAGAATAATGAAACAAGAGCAACTACAGAATTTCTACAAGTTTTATATCCAGCTGCTGATAATAAAATTGATGTCTCGCTTTCATCTAGTTTTAATCCGATTGCTAATGATAAAGCAAGGTTCTTAGATGGAACAAAAGCATTATCTTTAAATAAATTTTCAAAATCACCTTTTCTTAAATTACTTAGTTGTAAAAGTTGATTTTCAGTTAAACCTTTTTTAATAATAAATTCTTTTAAAATTTTAACGAAGTCATCATTAGTTAAACTTGGATTATCTTGAATTTTTGTATCAAATTGATTAATGATATAACTTTTTAAATCAGCATGATCTTTTTCATCCAGTAAATCAGGGAAATTTTTAAAGATAACTAAATAAATTTCGAAGTCATCATGATCTTTTAAAAAATTTAAGAACTCATCTTGAGCAACTTCATAAGCTTCACTTAACGGATAATTGAATTCACCGCTTAATAAAGGAAACGCGACAGACTTAAATCCGTTATCTACACAAATTTTAAGTGATTCTCTATACGCACTTCTTAAAAGTTTTTCTTCGTTGTGCTTTCCGTTTATATATATAGGAGCAACAGCATGAATAATTCCTTTGCAATTAGTCATATTAAAGGATGGTGTTAAAACTGCTTTTCCAACATTGCATCTCCCGATTGCCTTACAAGCTCTGCCAAGTTCAGCATCTCCTGCTTTATGGAAAATAGCTCTTCCAACTCCTTCAACCATCTTTAAATTAACATTACTCGCATTAACAATTGCATCAACATTACTTGCTACTAAGTCACCTTTTTTTAAATAAAATGGCATTTTAATTTCCCCCTTAGTGAAATGTATAATAGCAAATTTAACATTCAAAATATATTAAAAACAAATATTAAAAGGTATTTTTAACATTTTCACATAGTTTTAGTTTTTAAATTCTTTATCATCTAGTATCTATTACTAGATTTTTTTATTTTTTCCCTTATGTTATATTTTCTAGAAGTGAGGTAAAAACTTATGAAAATTTGTATTATTACAGACGATAACGCAGGATTTACAAACGAAGAAGCCCAAGAGTTAGGCATTAAAATAATTAAAATGCCTGTATTAATTGATGGCGAAGAACATTTTGAAAATATAACTTTATCAACAGATGAATTCTATAAAAAATTAGCAAACGGGGCCGACATTAAAACTAGTCAACCAGCACCTGGAGAAGTTCTAAAAGTTTGGGATGAAACTTTAAAAACATACGATGCTATCATACATATTCCAATGTCTAGCGGGCTTAGTGAATCATGTAACACAGCTACAGTTTTAGCTCAAGATTATAAAGGAAAAGTTTTTGTAGTTAATAACCATAGAATCAGTGTCACATTAAAATCTTCAGTTCGTGACGCTTTAAATATGGCAAAAGATGGAAAATCTCCAGAAGAAATTAAAGAATATTTAGAAAAAGATGCATATCAATCAGCAATCTATGTCATGGTTGATACATTAAAATATCTTGTTAAAGGTGGAAGAATCACTCCTGCTGCTGCTTTAATTGGTGGAGCTTTACACATTAAACCAATTTTAACTATTTTAGGTGAAAAATTAGATGCATATAAAAAAGTTATCGGTACCAAAAAAGGTAAAATTGCTCTTTTAAGTGCTATTCAAGATGAACTTAAAAACAGATTTAAAGATTATTCAAAAGAAGATTTATGTTTCCAAATGGCTTATACATTTGAATTAGAAGCAGCAATAGAATTCAGAAAAGAATTCGCTGAATCATTAGGAATTAATGAAGATCAAATCGAATTAAACCCATTATCATTAAGTGTTGCTACTCACATTGGTCCAGGGGCATTAGCACTTACTGTTTCTCACATTTATAAAAACTAAAAACGTTCAACAAAATTTTCTAAAGCGTAAATAATGCCGTTCTCATCGACACTTTTAGTGATAAACTTTGCTACAGATTTGCATTCATCACTTGCATTTCCCATAGCAATACCATTGAAATTCTTAATCATTAAGTAATCATTTCCACTATCACCAAAAGTAAAAACATCTTGTTTGTCGATGTGTAAATAATTTCTTAAAAATTCAACGCCGACAGCCTTGTCGGTGTTTTTATTTATAAATTCATAATAGATAGGAGCTGTTCTAACTACTTGATAAGTGTCTTTTTCTTCTTTAGTTGTATTTGCTTCGACTTTTTTACTAAACTCTTTATCGCTTGCTACCATAAATTTAAGAATAGGTGTTGATAAATCTAATTTATATTCGTTTAAATCGAAAGGTGTAAAATTGCCATTACAATCAACTTCTACTTTTACATATTTATCGAACTTAAAATATCCTATTCCGTTTGTTAAGAATGTATAGCAATTAGCATTTTCATAATTAATAATTTCAGGATGTCTATTTCTATAATCAATAAAATCTTTAAATGTCAAAGCAGATAAAAATAGTGTTTCGCCTTCTAAAGTACTAACAAGGGCTCCGTTTGCACATATCGCAAACTTTTTACCTTTTTTAAACATATTTAAATATTTCATAATTCCTGAATATGGGCGTCCACTTGCAATCGCCAAAACATCGCCATCATCGAGTAAATTGTTAATTTTATTAATAATTTCATCTTTTAAAATTTGGTCTCTACCAACTAAAGTTCCATCCACATCAAATACAAATAATCTCATAACATCAAAAATTATAGTCAAGATATTAATGAACTTCAACGTGAAACCTATAAACAAATTTAGGGTCAAAAATGTTATAATTTTATGCATGGCAGATCGTGGAATGAAGAAATGGTTACCTTTTTCAAGCCTTGTTGAGCAAGGATCTTTTCTTGATAGAATGATCTATGAAAAAAATAAAATTGATAAACCACGAGTTACCGTTGAGCAAGCTAGAAAAATTGATCGCTTATTAAAAGAATATGATGGCTCAAAAATCGAGATGAAAATTTATGTCGATGGCTATTTATATAAATATTATGGCAAGATAGAAAAAATAGATGTCTCTAAGAAACAAATATTCTTAGAAGACATCCATATCCCTATTAAAAATATTATCGATATCGAAGATCCAAATCCATTTGCGGATATTCTTTAATATCCAAATTTTTGTTCTCTTGTTACGTAGAATGGGTAAAGGAAGTAAACTAATCCGAATAAAATCACCCCAATACCTTCTAACATATTAATAATTAAAGCTAAATAATCAGAAACAGTACTTAAAATTAATCCATCAAACGCGATTGCAAAATACATTCCAGCACTGAAGATGTTACTTAATAAAATTAGTCCGCCTAGTATCTTAAGAATTAAAGGGTTGTTTTTTCCTATTCCTTTATTTAATCTACCAAGGAAAATGAAGTAAGCAATTCCTATTGCAGAGCTACTTAATAATGTACTTGCTAATCCAATTCCTAAACCATAAATTCCATTGACCCCAAACGAAAATAAAAATAGTTGAATTGTTGGGAAGATGTATTCAAAAATTGTAATAATAAGTAAATTGTAATTGATTAAATTTAATCTGTTAGATTGTTTTGCTTGAATGAAATTTTTAGTTAGCATCAAATAAAACAAACAATTGATTGCTGTTAGTACAAGTTGATAAATATTATCACCAACTTCTTGTCCTAAAGTTGCATAATAACCTAAATTTAATAAAGTTGTGATTACAGCGATTCCTGTCGCTAAAGCACCTACTGATCCGATATGAAACTTTCTGATCCATCTTAAAAATTTAGCTTTAAAATCGTTCATCTAATTCTCCTTTTTTATCAAGAAAGAAACTGTATATTTTCCTTTTTTCTTTAGTCTATATTGTTTATGAGCTGGGTCTAACCAAGAATCATCTCCGCCACATCCTCTTACATGAGATAAAATTTCTAAGTAAGTATAATGTGGAGTTGGTAATTCATCAACATGAGTTGCATTCTCAATTTCAAACGCACTATACGGTAAACATTTAAAACTAAACGATTTATCTAGTGAATAAAAACCAAGTAAAACACCATTTTTTCCGGTTATTTGGACATTTCTTGTGTATACGTGGTTACCACATTCTTGTGGATCGATATGAGTAACAAACTCATCCTGAGGTTTAGATTCATAAACACCTAACTTGATACCTTTATATCTATCAGGGTAAGTATCTTCTTTTCCTAATCCATAATATGTAAATTTATCAATGAGATAAGGAAGTTTAAACGTCACACCAAATTGATTGAATTCAGGATCGAAAAGTCCTTTATGATAATTTCCAGTAACTTTAATGTCTCCGCTATTGAAAACTTCATATTCAATTGTGATTGGTCTAATTCTAGGAAGGTCTAAAATATAATAATGATATTTAATCTTTATAGATTTTCCGTTATACTTACCAACTTTGATAGAGAGTTTTAAAGGTATAAAGCTCTGAGTTTTAGTATAACCAAGGTATCTAGAATTAAACAACTTAAATATATTTTTTTCATTAGCACTAATAGGTCTAAAGAAAGTTAACATAGGGAATTCTCTAATAAATTCAGTTCCTTTAACATTTAAAGAAACTAATCCACCATTAGTAGCATTAAATCCAGTGAATATATAATTAAAATCTTTTCCAATGATTCCTAAGTTATAATTACTTCTAGTAATTTCTAATTTAGATTCGCAATTCTCGACAAAGTGGGTGTTTGTATCACTGATTTTTGTTGTGACTAAACAATCAAAAAAGCCCATTTCATCATCTTTTTTCGCATAAAGAGTATCTTCTTTTAAGTGATAACTTATTCTAATCAACCCTTCTTTTGCAGTATCAAAACGATCTTTAGTGATGTCGAATTCAAATGAATTAAGTGGCTCAATATTTAATTCAAAACTATCTTCTTTAACTTTGACTCCATCTTCTAAAATTGAAAGCGTGAAATAATATTTCGAAGTATCGACGAATAAATTATTATTTCTAATTGTGATGAAGTTGTCATGATGCTCAAATTCAATGTCTTGATAATGATATTTTACAATTGGAAGCATTGGGGTTGGTTTTCTATCACTAAAAACAATACCATTAGCAACAAACGCTCCATCATTTGGACGATCATCAAAGTCGCCTCCATACATAAAGATATTTCTTTCTTTGTTATAGATTCCTTGATCTACAAAATCCCAAATAAATCCGCCTTGGAATGATTTGAAGCGTTTTGTAAGATCCATATATTCATCAAAATTACCTAAACTATTTCCCATTGCATGTTCATATTCGCAAAGGATAAATGGTTTTGATCCATCTTTATTGCGTTTAAAATGTTTGATGATATTTTGAGGAGTGGTATACATTTCGCTTGTTACATCACTTATATCTAAATATTTTTTATCTTGGAAACATCCTTCATAATGAACTAATCTGGTTGGGTCGATTTTTTTAAGCATCTCATAGCTCTTTTTAAGAACTTTTCCACCATACGATTCGTTTCCTAAGCTCCAGAAAATAACACACGGATGATTTTTATCTCTTTCATACATGCTTCTAGTTTTATCAAGAATAAAAGATTCAAATTCTAGATGATCACCAGGAAGAATATTTTTTCTTTTTATCTTACGGAATGGGTCAACATGTAACCAAGTTCCATGAGTTTCAATAGGCGCTTCATCGATTACATAGATTCCATATTTATCACATAATTCATAAAAAATAGAATTGTTTGGATAATGTGAAGTTCTAATTGCGTTACAGTTATTAGCTTTAATTAATTTAATGTCTTTTTCAATGAGTTCTTGAGTCATAACTCTTCCTGAATAAGCATTAAATTCATGACGATTAACACCTTTAATTATTAAGCGTTTTCCATTAAAAAGTACGACACCATCTTTGATTTTTATATTTCTAAAACCGAAATGTGATGTAGTATATTCAATCTCTTGCTCATTTTTTACAATAGAAATTTCTAAGCGATATAAAGCAGGATCTTCTGCACTCCATGGATGAACATTATCAAGTTTTTCTTTAATTAAAACGTTTTGTCCAACAAGTTGCATTTCTTTATTTATCAAAACTTCATTGTTATAAGAAATTCTATAAAGTAATTTTGAGAAGGACACATCCCCTTCAATTTTAACTTTTACATCGATATATCCAGTTGTTCCATTATCGCTTAATATAGATTTATTATCAACATCAAAAATATGAGTATACGGCACAAATTTAAGTTTTACATCTCTAAAAATGCCACTTAATCTCCACATATCTTGATCTAAAAACCGGCTTCCTTTTGAGTATTTGAAAACCATGAAAGCAATTCGATTAATACCTTTAACAAGATATTTTGTTAATTCAAATTCTGTATTTACAAAATTTTTTTCACTATATCCAACGAATTGGCCATTAACAAAACAATATAAAGCAGTATCAAATCCTCCAAGTTCAAGAATAACTTTTTTTGAAATTCCTTCTTTTAATTCGATATCTTTAAAATAAAGTCCTAATGGATTTTTTCTAGGTGCTCGGCCTAATTTAACATCTTCTTTTCCATCCCATGGATATTGAGTATTAACATAAATCGGATTTAGATAGCCTTGGAATTCTAAATGTCCAGGAACTTGAATTGTATCAAGTGTGGAAATATCAAAATTAGGATTCAAATACGAAAAAACATCATTCGTAAAATTATTTAAAAATAAAAAATTCCGTTTACCGTTTAATAAATGTTCGTTTAAATTGCCATTGATAAAAATTTTATGGTCAGAATGATCTTCTAATGCGTTAATAGTATTAACTTCAGGTCTGTCTACATAACTTAAATCTATATTTTCCATTGTCTAGTCCTTTATATAACTTATACTATTTTATCTCGTTTTTCTTCTTTTCCACTATTCATTTTTTCATAAATAGTTTTTTCGAGCGGACTTACAGCTTTTAGAACAAACATCATCGCTTTTCCTTCATCAATCGGACAACTAATATTAAGTCCTCCATTCATATAAAAATCACCACGATAAATTTTATTTGTTAAAGAGTTAAAATAATATTGATCAGGCTTTAAACCAACAAGTTTTATATATCTAGCCCTAGTTGGTTCACGTCTAAAATTGTAATGGAAAACAAGCGCTTCTTTTTTATTTTTAGTTACACACATCCAACTTGCATAATTGCTCTTTGTAGGATCTTTTAATGTGTAATAATCGCCAATTGTTACGATGTGATGCCATGTTTTCACCAATTTGTTAATTTCAACGATTTGTTTTTTATCTTCTTCACTGAGTTTAAGAGGATCAAGTTCATAACCAAAAGTGCCAAACGCAGCTATGATAGCTTTATCTTGATAAGTCGAAAATGGACGCGCACTTACATGACTTCCAATTGTTGAAAGAGGATAAAATAAATTTGTTGCGAATTGAATCTCGATTCTAGCGTTAGGATCGGTCTCATCGCTTGCCCAAATTTGAGGAGAATAATAAAGCATTCCTAAATCAAATCTACCTCCTCCACTCGCACATGTTTCAAGTAAAACATTAGGGAATTTTTTGACAAATTTATCGAGCAACTTATAAGTACCAAGCATAAATCTATGATAAATTTCACCTTCTTGGTCGGCATTTAGAAAAGTTGAGCCAATTTCACTTAAATAACGATTGAAATCCCATTTGCAATAATCAATGTCATATTTAGTAAATACGCTAGAAATCATATCAAAAATTTCATTTACAACTTTAGGACTTGTAAAATCTAAAACTAATTGATGCCTATATAAAGTTGGCTTTACATTTCTATTGTATAAAGCATATTCAGGATGCGATTTATATAAGGAAGAGTCTGGTGAAATCATTTCAGGTTCAACCCACAAACCAAACTTCATTTTTTGTTTATGAGCATAATCAATAACTTCTTCTAGGTTAATTTTTTCTAAATTTAATTCCCAATCACCTAAAGAAGTTTTATCGTCATTACGTTTACCAAACCAACCATCATCTAAAACAACCATCTCAATTCCAAGTTCTTTAGCTTCATCAATTAATTTTTTAATTTTTAATGTATCAAAATCAAAATAATAAGCTTCCCATGAATTAATTAATATAGGTCTTTCAACATTAACAAATTTCTTTGGAATGATATATTCTCTAGCAAAATCATGAAGTGTTTGAGTGACTCCGTTTATTCCTTTATCACTAAAAGCTAAAACACATTCTGGAGTTATAAATGTTTCTCCTTTGCTAAGTTTAAAATTAAATGTTTCAGGATTAATTCCAGCGATAATTCTAGTTTGATTTAAATCATCTTGACCAACTTCAAAACTAAAGTTTCCACTATAAATCAAACTTAGTCCAAAAACGTCTCCTGATTTATAAGTTGCTTCTTTTTCTTTGATCATGATTGCAGGATTATGATAAAAACCTCTTGCACCATGATTATCACTTACAACTATTTTATTATGGTTAATTGGAGTTTCTTCAATCAGTCGATCCATGCTCCAAGTTCCATGTGTAGAAATCAAAGTATAGTCTTCTCCGAATAAATCTAATTCTAATGAAGCGGCTTTTATAAGGTTAATATCTTCATTTTCTCCGTTAAAAACTTTGCAATTTCTAATTAAAACGTTCATGTCATCAAAAATTGAGTAATATAAACTTAAGAAAACATTGCTTCTAATGTCTTTTAAGACAACTTCTAACGTTTGAACATTTTTCTTCGTTCCAATTCTTGTATGAGGTAAATTTTCTATTTCGACTTTTCCATTAATCACTGAATGAGAATGATAGCGGAAATCAGTCAAAGTCGAACCATCAACATTTTTAATAATGATAGGAGCACCTCTTTTATCTCCTGTTAAATGTGAAGCGCACTCAAAATTTGATGCTTGAAGAGCAAAATAGTAACTTTCATCACATACTTCTTGGTTATTTTCTAAATATGCGTATCGTTCAACATAACGCTCCGTTAGTCTTTCTATATCGACTGACTGTATATATTTTCCACTATATAAATGGATTAAATAACCAAGTTTATTTATACAAAAATAATAAGAAAATTCTTCATTATGTAAGTGGAAGATTTTTGTTTTAGCATCAAATTCAATCATCTTATTTTACCTCAAAAATACCAGCGAAATATGGTGGTAAAGTATCATATGAAGTTCTTAATTCATAGTTTGAAAAAATGCATTCTGATGTTAAAGGATTAACAAACTTTACATCTTTTTTTGCAAAATTTAAAACTACTAAATAAGTTTTATCTCCATAAATTCTATAAAAAGTATTTAAACCATTGGATAGAACACCACGTTTAAATTCACCGTTTTTTAATACTTCATTTTCATTTCTAAAATGGATCATCTTTTTATAAAAACTTACGATAGAGTCGTCACTTTTTAATGAGTTAGCTAAATTAATTTCTTTAAATCTAGGATTAACTTTTAACCAAGTTTCATGTCCTTCATTAAATCCGCCATTTGTAGAATCATCCCAAGCAATAGGAGCTCTAGCGTGATCTCTATTAATAGTTTCATCTACTAACTTCCATGCTTTTTTATCAGAACAATGAATTGTATTTTTGATTGTTTCAAAAGCTGCATGAGCAGCACAATCATTTGTTTCTTCTCTTGTTAATTTTTCATAATTTAAAGTTCCAAATTCTTCACCTTGATAAATAAAAGGGGTACCTTTTAATGTTAAAAGTAGTAAGCAAAGTAATTTAGCACTTTCTTTATAATATTTTCCTTCATCACCATATCTAGAAACACTTCTAAGTTGATCGTGGTTTTCTAAATAATTAGCTATATAAGGTACATTTTCTTGCCAAGTGAATAAAGAACTCATCAATCTTTTGGCACTAAATTTACGTTTAAGGACCGGAATCAATCTAGATTTATCTGCGTAAATATGATCGAATTCAAAGAACATATCTAAGCATCTTTCATCTAACAATTTATTACCGACTTTTTTATCGACATTTCCAGTTTCTCCAACCAAGAAAGTATCATAATGATCCAAAACATCTTTTCTAAATCGTTTTAATATTTCATACATTCCATCTTGATTGCAATAGAATTTTTCGCCCTTAGCATATAATTTAAAGCGACTATCATTTTCTAACGAAGATTTATAAATATTATTGATGACATCACATCTAAATCCGTAAACTCCTTTATCAAGCCAGAATCTCAAAATGTCTTCTACTTCTTTTATAACTTCTTCATTGTGATAATTTAAATCAGCTTGAGTCTTGCAATAAAGTCTTAAATAATATTCGTCTTTACTGTTAGGTAATTTTTCCCATGCTTTTCCAGTGAAACAGCTATCCCAATTATTAGGTGGATTTTTTTCAGTACCTTTTTTAATAATGTAATAGTCTCTGTATTTGGACTTTTTGTCTTTAATAGCTTCTTTAAACCACATATGTTCAGTTGATGTATGATTTACAACCAAGTCCATAACAATTAAGATATCTCTTTTTTTAGCTTCTTCAACAAGTAATTCAAAGTCCTCCATTGTTCCAAAACGAGGATTTATTTTTTTATAATCGCTGATGTCATAACCCATATCATCCATTGGTGAGTCATATAAAGGTGAAAACCAGATAATTCCAATTCCTAAGTCATGGAGATAATCTAATTTCGAAATAACACCTTTTATATCTCCCCAGCCATCATTATTAGAATCTTTAAATGATGATGGATAAATTTGGTATACAACTCTTTCTTTAAATGCCTTACTCATGGTTATTTTTTCTTTCATTAATTTTTTCTACCATAATCGCGTGATTATGTTCATTGATTTTATAAGTTCTTGTTGTAACAAAATAACAAGCAAGAATTAATAACATTGGGACGATTGCAAATCCAACTTGGAATACAATTCTTTGCCATAATTCAACAGTTTTTAATAGTTCATCTGCTCTCTCACCAACAAATTGCCCTACTAAAGCAGCATTATCTCCATATTTATTAATTGCTTCAGTTTCGAAACCACTTATTTGGTTGCTTATACCAAGTAGACTACCGGCAATTAAAGCACCATATAAAACAAGTTGTTGAATAGAGCTACCTAATTTTGCCGTAAAAGCTCTTAAAGAAAATACTGCACTTTCTCTTCTTTCATTAAATTTATATTCGTTATACTCGATTGAATCTTGAATATTAATATAAAGGATTAGTGAAATGATAGTTTGTGCGAAGAATACAAAGAATCCTAAAATGCACATCAATGGATAATATGTTAATGGATTTAAAAATACATAGAAGAAAAGCAAAATATAACCTGTAATAGCAATCCACGAACATATCTTAAATAGTTGCATTCTAGTCATTTTGAGTTTATTCGTAAAGAAAGGATATAAACCTTGTCCAAGCAAAGTAGCAATAGCAAATACAATTGTAAAAATAAGTTGATAAGTTCCCGCTGTTGAATATCCAAAATTAAAATAAAAATAATTAAGACCTAGTGTAACTAGAATAGAAGCACCTGTGTAATAAAGAAGGATACTGATTATTGAGCTTCTTACTTGATCGTTTTTGCCTAAAACAGTAAAGATTTCTTTAAACTTCATGTTTTCACTGTCTTGGACTTGTTTAGCATCTTCTTTTTTCTCTTTCATGAAGATAACTAAAATAAGTTGCGATGCACAATATAATACACTAGCAATAAGAGCAAACCATTTATAACTAATTGTGTAACCCATACTGCTCGATAGCATTGGAACTAATCCACCTGCAGCAAAACTTCCTATAGATACAAAAATGGAAAGTATTGTTGTTAAATTAGCTCTTACTTTTTCTTTATTAGATAAAGAAGGTAAAACACTCCAGAACGCAATATCGTTAATTGTGTAAGTCATATCCCAGAAGAAATAGAATACACCAAAGCAGATTACATATGCCCAACCATGAACTGGAAGCCAGAACATTAAGATAGTAAAAACACTACTTAATATAGCGCCTAGGCCAATCCAAGGACGATATTTCCCTAATTTTCTAAACTTACATTTTTCAATTAAAAAACCCATAATCGGATCATTGAAACCATCCCGAATTCTTAAAACTATTATGATGATTGTGATGGTTGAATACATTGCGACATAATTTTCATTTTGCCCAATGCCGCAATATTGAGCAAACATTAATAAGAACATAGAGACAAACTGATAAAGTAAATCTCTAAACATACCACTAGAGCAATAAAGCCACTTAGTGGTTTTAGGGACATTATCTCCCTCAAAAGTATTATTTTTAAACATAAAAATCTCCTGATGTTTTAAAAAGCTCTATAAAAATTATACTACTAAGCCAACAATAAGATAAGATTTTTTGACATAAAAATAACACCAAGTTTTGACTAAAAATATACTAAAAATCAACTATTTTTTCCCTAAATACCTACTTTGGCATATAAAAAACTCCGTTTTTGCAAGGTTAATCGGTGTAAACGGAGTCTAATTTCACATCATTGTCATTGACAACATTTTTTAAAGATAAACACTTCTGCTCTTTAAACGCAACGCCAATTTTTTTATAATTTCCACCTTTAGTAAAATATCGATCATAGTAGCCTTTTCCATAACCTAATCTATTATTTTCTTCATCATACGCAACTAATGGCACAATCATTAAATCAATAGATAATGGCGAAACAAGTTTGCATGTTTCTAAAGGTTCTTTTATTCCAAAACATTGTTCTTTAAGTTGATTTAAATTAGCAACTTCAAAAAAATTCATTCGAGTATGTGAAACTACTTTTGGAAAGCATACAACAATATTATTTTTAATTGCAAAGTCAAATAAAAAAGATAAGTCAACTTCCTCACATAAGGCACTATATAAAGCAACCACTTTAATGTTATTTAATAGTCCGCTTTTTAATATCTTTTCACAAATAGAAATTGATTTATGTTTTTTATTTACGACGCACTTTCTAATTTCCTTATATTCGTTTCTAATTTCATTTTTTGTTTTTATCATATTTATGATCTTTCTTATAAAAAGGCTGAAACCTTATAGATTTCAGCCTTTAAGAATTTAATGTTTACTCAGATTAGAATCTGTATTTTTTGAAAGCTCTTAAACCTTCAAATTCTGCTTCATCGCCTAATTCATCTTCAATTCTTAATAATTGGTTGTATTTAGCCATTCTGTCTGTTCTTGAAGCTGAACCAGTTTTGATTTGTCCTGCATTAACAGCGACACTTAAATCAGCGATTGTTGTATCTTCAGTTTCACCTGATCTATGGCTGACCATACATGTATAGCCGTTTGTTTGAGCCATTCTGATTGTGTCTAATGTTTCTGATAATGTTCCGATTTGGTTAACTTTAATTAAGATTGAGTTAGCAACATTTGATGTGATTCCTTTTCTTAAGAAATCTTTATTTGTAACGAATAAATCGTCACCGACTAATTGAATCTTGTTGCCTAATCTTTCAGTAAGTTTTGCCCATCCTTCCCAATCGTTTTCTGCTAAGCCGTCTTCGATTGTGATGATTGGGTATTTAGCGCACATTTCTTCGAACCAAGTGATCATTTCTTCTGCTGTCTTAGTTCCTTGTCCGCTCTTCTTTAAGTTATAAGTTTTTGTTTCTGCATCATAGAATTCACTTGAAGCAACGTCCATACCTAAGAAAATTTCTTTTCCTGGAACATAACCTGCTTTAGTAATAGCTTCCATGATTAATTCTAATGGTTCTGTGTTTCCTTCTTTACAGCTTGGAGCAAATCCACCTTCATCGCCGACACCTGTTTCATAGCCTTTTGCTTTTAAAACTGATCTTAAAGCATGGAATGTTTCAACACCTGCTCTTAAAGCTTCGTGGAATGTTTCAAATCCTGCTGGGATGATGAAGAATTCTTGAAAATCAACTGTTGAATCTGCGTGAGCACCACCATTGATAACGTTCATCATTGGAGTTGGTAAGACTTTAGCGTTAACGCCACCAATATATTTGTATAATGGCATTCCGTATGCTTGAGCAGCTGCTCTAGCACAAGCTAATGAAACACCTAAAATAGCATTAGCACCTAATGTTTTTTTGAATGGTGTGCCATCGAGAGCTAACATAGCTTTATCGATTCCGACTTGATCATCAGCATACATACCAATAATTTCTGGAGCAATCTTGTTATTAACATTTTCAACTGCTTTTAAGACGCCTTTGCCTAAGTATCTCTTTTTGTCGCCATCTCTTAATTCGAGAGCTTCACTTTCTCCTGTGGAAGCACCGCTTGGAACGATAGCTCTTCCGACTGTTCCATCATCTAATGTAACTTCAACTTCGACTGTTGGATTACCACGTGAATCTAAAACTTCACGAGCATAAACATCAATAATTTCTAACATTTAATAAAATCTCCTTTAAAGACATTTAATATTATATATTAAATTTTCATAGCATTAAAGATATTTGAATGTCTTATATGAACATTGTCTTGATAGTCTACATTTAAGATATTCCAATGAAAAAAGTGATAAGAAAAATGACGACTTAAAAGCAAAATAAAATGGCTGTTTTCCGCAACCATTGATTTCACTAAAAAATTAAATTTACTCGATCTAATCGATATTTTATAGTCGTTAAAATTACTAATTTTTTAAAACTTTTTTAACTAAAAATTTAAATTGTGATGTTTCATCTTCTAAAAATTTAATTGTCTTATATCCTGCATCATTAAAACTTAAAATAAACTTAACGTCTACTCTAGCTATAATTGAGTCGTATTTTTTCTGAGCAAGTAATTCATCACATTTTTGTAATAACTTAGTTAAGGAATCTTCTGTTTCGCTTTTAGCTGTTGCTAAAAGTAAAACATCCCCTTGTTTATCAATGCAAATTGCTCCGTTTGGATTATTTTTAGAATCTAAAGATACATAAAATTTATACTGGCTCTTTAAAATTTTATTTGTATTAACAAAAATACCTATCTCATTAGAAAGGTTAAAGTTAGGATGTTTAGAAACCATTACACCTAAAGAAGCAAAGCGAGCAATATCATCTTTGTACTCATCTTTAAATTCAACAACACATTTCATATTTATTTAATTTCAATTACTACAGGAGCATATGTATTTGCATATTCAATTTGATTAAATTTGCGCAAATAAATCGGTGAATATGCTTGGAAAACTTTGATTGTATCACTAATTATTAAAATAGCGGCAGCACATAAAACATTAATAAAGAAAGAAGCAAATACTACATCATATTCTTTAAAGTAATCAATGAACTTTCTTGTATATTCCATATGAAGTAATTCGATTAAATCTTGATGGAAAAATTCTGAAAGCATTAATAATGAGCTTAATACGATAATTACAAAACTTAAACAAAATAAAATAATAAATAGTCCTCTTAAGAATCTTTTGAATCCAAAGTTTTTTTCTTTAGGAATATAAGTTTTTAAAGTTAAGTTAGAATCGTAGCCGTCACTTGTATCGATCCTATCTCTAAAAGGATCTATATTAATATTCATTCCGTTTTTACTACAATAAATACGTCTTCTATTATCTACAACATTAACTAAATAGAACTTAGAATTTTTTCTATAATAATTATCTGCTCTCATTTCTTTAATTTCATTCATTAATTTTTTATGAGCAATGAGCATCCAAATAAATATAACTATAAAAATCAATCCTGATACAATTAAAAATATCAAATTTTGAGTAGTAAATATCTTCATACAAAAATTATAAAATGTTTTCACTTTTTATTAAAGTCGAATCAATTTTTTAAGGTTAGTTTTATGACATTCATCAGCGTTTGTTTATTTCAATTTTAGTATTAAATTATGTTTTTTGTAGAAGCGGAATAAACTTAAGATTTTACTCATTTTACCTGATATTAATCAAAAATTACCCTTTTAAATTTATAAATTCTTATCAAATAATAATTTTCTAATTTAAAAAGGCTTAGCAACAAGCTAAGCCAATAAAATTTAAATATTAAGTAATTTCTTTAAAGCTGCATACGCTCTATCGCAACGAGCTTCAGCACTTTCTAAATCTTTATCAACCATTTCAACATAGAACTTACATTTTGGTTCTGTTCCACTTGGTCTAACACTAATGTTACTTCCATCTTCAAAAATAAATTTGATTAAATCACCTAAAGGTAAGTTTGGAATGTCTTCAGTTTTACCTGTATCTAAATCATGTTTTGTTAATGTAAAGTAATTTTCTAAAACTTTAACTTTATTACCATCTAATTCTTTGAATGGATGATCTTGAAGTTCTTTCATGATTTTAGCCATTTCTGCTTGACCTTCACTACCTTTGAAATAGATATTGTAAAGTTTTGACTTATAGTAGCCATATGTTTTAGCTAAATTTGCATAAGCTTCATCAAGTGTGATTCCTTGTTTTTTATAGAATAAAGCCATTTCACAGTATAAAAGAATTGCTTGAATTCCATCTTTATCACGTGCGAAGTCTTTGATTAAGCAGCCATAAGATTCTTCATAGCCAAATAAGAAAGAAGGCCCTCCAACTGTTTCGTAATGGTGAATTCTATCACCAATATATTTAAATCCTGTTAAGAAAGATTCAATTCTAACGCCATAGTGTTCACAAATTTTTGCTCCAAGCGAAGACGAAACAACTGTGTTATAAACAACTGAGTTATCAAGTTTTTCACCTTTTTTAAGTTTTTCACTGATGATGTAATCAAGTAAAATAGCAGCGCTTTCGTTTCCTGTTAATAAAACATATTCACCTTTTCTATTTTTACAAGCTAATCCAACTCTATCTCCATCTGGGTCTGTCATACAAATTAAGTCAGCATCAATACTTTTTGCTAACTTGATTGGTTCAATGTAAGCATCAGCGTTTTCTGGATTAGGTGTTAAAGTTCCACTAAATGCTGGGTCAGGATTACATTGAGATAAAACTGGGTAAACATCATATCCACAATCTTTGAAAACCTTCATTGCGTTTACGTAACTTGTACCATGATTTGGTGTATAAACGATTTTGAAATCTTTTTTATCTAAATCTGGATTAATTTGAACTGACTTACATAATTCAACATAAGTTTCATCAACTTCTTTTTCTAAAATATGATTTGTTCCATGAACTTTTCCTTCAGGAATTTCTAAAGTTAATTCATCATCTAAAGTTGAAATTATATCGATTAATCCTTTAATTTTTGATGGAACTAATTGACAGCCTTCTTCATCGTAAACTTTAAAACCATTGTCTTCTTTTGGGTTATGACTTGCAGTGATCATAATTCCTCCGCTGCATTTTTTATATCTAACCGCATAAGATAATTCTGGGGTAGGTCTTAATGAATCAAAAATATATGTATCAATACCCATTTTATTTAAGATTTCAGCACACTCAAGTGTGAATTCTCTACTCATGTATCTATTGTCGTGACTAATCGCGCAGCTTTGAGGTGCTTTAAATTTTTTAAGTAAATAAAGTCCGAAGCCAACGCATGCTTTTTTAATTGTATAAACATTCATTCTATTTGTTCCTGGACCAAGAATTCCTCTCATACCAGCAGTACCAAATTGAATATTTTTAAAGAATGCATCATCTTTTTCAGCTTCTGTCATGTTTAAAAGGATTTTTTTATCGTTGTCGCTTAAAACAGGACTATTAAGCCATCTATTATAATTATTTAATGCAATTTCGTTCATATTATTTTTCCGCCCTTCTTTTCAATTATATAAAAAGAAAGCATTTAGTTAAATGCTTTCTTAAATTATTTCTTTAGTTTTAAAACCTAAATTATTCAATATTTCTCTATCTTTATTAAACATCGGTGCAACAAACGTTTTACCACTTAAATAGTTTAATTCACCAGGAACATCTTTAAACTCTAGTTTGTAAGCGTGTAAAAATTGATAATGGTAATTAAACTTTGCATTAAACTTTTTATTCGCATCAAAGTTTCCATATTTTTGATCACCAATAATTGGATGATTAATATAAGAAAAATGGACCCTTAATTGATGAGTTCTTCCTGTAATTAAAGTAGCTTCTGCAAGCGACATGTTTTTTTGAAATTGTACTAATTTATACGATGTAATCGCTCTTTTGGCTCCTTTAGAAACGCTTTGTACCTTAACAAAACCTGTCTTTTCGTCTTTTAATAATGGTGCTTCAATTTTACCTGTTTCATCAATTTTTCCATCAAGTAACGCGAGATAAGTTTTAGTTACATTAGTATGTTCTTTAAATAAATCCATAATAATTTGACTGGATAGTACATTTTTCGCAAAAACAACTAACCCACTTGTATTGCGATCTAGTCTATGGCATGGGGAAGGGATAAAACCTTCAAGATTATTTTTATATTCACCTTTCTTATATAAATAACTTAATACCATATTAGATAAAGTCATTCTTTTTTCACTTTCATCCCCATGAATCAATAATCCTTTTGGTTTATTGGCGATTAAAATATTTTCATCTTCATAAACAATATTAAAATTGAGTTTTATGTCTTCGATTTTCTTTGGATTATTAAATTCAGCAAGTTGAGTATCAGTTACGAAAATTTTTAAGACATCATTTTCCTTTAAAATATAATTTTCTTTAATCCAATGGTTATTAACTTTTACATCTTTTTTTCTAAAAATCTTATATATAAAACTTAAAGGTGCGTCGTTTAAAAAACGTCTGACGAATTTATCAGCACGTTGGTTTGATTTATCTTTAGTAATAACAATTTCTTTCATAATTTCAAACAATATTAAACCAAATATTTAATGACAAATACAATATTAATTGATAATATATTTTTTGCACGGAGAAATACCCAAGAGGCTGAAGGGGTGGGCTTGGAAAGCTCATAGTCTGTAACAGGAGCGAGGGTTCAAATCCCTCTTTCTCCGCCAAACTTAAAAACCATTTCCGATTTATTGTCGGATTTTTTTATTTTTATAAAAATTATCGATATTATCGATATTTTAACGACATAGTTTTTCAGCACCTCATATTTATATAACTTATCTACACCAATATTTATTAATTAACAACTAGCATTGATAGAACTAAATAATAAAATTATTTTTTTGATTTATATGTTTTGATGATTTTTAAATTCATAAAAAGAAAATAGAAATAATAACTTATAAATAAAGGACATCAAAAATTGTTAAAATTGATTTTTTTACGATAGAATCGATTATTTGACAATTAACTCTAATTAAATATGTAAAAGAAAACTCGCCACAAGGACGAGTTAATCATTTTTATTTTGGATTATTTTCGCTTGCGCTACTTGAAGTGAAATCAACAACGACTCCTTGATTTCTAGCTTCTTCCATAGCTTTAAGTCTTTGTTCACGTCTAGCATTCTTTTCTTTTTCACGATCTTCGTTTTTACTTGATGATGATAAAGCTAAAGAGTAGATTAATGTTCCAACTACAAAAGTTAAAACTCCGAACCACTTAAAATCAAGTCCGCCTAAAGCTGTTTTCATGCCTGTATTAGCTGTTTCAAAAATATCGTAAGCTAAGTCGCCATAGTCGCTAATTAAGCCAATAGTTAAAAAAGTAACAGCATTGATAGCAATTAAAATTCCTAAAACAAACCAAAACCATTGTTTTGCTGATAAGAAATTTTTAATTCCTGATTTCGTTTTCTTTTTTTCTATAAATTCTTTAGGTGTTTTTACTTTACTCATTTTATAACCTTATTAAGCGTCTTTCTTTTCTGCTTCTGCTGCAGCTCTCGCTTTTTGGTTGTCTTCAATTAATTCTGCGAGTAATGGTTGGTAAGTTGTTTTCCATTCTTCTTCAGCACTTTGAATGAACTCACGGATTTTAACGTTTGCATCATTGAAAACATCTGGGAATGTTTTTCCTGCTGGAAGATCTCTTTTGCCATTCATCATTTCAACTGAATTAAAGACAGCATCTAAAGCAGTTGTGTATAAGTTGTCTTTTGCTGTAGCGTTTTGTCTAACTGTAGCTAAGCATTTAACTAATGTATTTAAATCATTTTGGATGAAATTTGATTGTGGAGTAGCTTCACCATTTGATTCTCTCATAACTTTGTTGAATTCTTCGAATTGGCGATCAAGTTCTCCGTTTAATGTTAATAAAGCGACTGCTCTATAGAATCTTTCATCTGCATCAAGTAAACCACTTAACTTATCTTCGTATTGGTTATTCTTTTTAGCATAATCAACATGGAGTCTAATGATTGAATTTAATTCTTCATGAAGTGGAACAACTGCTTCAAAAACTCTAACATTTTGAGCGTGGTCAACTCTTAAACCATCAGCTGCTTTTTTAATAACTGTTGATGTGTCACTATAGAAATCATTTCCGAATGTTTCTAATTTTTTTCTTAATTCTTCACCTTTTTCACCGTTTTGATCTAAGAAAACTTTTAAAGGTGTGTTGAGCTTGATTTCGTTGACGATACCATTTCTTTTATAGTCATAGAAATGTTCTTCATACTTATCCTTGCTTAATGTGTATTCGAGTGTGTCTCTAACTAATGAATTATAATAAATTAAAGAAACGATGACTCTGCTAATTGTATTCATAAATTATAAAAATCTCCTAACTCTAAATATTTTACTATTTTTCATAAATATATCTACTCAAAAATTCGAATTTTTCAATAGTATATTTAGCATGCTTTCTTACAGATTGAGGACTATGCCCCATACAGAAGCTATGTTCAGGGAAAGCTTTGAACATTGAAATGTCATTTCCGCTATCTCCAACAACATACACATCATTGCGGTCGATACCTTCTCTTTCAACTAAAGCATTGAGCGCATTAGCTTTAGAACAGTTCTTAGCTGTAATTTCGATAACATTATCACTCCAGTTACATTCTACATTTTCATAAACATTACGGATGATTTTGTTAGCGTTACTAGCCTTCTCTTTTTTCTTTTTTCCTAACCCAAAGAAAATCATGATTTTATAGATATGACCATTTTCTAATTCTTTTTCATAATCTTCTTCATTTGGAAATAAATCCTCAGCATAAATTTTTAAGTTTTTGTAATAAATCTCATAACCTTTTCTAATTAATTTTGATTTATAAATTAAATGAATAAATAAACCGCGTTCAGTCATTAAAAATACACCTGGATTTTTATATGTCTCAAATATATCTTTAATAATTTCTTTAGCTTCTTGATTAGGAATTGAGTTGCTATAAATTTGCTTTTTTCCATCGTAAACACAAGCGCCATTATAGGATATTGCTTGGCAAGGTCTACCTATCTTTTCAATAACTTTTAAGCAATATTTATAACTTCTTCCGCTAATTAAAACAACTTGTCCTCCATCATCAATAAAAGACTGAAGAAAAAATAAGTTTGGTTTATGAATCATCTCAACTTTATCCTTGGGATAAAAAAGAGTTCCATCAAGATCTGTTGCAATAACTTTTCCCATTGTTAAACCTTCTAAATACTTTGTAAGTAACATAAATATATACGATTTTTATGCACTTAGACAAATATAATTACCCAAATTTGTCATTTAAAGATAAATAGGCTATTTGGAATAGCCTATTTATCTTATTTAATTTCATTTTTTTATTATTATAATGTAACTTTTTTATCTGCTTGAAGTAAGCCATATCCGCCTTCTTCACGTTTATAAACAACACTAATCTTTTCATCGTCTGTGTCTAAATAAAGATAGAAGTTATGTCCAATTAATTCCATTTCAAGAATTGCATCTTCCATTGTAATTGGTTTAAGAGTAAGTGACTTGGTCTTAACTGGTGTTGCTGAACTTTCTTTAATTTCTTCATCTTTAATTGAATCAAAGACGATTGATTTTCCGATACCTTCATGTTCATAACGTCTTTTAAGTTGAGTTTTCAATTTTCTCATTTGACCTAATAATTTGTCGACAGCTAAATCAACAGCAGCATATAAGTCATGATGTTTTACTTCTGCTCTGAATGTAGTGTCTTTAGAGAAGATTGTAACCTCTACTTTTGCTTCGTCAGAGCCTTTATAAACTCTAACAACGACTCGAGCAAGGACTTCATCGTCTGTGTGGAAATACTTATCTAATTTTGAAAGTTTTCTGGTAATTTGAGAAGTAATTCCTTCTGTAACAGTGATGTTTTTACCAACAATTTGATATTTCATAGATTATGTCCTCCTATGTATTTCTTATACTTAAATTATAAGCCATAGGAATATTTTTTTGTAGAAAAACGAATGAAATTTAAACTTCCGTTTAGTCTCATTCATTAAAAATATCACAATATGAATTAGCCGTTTAATAATGCTTTTATTTATCTTTTTCTTTAGTAAGAATAAACACAATCATAACTCCAAAGAAACTTATAATTGTAGCAATAGAAGCAAATCCAAATATCAATAAGTTATTTATACTTCCATTTGCATTAGCGATTAATAAGACGTAACAAACAATAAGTAAAATAGCACAAATAACCAACTACAAAATTCTAACAAGTTTATTTTTCATAGATGATTCCTCCTATGTATTTCTTATATTTTGATTATAAGTCATAGCAATATTTTTTAGAAAAAAACGAATGAAATTTAAACTTTTGTTTAGTCTCATTCGTTAAAAATATCACAATATGAATTAGTCGTTTAATAATGCTTTAATTTCTTCGACTTTATCAAGCTTTTCCCAAGGTAAATCTAAGTCAGGTCTACCAAAATGTCCATAATTTGATACATCTTTATATTTAAATGAAGGTGTTCTTAAATTGAAAGCTTTATTAATTGCTCCTGGTCTAGCATCAAATAATTTATTAATAATGCTTAAGATTTTTCCATCTGAATAATGGCTTGTTTTGAATGTTGAAATGTTAATTGAAAGTGGTTCTGCTTTTCCGATTGCGTATGATAATTGAACTTCAAGTCTATCAGCAACACCGGCTGCAACTAAGTTTTTAGCGATATAACGAGCATAATAAGCTGCACTTCTATCTACTTTAGATGGATCTTTTCCACTAAAAGCTCCACCTCCATGTCTAGCACTTCCGCCGTATGTATCAACAATAATTTTTCTTCCAGTTAAACCTGTATCTCCTTGAGGTCCACCAATAACAAATTTTCCAGTTGGATTAATTAAAACTTCAAAATCTGTATTTAAACCAAATGAAGCAGCAACTTTTTGCATAATTTCAGTTTTAATATATTCTTTAAATTCAGCTTCATTAAAATCTTCATCATGTGAACAGCTCATGAGGATTGTCTTAATTCTTGGCTTGCTATCGGTATAATCGATTGTAACTTCACTTTTCATGTCTGGTCTTGACCATTTGAATTTACCTTCTTTTCTTAATGAAGTAGCAATTCTAACTAATTTATGAGCTACACAAATTGGTAAAGGCATATAACCTTCACTTTCATTAGAAGCGTAACCAAACATAATACCTTGGTCACCAGCTCCTTGGAGTAAATAATTTTCATTAACAACACCTTGTCTAATGTTGCTTGATTGTGGCTTAATAAGATTTAAAATTTTAACTGTTTTGTAGTTGAATCCTAATTCTTCTCTATCGTATCCAATTTCTTTAATAACGTTTCTTGCGATTGCTTCATAATCAACATTAACGTTACCTGTAATTTCTCCACCGATTAATAAAAAATCAGTAGTTGCAAAGCATTCACATGCTACAAAAGCGTTTGGATCTTGTTTTAAACATTCATCTAAGATAGCGTCGCTTACTTGGTCACATAATTTGTCTGGGTGTCCTTCTGAAACGCTTTCGCTTGTAAATAAAATTCTTTCTTCCATCTTCAAAAACTCCTTTATATAAAGAAAAAATGACTCCCCACGTAAGGAAAGCCATTTGAAATAGTCTGTTCCACTTATCGATCAAAGCGTGGGGCTTTGCTATCGAGAAGCACTTACTACTTTTGTAGAGTTGCTATCGCATTTTTTCACTCGATTTTTTTGCGATTCTTGATAAGTATTAAAACTATATAGCATTTATTTTTTCAATGCAATAAATTTAAATAATTTCAATGTTTTGTTAAAAATCTTTTTGTTTATAAAATATAAAAAAGCCCGATACAATCGGGACTTTTTTAATATTGATTATTGTCTTGCACTTAAAATTTCTTCAATTCCTAATGCTAATTCATTTGGACAACTTGTAGGCTTATTACCACAGCGAATACCTTTAACTATATCTCTAATTTCAGTTAAAGAACGTCCGACGCAAAGAGCAGCGACTCCTTTTGTGTTACCTGGGCATCCTCCATAGAACAAAACATTAGTGATAATATCGTTTTCGTCGTAAGAAATATCAACAAAAGCGCTACATGTGCCTTGGCATTTATGTCTATAAGTGTTAATCATTAAAGTTTAATAATTTCTCCGTAGACTTCTCCAACACAATTTCCTGCGTTGCATTCATCTGTATCAATGTGCATAGCTAATGCATAAGCTGGTGAAACTCTAACGACTGTATCACCGAAAACAATCGCTCTATCTTTTGTGTCAACTTTTACATAAACGATTTCGCCATTTTTAACACCAAATTCTTCTGCATCTTTTGGTGTCATATGAATATGTCTTTTAGCGATAATGCAGCCTTCTTCTAATTCGACTGTATTTCCGTTTTCAGGGTTGATAATTGTAATTGGAGCGCTTCCTTTTACATCTCCACTTTCTCTAATTGGAGCTTTAACACCTAATGTTCTTGCTTCTGTAGCACTAACTTCGACTTGGTTTAATCCTCTAACTGGTCCTAAAATTGAAGCAGCTAATTCTCCTTTAGGTCCTTTAATAATTAATTTTGTTGTTGAAGCGAATTGACCAGGTTGTGATAAAGCCTTCTTTGATGTTAATTGGAATCCTTCGCCACATAATTTTTCTAAAACTTCTTGTGTTACGTGAATGTGTCTTGCACTTGTTTCAACTATAAATTTACTCATTTGAATCAATCTCCTTAAGCGACACTATTTTATCACTTTAAACTTTTAAATTAAATCTTTCAAATGCCTATTTTGAATTTTATGAAAATTTCTATTTATTAATTGTTGTTTTTTTGATAATATATTAAGGCTCGCGCGAGTGGCGGAACTGGTAGACGCGTACGTTTGAGGGGCGTATAGGCTTTCCTGTGTGAGTTCGATTCTCATCTCGCGCACCAAAATTGAACCAATTAGTTCGAACTATCATTAATTAGTTCGAACTTTTTTCTTAAATAAATCACTCTTTTATCTACATTCATAACCTTTCGAATAAGTGAATATAGATTTTTAATTTTGTTAAAACGTTTTAGACGAATAAAAATATCCAAATTTATCTTTATGCCGTTTGGTATCATATAAAGCTTTTTTAGATCCATCTTGTGCTATAGCAATACTTTTATCGTTATTGACTTCACCTAAGATTCGTTGTTTTTAAAACATGACAATATTTGTCAGTTATAGTAAGTGATGCGCCGCAATAATTGCGATAATTCTTGCAATTCTTACACTTCAATTTTAACACAAAGCAATGTCACTATTTGACACGATAAAATTTATTTTTTTGTCTTGCTATTTATTGTCATAAACACTTACTTGACAAAAAACGTAATTCACAAACGCAAAATGTTTGCAATTTGCAACGTTTAACCATTTTCTTTCTATTTTTTGCATTAAAACAAAATGGATTTGGGTGGTTGCCTAGGGGTTAAAGCAACCATCCAAATCCATTTTCTTAATATTGCAATTCGTTTAACGAAATATACTTTAATACATCTTTTGGTTTAATGCAACAATAATCACAATTTT
>ERZ1036460.207-NODE-207-length-28608-cov-10.808251_pt1 | contig 28608 bp, 28 predicted proteins | sample MGYA00514229_ERZ1036460 | MGnify/ENA primary metagenome ERZ1036460 (study PRJEB33795, sample SAMN09464921) | human gut metagenome | host: Homo sapiens | place: USA: Stanford, California | collected 2016-08 | study: EMG produced TPA metagenomics assembly of the...
AATAAAACCTTCTTAATTTACTGCATTCATTATCACCTTTTAAACAAGTCCTCATTTAGCAAACTCTCAAAACCAACAAGAACATTAATATAGTTTCTTGCAATTTCTACAACTTCTTCATATGGCTTTCCATGAATTATCTCATTACTAATAGCACAGTTTAATTCAATCATTTTTTAAGCTTTTAAAAATCCATCAATTTTAGCTAATACATCTACTTTTGATAGATTAGTATCAAACAAGGAGTTATTTAATTGATAAAATTTCGATAGAATCATTATTTTAAATTCTGTAGTCTTTTTTAATAATCCCATATGAATTTTACTAAATGCCACATTCACTATTACAAAGACATTAATTTTAAAAGCCATTGATACTTTAAAATAAAAAAGTCTGAAATATTCTTAGAACTTTTCTTAGAATATTTCAGACATGTCATTCAAATATGGTGCCCCCGACAGGAATTGGACCTGCGACCAACAGTTTAGGAAACTGCTGCTCTATCCGCTGAGCTACGGAGGCAAATAAAGGAGTTGTCTCCTTTATATTTTAAAAATTAAAATCAAATAATGAAATACTATCATCATCTTTTAAATCATCAACACAATGAATAGCTTCAAGTTGTTTTAAAATAGCGGCACTTATTTTACCTCTATTTCTCAAATCTTCTTTACTTGTAAATGGTCTTTCTTTTCTAGCAGCGATTAATACTTCGGCAGCTTTTTCCCCAAAGCCATCGATAACTTTAAATGGAGGGATCAACGCTTTATTATTTTCATCGATAAGAAAACGAGTTCCATCACTTCTTTCGATATCGATATTATCGAATTTATAACCTCTTTCAGCCATTTCAAGAGCGACAAAAAGTCCTTTTTCAATTTCTTCTTCTTTGTTTGAAAGCGCTAATTCAGGATTATTGCTCTTTCTACGTTCTGCGTACTCATTGATTTTATCATGAATTCCATCGATTCCTTTAATTAAAGCCGTGATATCGTATTGATCACATCTTAAAGTGAAGAAAGTAGCATAGAAAGCTAATGGATGGTATACCTTATAATATCCAACTCTTAAAGCCATCATGACATAAGCACAAGCGTGTCCTTTAGGGAAAAGATACTTAATTTTATTACATGAATCAATATAATAATCAGGGACTCCAGCTTCCTTCATCATATCTTCCCATTCAGGTTTTAATCTTTTTCCTTTTCTTACAGCTTCCATAATAACGAAAGATTCGTGACCAGGGATGCCTTTTGAAATTAAGTAAGACATAATATCATCTCTACATCCGATAACACCTCTAAGATCTGTCTTACCATCTTTAATAATTTCTTGTGCGTTATTTGTCCAAACGTCAGTTCCGTGAGATAAACCACTGATAATTAAAAGATCACTAAATGAACTTGGCTTTGTTTCTCTAAGCATTTGTCTAACGAAGTTAGTACCAAATTCAGGTAATCCTAATGCTCCATTATCAGGTTCCATATATTTATGCATTAATCCGAGTGCATCATCGTGCGAAAATAGTGATAAAACTTTTTTATCATTGAAAGGCAAAGTACGGCAATCAAGTCCAGTTAAATCGCTCATCATTTTTAATGCTTGAGGATCAACATGTCCTAACATATCGAGTTTTAAAATTGTATCGTGAATTGAATGGAAATCGAAGTGAGTTGTTTTCCAAGCGGCTTCAACGTCTCCTGCAGGATATTGAACCGGAGTAAAATCATAAACATCATAGTCTCTAGGAATAACAACGATTCCTCCAGGATGTTGACCAGTTGTACGTTTAACATCTTGACATCCAGTAGCTAAAGCAGCAAAAAGTGCACTTCTTACTGTATCAAGTGGAACTTTTTCCATTTCAAAATATTTTCTAGCGTAACCATAAGCTGTCTTAAATTGAACAGCAGAAATTGTTCCTGCTCTATAAACTTTGTCGGCACCTAATAAAACTTTAGTGTAAAGGTGAGCTGTTGCTTGGTAGTCAGTAGGGAAATTAAGATCGATATCAGGAACTTTTTCGGCTTGGAATCCTAAGAATGTTTGGAATGGGATATTTTGTCCATCACTAATCATAACAGTTCCACAATCTGGACAATTCTTTTCAGGTAAGTCATACCCAGATTTGATATCTTCACCTTTATAGAAAATAACTTTTTTACAATGTGGGCAACGATAATGAGGTGGTAAAGCATTGACTTCAGTGATTCCACTCATCGTAGCAGCAAATGAAGAGCCAACACTACCACGTGAACCAACTAAATAACCATCTTCGTTACTCTTTTTAACGAGTTGGTGAGCGATGTAATAAATAACACTAAATCCGTTTGAAATAATACCATCAAGCTCAGTTTCTAATCTATCGCGGATAAAAATTTTAGCTTCGTCATCGGAGTGTTCAATATCTCCATATAACTCATTAGCTGTTTTAAAGCATAAATTGCGTAATAAATTTTCACAGTTATCAATAGTTGGCGTGAATAATTTATCTGGAATTGGGATTATTTCCTCACATAAATCAGCTATTTTATTTGTATTAGTAATAACGTATTCGTTAGCTTCTTCTTCTCCTAACCATTTAAACGCATCGAGCATTTCTTCAGTTGTTCTAAAGTGTTGGCTAGGATTATCAAAAAATTCTCCATTTTCTTGCATCTTAATACGAGCAAAAGGCATTAGCGGATGGTTAATTCCACCAACTGCTTGGTTATTAATATAAACATCTCTAAAAACTTTATCTTTAGGATCACGATAATGTGCATCTCCCGTAGCAACTATCATTTTTCCAAGTTTTTTAGCGGTGTTTATGATATCTAAAACATATCTTTTTAGCATGTCAGTATTAGGAACATTACCCATGTTAACAAGATAAGAATAATTTTCTAAAGGTTGAATTTCAATATAGTCATATTTTTTCATGACTTCTTCAAGTTGCTTCATACTTCTATTTGTTGAAGAGTAGAAAACTTCACTATTCATACAGCTTGAACCGACTAAAAGATCTTCTCTAAACTCATTAAGAATGTGTTTTGGTACTAAAGGTTGTGAGCCCATATAATCGACGTGAGCTGCAGAAACAATTTTATATAAATCCTTAAGACCTTTTCTATTTTTAGCAATGACGGTAGCGTGATAACTTCTAAGATGTTTCAATGCTTTTTTATCCATTGGAAGTTCGTAAAGATCTTTATGCAATAAGTTAGGATTATTTTTTGTTAAATTAGTACGCATTGATAACCAGACATTAGCCAAAACTTCAGCGTCATAATCAGCTCTATGCGCACTATCGCTATCATAACTTACTTCATATCTTTTACATAAAGCACCTAAACTATGGTAAGCATTTTCAGGGAAAAGATATCTACTTAAAGCTAAAGTATCGATTGAAGGGAATGAAATAGTTCCAAAGCCTTCTCTTTCACAAGCTTCATTAAGCATTCCATAGTCGAACTCGATGTTATGTGAAACAATAACTGTTCCTTCCATGAATTTTAAGATTCGAGGTAACTCTTCTTTAATAGTGCGACAATTTTTAACAAGTTCATCATCGATTTTAGTTTTTTCAGCAATTTTTTCCGGAATGTGCATTTCAGGATTGATTAAAATGTCCAATCTATCAACGACAAGTCCGTCTTTAATTTTAACAGCGCCAAATTCAGTGATTCGATCATATTTAATACTTAAACCAGTTGTTTCAAAGTCGAAACATACATATGTTGCATCTTTTAAAGGAATTTGTGATGGATTTTTTGCTCCATAAAAATAATCATCAATCAAATAAACTTCACAGCCATAAAGCATTTTGATTCCGAATTTTTTTGCTGCGCTTTGTGCTTCAGGGAAAGCTTGTACGTTACCATGGTCTGTTACCGCAATTGCTTTATGTCCCATATGTTTTGCTAATTTACAGTAATCTGTAATAGTTGAGACACTATCCATTTCACTCATTTTTGTGTGTAAATGAAGTTCAACTCTTTTATTAACAGCATTATCATCACGTAAAGGATTATCAGGAAGCATATAAAAATAATGACACATGACATAAATGTCACGTTTAAATTTGTCTAAATCCACTCTGCCTTTAATTCTTATATTTTTGCCAACTTTTAAATCATTAAAAGCTTCAGCAGGAATTGTTCTTCCTTCGATAATAGTTACATAAATTGCGCTTGTCGTGAATTCATTAGCGATACCAACTTTAGCAATCTTCTTGCCTTTTCTAGTATCTTTAACTTCGCATTCGAAAATATAGCCATTAAAATCTATAGGTCCTGAATTGCTATCAATTTCAGCTATTTCTTTAAATTCATAGCCGCCACGTTTAAAGACATCTTGATGTCTTCTTTCTTCGAGCATTTTATTGTAGTTTTCTTTAGCTTGAGCAATTGCGTTTTCAATTGCTTTTTGTTCTTCATCTTCTATATCTTTAGCTAAATCGAAATTGTTAGTAGCTATCTCTTCTTCTTTTTCAACTACGCCACGAACTTCAACATTATATTCAATAGTTTGAAATAATAATTTAATCTCATTTAAAACTTTGTTAAATTTTTCATAATCTTTTTTGTCTTTAAATTTAACCAAAAATTCATTATAAGTAAATTGATATGTTGCTTTTAAAGTTTCATAAGTTTTATTAAAATAAATATCTCCAATAAATCGTTCTAAGTAACTTTGAGATAATTCTTCTTTATAAATATAATTTAATTCGCATCTATATTGTATATTCATTGTCGCACGTAAAAAAACGTCGAGACTTTGATAGTCCCATAACGTTTCTTTACTAATATCGAATACAAACAAATCTTTTTCAAACTCAGATTTTTTGCATGAAACGAAATCAATATCATAATTATCGATATTTTCAATTCCCATCGATAAAAGGAATCGTTTCATTCTATCGGTCATTTACTTAAAACATCCCCATGATATCTTTTACAAAAACAAAAATCATTAACGCAAACAATAATCCTAAGCCAACATAACTCATGATACCTTTAACTTTAGCTGGAATTTGCCATTCCTTATATTGGTCTTTAGTATTTTCACCAATTGTGATATTTACATCTTTATTTGTTGTAACTTGATTATCGCTAATTTCAACTGGTTGAACATTACTATTTTCTGTGTTTGGAAGAGGTTTATCTTTAGTTTTTTCTTCTTTTTTCTTCTTTGAATTGTAAATAGATTTTCTTGTGAAATTAACTGTTCCTTCAACAATCTCAACACAAATTTGCCATCCATCTAATCCCGGGAAAGGAAGAAGATTGAATAAAGCTAAGTTAACACTTAAAACACCCCATGTTTGTAAATAATAATTAAATGGGTTGTTTTCTAAAACTTCAGTTGTTTGATTAAAGATAGCTAATGGGCCGCCTAATTGATCCCATCCTTGTCCAATGAATAATCCACCTAATGCTTCTGAAATTAAACTTGATGATTTAACCCATAATTGTCCAGCAACAGCAAATGAATTCCATCCATTCCAATAATTAATTTTATGGAACGAAATGCCAACTTCTTCGAATGCGTTTTCTTTAACGACAAGTTTTAACTTTGCATTATAAGTTTTAGGAGTTGAGCTTCCTTCTTCTACCGGTTCATATGTAACAACTTCGTCTAAAGAAGTAATTTCATCTTTTTGATTTGCGTTAACGTAAGTAACCGGAACTATAAATTGATCGCCATCTTCGAATGTGTATTGAGCTGGTTTGCCTTCAACGAATACAGGGAAATTATATTCATCTTCCTTAGCGTCATCTTTAGTTTGGTATAAATAAATATTACGAGTAATATCAGTATTATTTACACCACGAGCAAATGTATATGATAAAGTAGCAACATATTTTGCTTCACTATTAGCTGTTGTTAAATAACCTTTGTGTAACAAGTTAATAGTTGATGCTTCTTTACCGTGTTTTTTTGCATCATATTCTTGCCAAGGGTTTGAATCTTTTTCAATATAGACGTAATTTTTAACTAAAAATTGATCGTTACGACTAAACTGTTGTGATTCATCTTCTAAATATTGAGCGACTTGAGTTTCGTTAACATCATAATATGCATTAAGTTGGATTTGTTGGAAACAACTTGCACAAATAAAAAAGATTAAATAAGCAAGGACAAAATTCATAATAATGCCCGCAGCCATAATAACAATTCTTTTCCATCTAGAAATACCAGTTAATGTACGGTTTTGAGGAATTACTTGTCCATCATCAAGAGTGGCATCATTATCTTCATCGCCTAACATTGAAACATATCCGCCTAAAGGAAGTAACCCAATAGAGAATCTTGTTTCACCTTTTTTTCTTTTGATTTTAAGAATTTTTGGTCCGAAACCAATAGAAAAATCAGAGCAATAAACTTTAAACGATTTTGCAGCAATAAAATGCCCTAATTCATGGATTGTAACTAGGACGCCTAATGCTACAAAAAATAGCACAATAGAGAGGATTGTACCTCCGACATTAGTTAATACATTAATTGAAATCATAAACTTTTACTTTCTATAATTTGATTGACGAGTCCCCTAACATCTTTATCAGTTTTTAAAATTTCATCAATTGAAGGATGTTCTATATAAGGATACATAGCAACCATTTTATCAATAATGAACTTTATATCAAGATAATTAATTTTGTTATCTAAAAAAGCATAAACAGCTTCTTCATTAGCTGCATTAACTATCGCCCCAAAATTTCCTTTTTTAGATATAATTTCTTTCCCATAATTTATAAGTGGGAATTTATCGTAATCCATTTCGTAGAATTTGTAGTTATTAAAAGTATTAATTTCAACATCTACGAATTTATCTTCATCACACTTTCCAAAAGTTAAAGCGTAATAAATCGGAATACGCATATCACTTGGTCCAACGTTTAAATAAATATCACCATTTTTATATTTAACTAAACTATGTACTAATGATTTCCTATCAACGATAGGTTTAATTTTTTCTTTGTCTACTCCATAAAGATAATAAGCTTCAGCAATTTCAAATGCTTTATTCATCATTGTTGAGCTATCAATTGTAATTTTACTACCCATTTTCCGTGTTGGATGAGCTAAAGCTTTTTCTGGAGTAATACTTTTAAATTCTTCCTTTGGTGTATTGAAAAAAGGTCCTCCACTAGCAGTAATTAAAATTTCATCGACATCATTAATGTTTTTGTTATAAAGACATTTAGCGATTGCAACATGCTCACTATCAATTGGATACAATTTTCCTTTACCTTTTTGAAGTAAATCGTTAATGATTTCTCCTCCGACAACTAAACTTTCCTTGTTAGCAAGGCAAAGAACTTTATTTAACGTTAAAGACTTTATACTAGGCAAAAGACCACTAAAGCCAGTTAGCGCATTGACTACAATATCAACATTAGATTCTTCTATTAATCGAAGTAAACCTTCTGATCCATAGAAGAATTTAGCATCCTTGTACTTAGATTCAAATGTACCTTTTAAACTCTCGCTTTGTACACAAACATATTTAACGGTATTGATTTTTGATAAATACTCATCAACAAAATTAGTGCGTTTTCCTACTGAAAAACCCACTAATTCATAGTTTTTTTCTAATTTATTAAGCAAAACATCAACGGTTTGTGTTCCGATTGATCCACTTGCGCCTAGCAATAAAACTTTATACATCTTAAGATAAAATACTCCAGTTATGAGCCATTACTTCTATAAGAAGCGACATAACTATTGAAACAATAAAAATTGAATCAAGTCTATCTAAAATTCCACCATGACTTTTAAGTGCTTTTCCGAAGTCTTTAATGTTATATGTTCTTTTGATTTGTGAGAATAATAAATCTCCAAAGACACCAAAAATTGGCATTATTAAAGATAAGATTAAAACGTTATACCAGTGTTCAAGATCTAAAACACCAGCCATAAGAGGGATTCCTGAAGCATCTAAAGATAATGCAAATGTTAAGGTAGAAGCTAAAGAAACAACCACTCCCCCAATAAATCCTTCCCATGTTTTTTTAGGTGAGACATTTGGACACATTTTATGTTTTCCAAAAGTTACACCAATAAAATAGGCTCCAACATCATTTAAGCATGTGCCCATTAGCATATAGAAAACCAATAACATTGATTGACCATATTTAAATCCATTCGTATCAATAATGCTTAAAGTTTCTTCTCCCCCTAAAAAGGCATAAGATTCAGGAGCATATCGTAAGAATAAAATCGATTGGAAACCTACTGATATAATCAATAGCATCCCAATGAAATAGAACGCATCATTCATTTTGAACTTTTTATCTACTAGTGCATCAAAGAAGAAAAAAGATACACAAATAAAAAATCCAGCTAGCGAAATTCTTGGTCCCTTAAACCCTAGACTTAAATTAAATGTGAAGTCGTTAGGATTTGCTTTCCAAGATTCTAAATTGTTTCTGATAATAACCCAGAATATTAAACTCGCCATCATAATGTATGCAAAAACATACAACACCCAATGGAAACGCTTTTCTAACGATTGTGGTGTATTGATAATTTCATGACAAGCGATGAGTGATGTAAATGCTACAAGGGCAGCAAAAACATATTCCCCTAAAACCAAACAAGGAACAACAATTAGCACTAACATTGCACCAATTAAAATTCTATTTTTCATAGAATTTTTAGTCTCAACATTAAGACTATTCATGTAATGTTCTTTTTTCAAAAACCTTTTTGAGTTTTTCGCGCTATTTTGTTCTTCAGTTGATGTTTGTTCTTCTTTTTTTATTTCGTTTTCCATTTTTAAATTGAAAGAATTTCAGTTTCTTTTTCTTTTATAATAGCATCAACTTTCTTGATTGCTTCGTCAGTAATTTTTTGAAGATCTGCTTCTTCTTTCTTTCTAGCATCTTCTGAATATGTTTCGTCTTTTTTAATAGCATCCATTGTATCTCTTCTAATGTTACGGATTGCAACTTTTGCTTCTTCACCATATTGTTTTGCTTTTTTAGCTAAAGCTTTTCTTCTGTCTTCTGTTAATGGTGGAAGATTTAATCTAATTTGTTTTCCATCAACAACTGGATTAATTCCAATGTCACTTGCGTTAATTGCAGCAACAATTGATTTAATATCACCTTGATCATAAGGCATAATAACTAATTGCTTTGGTTCAGGTACTTTAATTGCTGCGATTTGATTAACAAGCATTTTATCTCCATAATAATCACAGTATAAGTTTTCTAAAAGAGCAGCATTAGCTCTTCCAGTTCTCAAAGTAGAAAGATTTAATTCTAAAGATTCTGTTGATCTTTGCATCTTTACTTTTGCTTCATCTAAAATATCCATATTTTACTCCTCAATAGTTGTTCCAATATCACTACCAGCAGCAACATTGTAGAAATTTTCAATATTATCCATTGAAAACACTCTTGTTGTGATGGTTGTTTCCTTTAATAAAATTGCAGCTGAAGTATCCATAACTTTCAAGCCCATATCAATAACTTTAGAATAAGTAATTGATTTAATAAATTTAGCATCTTTATCTTTATTTGGGTCACTAGTGTAAACTCCATCAGTTCCATTTTTACCAAATAAAATTGCATCAACTTTTACTTCGATTGCTCTAGTTGCAGCGGTTGTGTCCGTTGTATATCCTGGTTTTCCAATTCCTCCAGCGAATAAACAAACATAACCTTCATCCATAAATCTATTTGCTTCGATTGGATCGTATTTTTTTGCAACGTTTTCTAGTTCTAGTGCGCTGAATAACATATTCTTAATTCCTAATTTATCAAGAATTGAAGAAATAGCTTTACAATTGATGATTGTACCGGTCATTCCCATGTAATCACCATCTTCTACTTTGATACCAGCTTCGCTAGCAATACGGCCTCTAAAAATATTTCCAGCTCCTGTAACGATACCAACTTTAATACCATTATCAACTAATTTCTTAATTAAAAGTCCGATTGCATCAAGCTTTTTAGCATCAAGAATAAGGTGTGTTGTTTCGTCTTGAAGAGCCTCACCGCTCAACTTTAATATTACTTTTTTATACATAATTTTTACCTTTATTTATTATAACAAAAAACAAGTATTAATTTATCCCTTTTTAAACATTTTAAGAAAATTTATTGTTCAAAGCATTATTTCATCATAGATATCACTATTAAACTTGTTTTATTCAACGAAAAAAGGGACAAATTATGTCCCTCAAAAGTTTGACTTAAGATAAACTTAGTTGTTACCAACTTGTTTAGCAACTTCTTCAGCGAAGTTGTCAACTCTCTTTTCGATTCCTTCACCAGCTTGGAAACGAACAAATTTAATAACTGAGTTGTTTGCTTGTTTTAAAGCATTAGCAACTGTTAATTCTGGGTTTAAGATGTATTCTTGATCATCTAAAACTGATTCACTAAAGAATTTATTAACTTTTCCTTCGATAATCTTTGGAAGAGCAGCTGCTGGTTTGTTCTTTAATCTTTCATCGTTTTTAGCAGCTTCGAGTTGAATTTTCTTTTCGTTTTCGATGACTTCAGCTGGAATATCACTCATATGGTTGAATTTTGGGTTATTAGCAGCGATTGTCATTGCAATACCTTTTGCTAATTCTGCATTGTCTTTTTCTAAGATAACGACAACACCAATTTTTCCACCATTATGGATGTATGTTCCGAATCCTTGTCCTTCTTCTAATCCAAAAGTTTCAAATCTTCTGAATGTTAATTTTTCACCTAATTTAACTGTTGCTTCAGCGAATAATGATTCAGTAGCAGCGACAGCTTCTTCGATTGTTGTTAAGTTGTTCTTTAAAACAATCTTTGAACATTCTTCAACTAAGTTTTTGAATGGATCTGCATTAGCAACGAAGTCTGTTTCGCAGTTAACTTCAACGATTGAAGTTCTATTGCATTTTTCGCAGTGGTGAATTCCGATTAAACCTTCTGCTGCTGTTCTACTAGCTTTTTTAGCTTGTTTTGCGATTCCTTTTTCTCTTAACCAATCGCAAGCTTTTTCAACGTCGTTTTCACAAGCAACTAAAGCATTTTTACAATCCATAATGCCAGCGCCTGTTCTATCTCTTAAAACTTTAATTAATTCGATATTTGCAGCCATTTTGTTCTCCCTTATAAAGCTTAAGCAGCTTTTTCTTCTTTCTTTTCAGCTTTTTTAGCTGGTTTTTCACCGTTTTGAGCAGCTTGTTGTCTTGCTAAGAAAGCTTCTCTTCTTGCTTTTTCTCTTTCGAGTCTTTCTCTTTGCATTTCTCTTCTAGCAGCTAAACGTAATGCGTTTTCTCTATCAGCTTGTCTGATAGCATCTTTCATAGTGACTTCTTCACCTTCGTCTTTTGTATAAGCGATTTCTGTTAAACCACCTTTAGCTTCAACGATAGCATCATTTAAGACACCAATGATTAATTTGACTGATTTTGTAGCATCATCATTTCCTGGAATTACATAGTTGATTCCGTCTGGGTTACAATTTGTATCACAGATACCGAAAACTGGAATTCCTAATTTATTTGCTTCTCTAACAGCGTTGTATTCGATTGTTGGATCAACAACGATTAATGCGCTAGGAAGTTTTCTCATTTCTTTGATACCTTCAAGGTTCTTAGCGAGTTTTTCTTTTTCTTTTCTTAAAGCAATGACTTCTTTCTTAGGTAATTTTTCCCATGAACCATCTGTTTCAGCTGTTTCTAAGTCTTTTAATTTTCTAATTCTTGTTTGAATTGTTTTGAAGTTTGTTAAGATACCACCTAACCATCTATTTGTGATATAGAATGATCCACTTCTTTCAGCTTCTGTTTTAACGATTTCTTTTGTATTGTCTTTTGTACCGACTAATAAAACTTTACCACCTTCTAAAACGATGTTTGATAAAACTTTATAAGCATCAACTAAAGCATCTCTTGTTTTGTTTAAATCGATGATGTAGATACCGTTTCTTGGGCAATAAATGAATGGTTTCATTTTTGGGTTCCATTTTTTAGTTTGGTGACCGTAATGAACTCCTGCTTCTAATAATTTCTTTAATGTAACGACTGGTGCGTTTTCATCATGGACAACTGTTTCCATAATGTTTTCTGTTGCTGGTGTTTCTTCAGTAACTGTAACTGTTTTTTCTTCTGCCATTTTTGGACTCCTTTATTTGTTCTAACCTCCATTGTTTCTAACATCATCCCTAAAGCATGAACTTTAGACTAGGATAATGAATTCACAATGTGTGTATTCTTTTGATTTCTCAAAAGTCTTCAAGATTTTACCATATTTATATATATGTAATCAAGAATAAAAAATTCCTCCTCATAGTTTCTTTGAACAAAGCTTAGAAAAGAGAAGGAAAAATTATTGTGTTTTGTATTTTATCAATAAGTTAATGGTGCACGAAAATTAATAATTAACCAAATTTATTCGATTCAATCGATGTTTTTAGGGAAATATTTTTCATATTGTTCTTTTATTCGTTCTAAAGAAATATGAGTATATATTTGAGTTGTCCCGATTGATTCATGCCCTAAAAATTCTTGAATTTGCCTAATGTCCGCTCCGTTTTCTAAAAGCTTAGTAGCAAATGTGTGACGTAAAACGTGCGGATGTAAATTTATACCTAAATTCAAAGATGTCTTTTTGATGATATTAGATAAAATAAATTCAAGACCTCTTGAAGTTAATTTATCACCTTTTTTATTCAAAAATAAATACATTGATCTTTTCTTGTATTTGTTAAGTAAATTTTGTCTATCGCCTTTAACGTATATAAAAATTTGTTCAAGAGAAGCTTTAGAAAAAGGAACTAGGCGCTCTTTATTACCTTTGCCTTTAACTCTAATTACTCTTTTTTCAAAATTTATGTCACTTCCTTTTAAGTTAACAACTTCGCTACATCTTAAACCACTGCTAGACATCAATAGTAAAATCGCTTGATCTCGATTTTTAAATTCATCTTGTCGTTTAGCGTTTTCACTTAATAGCAATTTAAGTTGGTTTTCATAAAGAACTTCTGGTTTATTTTGTTTAACTTTTGGAAAAATAACTGCGTTAAAAGGATTATGTTCAACATAATGGTGACTTACCATATATTCATAAAATTTTTTAAGCGAACTTAATTTTCTATTAATAGTTTTATTAGATTCTTTTGTTCCTCGATAAGTCGTGCGATTCATACAATAAGAAATATATTTTCTTACATCAGAGACTTTTACTGTATGATAGTCGATTTTTCTTTTATCTAAAAACGCAAAAAACTTTTCGATATCTAAGCTATAATTTTTAACTGTATGCTCAGAATACCCTAATTCAAAGCGTAAATAATATCCGAATAATGGTAACTCTTCGTACATTTTTATTGATTCTTGAAATCTTCAACTGCTTTTAATGCTCTTGATATAACAGCATCTTTTGGATCTTTATTTGCTTTATATACAATGCCAAAATTTGCATTCATTGGTTGGAAATTGTTAATTCCAGTATGAGTAATATATCTTACTAATGAACCTAGGACACTATAAAAAGAAAGTGGTTTAATATTTTTGCCTTGCATCATAAAATCAACAAAATAAGCAACTAAAAGTCCAGTTGCAGCACTTTCAACATAACCTTCAACACCTGAAAGTTGACCTGCGATAAAAATATCTTTGTTGTTTTTTAATCTTAAATAATCATCTAAAACTTTAGGTGCATAAATATAACTATTTCTATGCATGAGTCCATAGCGGATGAATTTTGCATTTTCAAGTCCTGGAATCATACTAAAAACACGTTTTTGTTCACCATAAGTTAAGTTAGTTTGGAATCCAACAAGATTATATAAATTTCCAATTAAGTCATCTTGTCTAAGTTGAACAACAGCATGGAACTCTTCACCATTATGTTCTAATCCAACTGGTTTTAATGGTCCATATCTTAAAGTATCAATTCCTCTACTAGCAATAACTTCAATTGGTAAACATCCTTCAAAATATTGAGTATCGAAATCATGAAGAGGAGCTTTTTTAGCGTTAATTAACTCGTTATAAAAAGCATTATATTCTTCTTTGCTCATCGGGCAATTGATATATGTGTCATCACCTTGTTCATATCTTGATTTTTTAAAGACTTTGCTCATATCAATTGAATCTTTTTCAACAATCGGAGAACTAGCATCAAAAAAACCATACGATTTAGTGTTTGATACTTCGTTAATTTTATTTAAGAGAGTCCCATCAGTTAATGGTCCAGTACAAATAATATTGATTCCATCGATAAAATCAGTAACATCTTCATAATGAATTTCAATATTTGGATTGTTTTTGATTTTATTAGTAATGTAAGTTGCAAAAACTTCTCTATCAACTGCTAAACTATCGCCACTAGGAACTTTGCTAACTTCACTAGCTTCCATCATTAAAGAACCTAAAAGTCTAATTTCTTCTTTTAGTAGTCCGCATGCATTATCAAGTTTTTTATTTTTTAAAGAATTTGAACAAACAAGTTCAGCAAATAAGTCTGTATGATGAGCTGGACTTTTAACTAAAGGTCTTTTTTCATATAAATGAATTTTATAACCTTTGTTAGCTAAAAAATTAGCAGCTTCACATCCGGCTAAACCAGCTCCAATAATATTAATTCTTTTCATCTTTTTTCTTATTTAAAGGTTCGACGTGTTTACAGGTTGGATAATTTGTACAACCATAAAATTGTCCACGGCGCGAAGTTTTAACGACGAGTTTTCCTCCACATTCTGGGCAAACTTTCTCATCTTGAGGGTCATTTATCAATGGAGTTGTTCCTTCAATATACCTACATTTTGGGAAATTACTACATCCAATAAATTCTTGACCTCTTTTATTTTTTCTATATACAAGAGGTGATCCGCAATTTGGACAATTACGACCTACTTCTTTTGGTCCTTCTTTTTCTTCTTTTTTAATATAAGTGCAACTTGGGAAATTACTACATCCAATAAATTCACCATGTTTGCCATTTCTAATAACTAAGTCGCCTCCACAAATAGGGCATTTTTCGCCTGTTGTTTTTAAAGGTTCCTTGTACATTTGATTTTTTACTTCTTCAAAAAGTTCGATAAATGGGAAGTAGAAATCCTTAATAACATTAACTTCTTCAACTGTACCTTCACTAATTTTATCTAAGTTAGTTTCCATTTCAGCAGTATATTCAGTGTTCATTAAATCAGGGAAATATTTAGTTAAAACATTGCTTGTTAAAATACCTTGCTCAGTTGGTTTAAGAGTACCTTGAGCTAATGTAACATATTTTCTTGTTAATAAAGTTTGAATAGTTGAAGAATAAGTTGATGGACGTCCAATACCTTTATCTTCCATAAGTTTAATAACTTTACCTTCAGAATATCTTAAAGGTGGCTTTGTGAAGTTTTGAGTTACACCAGTTTCGAGAAGTTCAAAACTTTCTCCAATAATAAATTCTGGAATTTTACAGCTATCATTTTCTTCAAGTTTAAAAATATCAAAGCCATTAAAGACAACTTTAATACCTTTTAATGTGAATGTAAGGTGGCTGTTTTTAAATTCAACAGTTGTAACTTCTTCAATTTTATCTTGCATCAAACTAGCTAAAGTTCTTTCATAAATTAATTTATAAACTTTATATTGATGAAGTGATAAATACTGTTTTGCAATTTCTGGAGTGATATCTAAATTAGTTGGTCTAATAGCTTCATGTGCGTCTTGAGCTAATTTAACGTCTTTTGCTCTTTTAGTACCTTTAAAATATTCTTCTCCGTACTTGTTAATAATATAATTTTTAGCGTTTTCAATAAAAACATCACTTAATTTAGTACTATCGGTTCTAATATAAGTGATTAAACCGACTAGTTCGCCATTAATTTCAACACCTTCATATAGTTGTTGAGCAATAGAAGTGATTTCTCTTGTTTTAAATTTAAATCTACTTGAACATTCTTGCTGAAGAGTTGATGTTCTAAATGGTTCTTTGCTTTGGATTGTTTTTTTAGAAACATCTATTGAAGAAACTTTAACATCTTCTTTTGTGTAGTCTAAAACTAAATTAGCACTTTCTTCATTACCAATTTTTGCAGTTTTATCATCAATTTTAGTCAAGTTAAGTTTGTATAACTTATTTTCTTTTGAAATTGATGCATCTAAATTCCAATATTCTTCTGGCACGAATTCATTTATTTCTTTTTCGTGTTCAACAATAATTTTTAAAGTAACACTTTGAACTCTTCCAGCTGATTGGCTTCTAATTTTGCTTCTTAATAAAGAAGATAATTTAAAACCAATAATTCTATCAATAATTCTTCTTGTTTCTTGAGAATGGACTAAATTTAAATTAATTGTTCTAGGATTTTCCAATGCGTTTTTGACACTTGTTTTTGTAATTTCATGAAATTCTAATCTTTTAGTTGTGTCTAAATCTAAATCTAATACATTCGCTAAATGCCATGCGATAGCTTCCCCTTCTCTATCAGGGTCGGTTGCAAGAATAACTTCATCACTATCTTTTTTTAAAGCGAGTAATTTTTTAACAACATCTTTTTTATCACTATCAATGACATAATTTGGTTTGAAATCATTGTTGATATCAACACCAAAACCACCAACCCCACTAATTGCGAGATCTCTAATATGGCCCACGCTTGCTTCAACGTGATAATCATTTCCTAAGTATTGACCGATAGTCTTACTTTTAGTTGGTGACTCTACGATAACTAATTTCATCTGACATTTACCTCGAAACATAAATATATATGTCAAAAGATATTTTGTCAAAAGAAAAACTAGCACCAAAACGCTAAATAATATATATATTATTTATCATTTTTTCCAAAATAATACTTCTTAAACATTACCCAGTTTTTTTGAATTATAGGGACTAAAAATACATTTACGATCCTTAATTCTTTTGATGATTCTCCATCTTTTACTATATAAATATAATCATCATCACAAATAATTCCTTTAATATTTTTCATGTCAACATCATTAAAGTCAGCTTTATAAATATATCTTTTAATAGACTTCATTAGTAACTAACTCCTTCATCAAGCATAATTTCTTCAATATCATTAGCATTTTCAATTAAGTAAGCACCTTCTTTTATATATTTATTACACATACTTTTATATGTAATAGGATAAGGGATACATCCAACATTATTTCCACATTCCATAGCATAATTAATAGTTGTTGAAGTTCCACTTCTTTCATAAGCTTCTCCAACTAATAAGAAATTGCCTAATCCAGCAACAATTCTATTCCTAAAAACAAAATTATCTCGTTTAGGAATAGTTGAATTAGGATATTCGCTAATAATCAATCCACCATTTTTGATAATATTATCGTATAGTTCTTTATTTTTACTTGGATAAACATAATCAATTCCACTTCCTAATACTGCAATTGTTTTTAATCCATTATCTAAAGCTGCTTGATGAGCAGCTGCATCGATTCCAGTTGCTAATCCGCTAATAATTACATAATCTTTAGGAAGTTCAGAAATAATTTTTCTAACCGCATCACACCCATAATTTGTTGCGTTTCTACTACCTACAACTGATAATCTTTTCTTATTGCGATTATAAATTAATGATAAATCCCCTTTATAAAATAATATAAACGGAGGTTTATTTAATTTTCTTTTAAATGAAATTGGATAATTATCATCTACTAAACTAACATATTGGGTAGATATTTTTTTGATAGTTTCCTCAATTTCCTCTGTGTTAATACTTTCTTTATTTTTAATTACTTTAAAAATTTCATCCCACTCACCATTTTTAATAAACGATAAGTAAGCTAATATGTCTTTATTTGTTTGACCCATTAAAAAAGCTCCTTTCACTAATCACAAAAGGAGCAAAGTTAATTTTTTTCAATTTTTCTATTTTTTTATTAAAGATTTTATAGGTTCAAAAGATTTACGATGCCAACCTTCAATTGGTCCATATTTATAAATGGCTTCAATATGAGCTTTTGTTCCGTATCCTTTATGCTTTTCAAATAAATATTCTTTATGAAGTTTAGCGAAATCTTCGACAAGATGATCTCGAGTTACTTTTGCAATTATACTAGCAGCTGCAATCGACATGCATTTAGCATCACCTTTTATAATAGAGACACTAGGTTTATCTAAATCAAGTTTAACAGCATCAATTAAAACAAGATCATAGTCTACTTTTAATTGACTTAAAGCGATTTTCATTGCTTCTTTTGTAGCTTCTAAAATATTGATTTCATCAATTCGATTAGCATCAACTATTCCTACTCCATAATCGACACAATCTTCTATAATCTTTTTATATATAGCTTCACGTTTTTTCTCAGTTAATTTTTTTGAGTCATTGATATCTTCGTTTATATAACCTTCTTTTAAAATGCAACAAGCAGCAACAACAGGACCACACAAAGGTCCTCGACCAGCTTCATCAATACCTACGATAACTTTTACTTTATCGTTATAAAATTCTTTTTCGTAATCAAGCATAATTAAATAATGTCCAAAGTAGTTTTTGCAATTTTAGAATCTTTAAAATCATTGAGTAATACTCTAATTGCTCCATCAAGATTTAAAACGCCATCTTTTAATAAAGCAACTCTAGATTTCGCAATTTCTTCAATGATTTTTTCGTTAGAAATATTTGAATCAATTTTTAGATATTCATCTAGCTCATTCTTATAATTTGTTTTTAAGAAATCTAATAAATAATTTACAAGTTCATCTAATGGAAGAATATCTTGTCTAATAGAACCAATTAAAGCTAGCTTACTTCCAATGTCTTTATTTTCAAAATGAGGTTGAAGGATACCAGGAGTGTCATAAATATAATATTCATTTGAAACTTTGATCCAGTTAACATTACGAGTAACACCTGGTGTGTCAGCTGCTTTAACTAAATTTTTACCCGATAAAGTATTGATTAAAGTTGATTTACCAACGTTAGGTATGCCTAAAACAATGCCTTTAAATATCGAATTCTTTATTCCTCGTCTTAAATTTTTCTCCCTTTTAACCTTACAAACGTTATTAAGCCCTTGTAAGATTATTTTCTTTTTGTTTTTTGAATTAAATTCTAATCTAATTGTGAAGAAACCTTGATTTTTATAATATTCAATCCGCTTATTAGTTTGCTTATCATCAGCTAAATCACATTTAGTAAAAATTATTAATTTAGGTTTATTGTTTATTAAATCAAAAAGGAATGTATTATAAGAAGATAAAGGGACTCGAGCATCTAAAATCATAATAATAAAATCCAAATTTTTCTGAAGTTCTTCTACTTTAATCGAAGCTTTTTTCATGTGACCTGGGAACCAGTTGAATGAACTTTTATTAATTTTATTTTCCATAAATTCTTCCTTTCTTCATCTTTATAAATTATTACATTTAAAATCTCTAAATTCGAGTAAAAGAAAACAGCCCGAAGGCTGTTTTGAAATTTCTTATTTCTTGAGTACTTCTTTGATTCTAGCAGCTTTTCCGCTTCTTTCACGAAGATAGAAAATCTTACTTCTTCTAACTCTACCAATTTTGAGAACTTGGACACTTGCAACGTTTGGTGAGTGAACAGGGAAAACTCTTTCGACTCCGACGCTTCCACTCATTTTTCTAACGATGAATGTTTCAGCGACTCCTGAACCTCTTCTAGCAAGTACAACGCCTTCAAAAGCTTGTAATCTTGTTTTTCCGTTTTCTGTAATTCTGACCATTACTTTAACAGTATCGCCAGCTTTAAAGAAAGGAATGTCTGTTCTTAATTGGGTAGCAGCAACTTCTTTAACTAAATTAGTATTCATAGTTTTACTCTCCCTTCATATTCGTTCTCTTGACGTTCGTATATATAAATAAAGTGGACCGTCCGTAGCATTTATTAATGCCTTAAAATTATACATAAGAAGGGAAACAATGTCAAAATGTTTTTCGCTAAAAATATTTTAATCTGTTAAGTAAAAATACTTGACACGCATATTTAGAATAGATTATACTCTAAATTGCTAAGGAGATTATTTATTATGGCAGTTAAAATTAGATTAACAAGACAAGGTAGACACGAATTACCATTCTACAGAATCGTTGTTGCAGATAGCAGATATGCACGTGATGGAAGATATATTGAACAAATCGGTTATTACGATCCATCAAAAGGAATCGTTAACGCTCACATCAACGAAGAAGCAGCATTAAACTGGTTAACAAAAGGTGCTCAATATAGCGATACAATTAAAGGTATCCTCACTTCAAAAGGTTTAATCGCTAAAGCTAAAGAAGTTAAAGCACAAAACACAGTTAAAAAAGCTAAAGTCGTCTCAACAAAATCACCTAAAAAAGGAGAATAATCATGGATTACACGACTTTAATTCACACTATAGTCGATCCTTTTTTAAGTAACAAAGATTCTCTTTTAATTAGAGAAATTAAAAACGATGAATTAGGTAACGACATCACAATTATAATCGTTGCTCAAAATACTGATATCGCAAGATTAATCGGTAAAAAAGGATGCGTCGCTAATGCAATTAGAGACATCGTTTCAATCGCAGGTAAGCTTGATAACAAACGCATTCATTTAAAATTCGAATCATTTGATGAAGATAAGAAAGGTGAGTAATCACCTTCCTTTTTTATGGCTGAATACATTATGGAAAAATATTTAAAAGTTGGACAAATATTAAAAGCACAAGGTTTAAAAGGTGAAGTTAGAGTTTTCTCTACCACTTCTTTTAAAGATATTAGATATAAAAAAGGAAATGAACTTTTCATTCTTTTAAAAGACGGTACATATAAAAAAGTTATCGTTAATTCTTTTTATACAAAAGGTGAAAATCTCGATGTTATCTCATTTAAAAGCTACGATTCCATCGAGCTAATTGAACCATTTGTTGGTTTAGAACTTTGCGCATTAAAAGATGAAAATATTTTATTTGATGATGAATATTTTTATGAAGATTTAAAAAGATGCAAAGTTTACGATGAAGAAAATAATGAGTTAGGGGAAGTCGCTTCAGTTGAAGAATTTCCAGCTCAAGAAACTTTAAAAATTTTAGGAAAAAATAAAAAATTCTTTTTCATACCTTTCAATGATTTTTTCGTTAAAGATGTTGATGTTAAAAATAAAGAAATTATCATTCATGTTATCGAAGGTTTAATAGAATAATGAAATTCACTGTTTTAACTCTTTTCCCTGAAATGTTTGAATCATATTTTGCTTCTTCTATTATGAAAAGAGCAGTTGGTTTAAATAAGATCGAACTCAACTTCGTCAACATAAGAGATTACACATTAGATAAATATAACCGCTGTGACACTCCTTCAATTGGCGGAGGTGCAGGTCTTATTTTAAAGTGCCAACCAATCATCGATGCATTAAACAAAAACTCTTCACCAAAAGCGCATAAAATTATTATGGGTCCTCGCGGAACAACATTTAATCAACAAAAAGCCGTCGAATTTGCAAAGAATTACGATGAAATAGTTATTTTATGTGGTCATTACGAAGGAATGGATGAAAGAATTTATCCATATTTTGACGAAGAAATTTCTATTGGAGATTTCATTTTAACAGGTGGGGAAGCTGCCGCTATTTGCATAATCGATAGTATTACTAGACTTCTTGAAGGCGTAATCAGTAACGAAAGCATCATTGAAGAAAGCTTTTCAAACTCACTTTTAGAATATCCTCAATATACAGAACCATATAATTTTAATGGTGCTTATGTTCCTGACATTTTATATTCTGGAAATCATAAAGCTATTGAAAAATGGAGAAAAAAAGAATCTCTTCGTATTACAAAAAGTAAACGTCCAGATTTATTTGAAAAATATAATCTAACAAAAACTGATAAAAAATTATTAGACGAAATAAAAGAAGGCACCACTCCTAAATGGGAGTTAGATGCCCTCGAAAAAGGTAAAAAATTTATTAAGAATAAAGATTAGAATCCTCTAAAATTTCCTGGCATAGGCATTTTTCCATTTTTTGGCATGCCTTTCATCTTTTTCATCATATCTTTCATAGCATCATAACGTTTTAAAACTCTATTAACATCGGCATTAGTTTTGCCACATCCTTTAGCAATTCTAACTTTTCTAGAATTCTTTAAAATTTCAGGATGTTCGCGTTCTTCTTTAGTCATTGAGTTAATGATAGTTTCAAAATCTTTCATCTCTTTTTCAGCTTTTGAAAGTTGATCATCAGTGATTTTTGGCGCTCCAGGAATTAATTTCATTAATCCGCCGAGTGATCCAAGTTTTTGAACTTGTTTCATTTGCTTTAACATATCATCAAGAGTAAATTGGCCACTCATGAATTTTTGAACGCCTTTTTTAGCTTCTTTTTCATCGACATTTTCTTGAACTTTATCAATTAAAGAAAGGATGTCTCCCATTCCAAGAATTCTTTCAGCCATTCTATCTGGATAGAAAATATCTAAGTCAGTTATTTTTTCACCAACACCAATAAACTTAATTGGGACTCCAGTAACATGAGCAATACTTAATGCAGCACCACCTCTTGAGTCACCATCCATTTTAGACATAACAACACCAGTGAGTCCAAGCGTTTCATTAAAAGTTTTTGCAACATTAACGCTGTCTTGACCTGCCATAGCATCAGTTAAGAGCAAAATTTCATCAGGAGCAACATTTGATTTGATATTTTTAAGTTCGAGCATTAATGGTTCATCAATTTGTAAACGTCCTGCTGTATCTAAAATAAGGACGTCATAATGATCGTTATATGCTTTTTCTTTTGCTTTCTTAGCAATATCTACAGGATCAACTTTTGAACCTAAATTAACTAAATCAACTTTTAATGATGTAGCAAGTTGATCAAGTTGATCGATAGCAGCTGGACGATAAACGTCACAAGCAGCTAGTAAAACTTTTTTGTTAAGTTTATTTTTCATTAAGTTAGCAAGTTTAGCAGCTGTAGTTGTTTTACCGCTACCTTGCAAACCAACTAGCATAATAATTGTTGGCTTGTTCTTATTGTAGTGTAATTCACAGTTATCACTTCCTAAAAGTTCGACTAATTCATCACGTACAATTTTAATAACCATTTCACCTGGATTTAATTTAGTAAAAACTTTTTCTCCAAGTGCTTTTTCTTTAATATTGTTTAAAAATTCTTTAACAACTTTATAGTTAACATCAGCTTCTAAAAGAGCAATTCTAACTTCTTTTAGCATGTCATCCATATTACTTTCAGTAAGTTTGGATTGTCCTTTGATTTTTTTAATAACTCTCGAGAATTTATCTTGTAATGCTTCAAATGCCATTAGTACATCTCCTTTAATTTATTAACTTTGGTACTATCATCTATTTCTTCATTGTTTAAAATTGAATAAGTTTTTTTGAATTTTTCATTAAGACATAACTTAGTTTCAAAACTAAGTATCTTATTTTTTGCATGTTCTATCGCGTAACTCACAGCACTTCTACTAATTCCTAAATCTTCACTAATTTCACTAAGTGATAAATTATATCGATAATACTTTTCTAATATATCAGCTTGTTTATCAGTTAAAAGTGGTTTATAGATAGTGAGTAATTCGTTTATATAATCAAAATCATTAATCATTGTCTTTAATTAACCCACTGCATAAGCCATAAAGATATTTGTCTAAGTCAAATTCTTCTAAATCTTCGAAGCGTTCTCCTAAACCGACAAATCTAACTGGAATTCCGAGCTCTTCTCTAATAGCTAAAATAATTCCACCTTTACTAGTTCCATCCATTTTTGTAATAACAATGCCTGTAACATCAATTAAATCTTTAAAAGCTGCTGCTTGTAAAACACCATTTTGACCTGTTGTAGCGTCAATTACCAAGAAACATTCTGGTTTTCTTGAAATTAATTTTTCAACAACTTTAACGATTTTCTTAAGTTCATCCATTAAATTCTTTTTGTTTTGGAGTCTACCAGCAGTATCAACAATAATTAAGTCTGAACCGTTATTTTTACCTTCACTTACACCTTTATAAGCTACACTAGCAGGGTCTTCATTATCATTTCCAACAACAATATCGATATTTAATCGCTTGGCCCAAATTTGAAGTTGTTCTTTAGCACCAGCTCTAAATGTATCTGCAGCAACTAAGGTTATTTTTTTGCCTTGGTCTTGATAATGTTTAGCAAGTTTAGCGATTGTCGTAGTTTTGCCAACTCCATTAACGCCCACCATTATTAAAACTTGTGGCACATCATTAAAAGAAATTTCGTTAACAATATCTTCGCCTTCTTTAATGTAATTTAAGAACATTCTATCAACCAAAAGTTCATTAATTTCTTTAGGCGAAGAAATATTTTTTTCTTTCGCATACTTTAATAAGTCATCTAAAATATTTAGAGTAAAAGAAACACCACAATCTGCTTCGATTAAGATTTCTTCTAACTCATTAAAATATTCTTCATTGATAGTCTTATATTTTTTAGTTAAATCTTCTAATTTATTAGAAAAGTTTTTTCTACTTTTTTCTAATGCTTTATTGTATTTATCTAAGCTATCTTTTTCTTTTACTTCAACCTTTTTCTCTTCTTCAGATAATTTTTGAGTATCTTTTTTAGTGAATTTTTCTTTTAAAAATTTGAATAATCCCATACAAAACTCCTTATAAAGTAGCTTTTTTCTTTAAAGCATCTTCAGCAGCTTTTTGTTCAGCAGCTTTTTTGCTTTTACCTATACCTTTACCTAAAGTCAAATTATTAAATCTAACTTCGATGGTGAAAGTTTTATTATTGGAAGGACCTTTTTCATCAACAACGACATATTCAACACTTTTTCTATATTCAGCTTGCATCGCTTCTTGAAGAATACTCTTGAAATCTTTGATCTCTGTTAAAACAAAATTCTTAACATCATCCCCATAAATCTTTTCGATAAATTTATAAGCAAAATCAACGCCTTGGTCTAAATATAAAGCACCAATGACCGCTTCAAAAATATCTTCTAATATTGATTTATTATTAATTGCAGCTTCAATCGTTAATGAATGACCTGCTCTAATAAAGTCTCCATAATTTTCTCTTGTTGCTAATTTAGCTAAATAATTAGTTTGAACAAGAAAACTTTTTGCTTTTGTTAAATCGCCTTCTCTCATTTCTGGGTGAGTTTTATATAGCAAACTAGCAATTGTAAAACCTAAAACACTATCGCCCATAAATTCTAATCTTTCATAGTCGAGGTGATGTGTATTAGCATCACTATTAAAAGAAGAATGTGTAAAAGCCCTGATATAAATATCAGGGTTATTTGTTTTTATTCCATATTTCTCAAAGAAAAAATGAATATCTTTCACAACTATAATTCCTCTTTAATTTTATTGACGATATCTACTTTACCTAATTTATAAGCATTTTCTAAAGCACTCATGAATGATCTAGCATCACTACTTCCATGTGCTTTAATTACGATGCCATTGACTCCAAGCAATAAAGCTCCACCGACATTTTTGTAATCCATTTTAGTTTTGATACCATCAATTCCTTTTTTAGAGAAAAGGTAACCAATTTTCGTTAATAAATTCTTTCTAAACGCTTCTTTTATCATTCCTGACATAACTTTAGCAGTACCTTCAACTGATTTTAAGAAGATATTTCCAGTAAATCCGTCAGCAACTAAAACATCAATATTTCCAAATAAAGGATCTCTGCCTTCAATGTTTCCTTTAAAGTTAATTGATTTATTTTCTTTTAATAATTGATAAGCTTCTTTAGTTAAATCATTGCCTTTTTCTTCTTCAGTTCCGTTATTTAATAAATAAACACTTGGATTTTTTTCTCCATAAAGAATTGAATAATATAAAGAGCCCATGATTGCAAATTGATTTAATTCTTCTTTTGTATTCGCTGAATTCGCTCCTAAATCACAAACAACAAATTTTTTGTTATTTTTAATAGTTGGGAAAGAAGTAATTAAGCAAGGTCTTGTAATTTTTGGCAATCTTTTGATTTTAAAAATTGCAGCGCTTAGAATTGCCCCTGTACTCCCAGCACTAATTAAAGCATCACATTTATTTTCTAAATAAGTTTTGATACCAACCATTAAACTTGAATCAGCTTGCTTCAAAGCTGTCATTGGATCAACATCCATCGCTAAGACAGTTTTGCTTTCAACTAGATGGACTCTATCTGATTCTTGAAAATCAGTTAATTTATCTAATTGTCCGATTAAATATACTACGACATCTTTATGTTTTTCTAATAATTCTTTAGTGGCGGGAATTGTAGCTTTTAAGCCATTATCGCCACCCATCATATCAATAACAAATTTCATATATTTTGACTCCACAAAAAAATTTTATCATATTTAGGCATTTCTATAAAGACAATCAACCTATTTAAAAACCTCTAACTTTGTGAGCTAGAGGTCTTTTTTATCTATTCAATACCAACAATGAATGAATATACAGGTTGATTACCATATCTAATATCTAAGTCGCAATCTTTGAATTCTTTTTCAACGAATTTTGTAACTTTTTCCATATCTTTTTCAGTAGCAACATCTTCTCCAAGGAGAATAGTAATAACTGAACTATCTTCATCAACCATAGTCTTTAATAAATTCTTTAATGCATCGAATTTATTTTTGTGGCAAGAAATAATATCTTTTGTATTAACAATTGCCATATATTCATCTTTTTTAACTTTAACACCATTAACTTCTGTATCTTTAATAGCGTAAGTAATTTGTCCAGATTGAACTGTATCGATCGCTTCAATTAAAGCTTTTTCGTTTTGATCAAATGAAGCACTAGGATTGAAGTTCATCGCACAAACAATACCTTGCATAATTGTTTTAGTTGGAATAACTTTGACATTGACTTTACCTTCTAAAACGTCTTTTGCTTGGTTAGCAGCCATAATAATATTTCCATTATTTGGAAGAATGAAAATATTTTTAGCATTTGCTTTTTCAATCATTGATAAGAAGTCATTTGTAGATGGATTCATTGTTTGACCACCGCTAACAATGTATTCAACTCCAACTTGATTAAAGAATTCATCAATTCCGCTTCCGCTGCTTGTAGCAATCAAAGCATATTCTTTTACTGGTTCTTTCTTTTCTTCTTTTGGTGCAGCTAAAGGTGCTTTAGTTAATTCACTTGCAGCCATATGTTGGCCATTTTTATTTTGTTCATTAAATAAAATTTCGTTGTGTTGCTCTGTCATGTTTTCACATTTTAATTTGATAAATTCACCAAATTGTTGAGCATAGTTGAAAATATTACCAGGTTTGACTGTGTGAATATGGACTTTAACGATATCTTCATCTTGTACAACAACTAATGAATTACCATGAGCTCCTAAAACACTAGTAAATCTGTTTTTATTGAAAACTTTTTTAACAGAATCTGGTCCTAAACGCATAACGAATTCAGTACAATATCCGAATTCTTCTTCTTCGCTTTCAGCAGCCATTTGTGCAGCGCCTTTAGTTTCAAGAGCAGTTGCTTCATTTCTTTCAATAAATTCACCAAGAACAGCTGATTGCATACCTTCTAAAATTCTAATTAAACCAGCTCCGCCGCTATCAACAACACCAACTTCTTTAAGAACAGGTAATAAATTTGGTGTACGATCAAGTGATTCTCTAGCTTCTTGTAATAAAACTTCGAAAGCTTCTTCGATAGTCATTTTGCTATTAGCTTCTTGTAATAATTTTTCACTACTTTCTCTAATAACAGTTAAGATAGTACCTTCAACTGGCTTAATAACTGCTTTATAAGCAATTTTTCTACCATTATCGAATGCTTCAGCTAAATCAACAGCATCCATCTTAATTTTATTTTCTAAACTATCAGCAAAACCTCTAAAAATTTGACTAGTAATAACACCGCTATTACCTCTAGCACCCATTAATAAACCTCTAGAGAATGTTTTGCCGATTTGATATAAGTCATCATCAGTACGATTACAAACTTCTTTCATACCACTTGTCATGGTTAAATTCATATTCATACCTGTATCACCATCAGGTACTGGGAATACGTTTAATGCGTCAACTTCTGGATAATGGTTATATAAGTTATTTGAAGCACTTATAACCATCATTTTGAGCATTTTTCCATCAATATACTTCATAGTTTACCTCTTAACGAATATTAGATTTCACGAATTTCTTCAACATAAACGTTAATTTTATTAAATAATTCGCCATAGTTGTCCTTGAGAACGTAAGATACTCTCTTACTAACTTCATTAACTACTTCAGTTAATTTAACACCAGTTGCGCAAATTAAATGAATGTCGATTGAAAATTTCCCTCTTTCTCTAAAGACATTTACCCCTTGAACGTAATTTTCTTTTTTTAAAATAATAAGTCTTGTCATTAACGAATCAATGTTTGTTAAACCAATAACTCCATAGCACTCATTACAAGTACTACCAACTAATGTAGCGATATCTTTGATCGATATTGTAAGACTAATCTTTGTATTTGTTTTTTCTTTTTTTGTTACTTCATTTTTCATACTTGTCATACCGCTTTCAAGTAGGTTAATTATACCATAATGTGTCAATTATTAAAATAATAAATGCTTGCTGCTATTTTAAGAAAAACATCGATGTAATCGACACTTTTTAATTTTTTACAGATAATTTAAAAATAAATTTATAAAAAAAGAGCCCAGCAACGTGCTATTCTTGCTTTCGCTACCTTCGCCACTACAG
>ERZ1036460.212-NODE-212-length-27935-cov-10.695086_pt1 | contig 27935 bp, 25 predicted proteins | sample MGYA00514229_ERZ1036460 | MGnify/ENA primary metagenome ERZ1036460 (study PRJEB33795, sample SAMN09464921) | human gut metagenome | host: Homo sapiens | place: USA: Stanford, California | collected 2016-08 | study: EMG produced TPA metagenomics assembly of the...
GCCTAGTAAGATTATTAATTTCTTTTTTGTAACTTGAATCAAAATTATCTTTCTTAAAAATTAAAAAATAAGAGTATCCACTTAAATTAATGTTCTTGTTCTCTAGATACAAAGACATACTCATTGTATTTATGAATTCTTTGTTAACAAGTTTAAAAAAGAAATTATTCACTTCTTTTTTAAAAAAAGAATTTGTGTTTTCTTCATCACTTCTATTATTCTTTTCTTCACTATCAACTAGAGTATCATCCTTCAAAAATAGTAATGATTTTATAACTAGCTTTCTAATTTCTTCTAATAAGACTTCACTATAACTCTCAAGTTCTTTATTAGTTTCAATTATTATCAAGTACCCAATTAATTTGGTTTGATGAACCAATTTAATTACTAATCTTCTTTTACTATTTTTATTAATTTTAATAATTTTAAAAATAGATTTTTTGTCATTAAAAAGATCAATCTTTTTGTCGAACTCACTGATTGTTTCATCATCCCATTCGCCTATTTTATTAGAAACTTCCCATGTTTTATCAATTTCTTCATCAAAAAGAGTAAACGCTGATAAAAGTTCATACTTATCATTAATTAAAGCTAGCGGATTAGAAAGATAAGCGCTTAACTCTTTAATTAAAGAATCAAGGGAATTTGTCTCGCTATTAATCTTTAATAGTTCTTCATATATCGATTCATTTTTTGTGCTCATAGACCAAAATCTCGGTAAAATTATATGCCACGGGTACCTTTTAATCAAGAAACTAGATAACTAAAATTTTAGCTGATAAGTCGAGGAGGAAAAATATGAAACACTTATTGCTTATGAGAGCTCCTTTAAAATATATTCAAGGTAAAGACGCCCTCTTAAAATTTTATGAAAATATTAAAGACTTTGGCGACAACTACTTATTCATTTGTTCTCAAAGTGGATTTAATGCAACTCATGAAAAATTAGAAAAATCATTTGGCGATTCCAAAACAAAAAGAATCTACGAAATCTTTGGTGGAATTTCTTCTGTTGGTGAAATTGCAAAAATGCAAGAAATAATCAAAAAAGAAAATATTGATGTCGTTGTTGGAGTAGGCGGAGGTAGCGCTATTGATACCGCTAAAGCTAGTGCTTATTACACAAAAAAACGTATCGCTATTGTTCCTACAGTTTGTGCAACCGATGCTCCATGCACTGGATTAAGCGTTATTTATAATGATGATCATTCATTTAATTCTTATTTATTTTATCCAAACAATCCAGACTTCGTTTTAGTTGATAGTTACGTTATCGCTCATGCTCCTGAAAAATTCCTAGTAGCTGGAATGGGAGATGCTCTTGGAACATATTTTGAAGCAAGAGCTTGTTATAAAACTTCTTCATTATCACTTGAAAATGGCGGAATTACTTTAAGCTCATTAGCTTTATGTAAACTTTGCTATGAAACATTAATTAAAGATGGAAAAAAAGCATTATTAAGTGCTAAAAATCATCTTGTTACACCTGAACTTGATGCAATCATTGAAGCTAACACTTATTTAAGTGGTGTAGGTGCTGATAATGGTGGATTATGCGTTTCACACTCTTTCTATAACGGTGTTACAAGTTTAGGAAAGAAAAATGCAATGCATGGAAACTGTGTTGCTTATGGTACACTTGTTCAACTTCTTTTAGAGAATGCACCTAAAAAAGAATATAACGAAGTTAGAGATTTTATGTATGAAGTTGGATTACCTTTAACTCTTGAAGAAATTGGTATAACTAAAGATGATGTTCTTCAAGTCGCTAAAGCAAGTTGTGCTGAAGGTGAATCAATTCATAATTTAAGTGGTGATTGTAAAGTCGAAGAACTTGCAGATGCAATTTTGCTTCAAGACGCTTTAGGTCATGAATTTCTTGAAAGTTTAAAATAATCGAATTGAGGCGTATTTCTTATGAGTCAAGAAAAAAATAAAAAACAACGTAAGCCTTTTAAAGGCGTTCATATTTGGGACTTTTTAAATAAGATCCCTGCAGGAACAATGTTTGTTCCATTAATAATCGGTTCAATTATAACCACATTATGTGCTCATGTTGGCGGTGGATTACATAATGAAGCTGGCCAAGCTGTAACACTTTGGCAATATTTAGGAAACCCAATGCAAGATTTATTCGGTGCTAGCGGTCAAATGCTCATCATCGGATTAATGTTATTTTGCACTGGTACAATGATTAAACCTCATGACTTCATAGAAGTTGGTAAAAGAGGAATCTGGATTATTATCGCTAGATTAGTTCCTGCTTATATAATATCTGCTTTAGTCTTTATTTTTGCTCCTCAAGGTTTTTTAGGAATAGATCCTATTACATTAACTTGTGTTGTTACAAGTGCTAACGCAGCTTTATATATGGGTATTGTTCAACCTTACGCTGATGATAGCGATTTAGGAACATTCCCAATCATGCTTATTTTATCAATGCCACTTCTTCCATTCATTTTCTTATCAAGTTTCGGAACAGGTAGCCAATCGATATTAACAAAAATTATTCAAATTTTCTCACTTTTAATTCCATTTATTTTAGGATTTATCTTAGGTAACTTAGATCCTAAAATCAGAACAATTTTTAAAGGCGGAAACGCAATATTATTACCTTTCCTCGGATTCCAATTCGGTTCAACAATCGATTTAGTTAAAGCATTCCAAGGAGAAGTCATTCTTGCTGCACTTGTTGTTACATTAATTTATTATGCAGTTACATTAATTATTCCTTACATTGTTGATCGTTTCATTTTGAAAAGACCAGGTTATGCAAGCGTAGGTTCAGCATCACTCGCAGGAGTTTCTCTTTCTATTCCAGCAATGGTTGCAACTTATATGTATAACGGAATTAGCGGAGCTGAATTAGCAGCACACGCAACAAGTATCTTAGCTTTCGTTCTCTTTATTACAAATATTTTATGTCCTTTCATTACTAATTGGGTAATGACTTATTACTTTAAAACTCATCAAAAAGAAAAAACAGAAGATCCAAAGAGAGTTTTCGGTGTTTCACATCCAGAACTTCTTGCTTGCACATATGATGAAAACGGAAATTACATTAAAAGAACACCTAAATTCGTTGAAAGTTTTAAAGCTCATATGCAAAAACATAAAAAAGTAAATGAATCAGGCGATTCTTCATCAGAAGAAAAATAATTTAAAAAGGAGATTAATTAATTATGAAAAAATCAAATACTTTATTTCAAGTTTCAACATTAAATAGTTTAATGCTTGGCGATTATGAAGGTGCTATTACAGTTAAAGATTTATTAAAACACGGTGATACTGGTATCGGTACATACGATGGCCTCGATGGCGAAGCAATTGTTTTAAATGGTAAATGCTATAACGGAAGAGCTGATGGCAAAGTATACGAAATGGATGAAAATGATAAACTTCCTTTCACAACAGTTTGTCATTTTGATGAATCAGTAGAAGAAAAAGAAATTAGTTTCGATTCTATCGAAGATTTTAAAGCTAAAATCGATAAGGAACTTAGCGGAAAATTAAGTGGAATTCATAACCACTTCTATATGATTAAAATGTATGGAACATTTAACGTAAGAGTAAGAAGTTGCTTTAAACAAGAAAAACCATATGAACCACTTTACAAAGTTGCTTGCGATCAAAGAGAAAATGAATACCATAACGAAGAAGGCTATGTAATTGGTGTATATTGTCCAAATTATGTTAGCGGTATGAATTTATTTGGATGGCATATTCATTTCTTAAACAAAGAATTAACTCACGGTGGTCACATTTTAAAAGTTGCAACTGTCGGAAATGCAAAATATAAAATTAACAAATTAACTACTTGGGAACTTTTCTTACCAGAAGACAGCGATTTCACTAACGTTGATTTAACAGTCGACTTAGAAGAAAAAACAAAAGCTGTTGAAGGTGCAAGTAAGTAAATACTAGTAATAAATAAAAGCAAAAAATCACTTGCGGATTAAATCTTGCAAGTGATTTTTTTAATCGTAAATTTAGATAAAAGAAAGATTTATTCGATTGCATCGCTGTTTTTTAAAATATTTGATATTAGTTATAAAGACTCTATTAGTAGAACTTCCTTAAACTAAATAAGTACTATTGACTTTTTATTCAACCCTACGTTTAACAATTAATTCTTGATTTTATTTTATATAATTTATTTCATTTGATTGAGTTAAATGGATTATAAAATAATGGACTACGTTTTGACAAACCATTGAAATTATGGAAATTATTACTTTATTTTAAAAAAACTTTGGTAAAATTATTTTAGAAGATAAATTATCTTTAAAGCTTAATATAAGTACAAATAGTCGTTATCCATTTTATTAATAATTTCACGAGGAATAATCATGATGAAAAAAAGCATTAAAAAAATTATGGTTGTTTTATCTTCATTTTTCTTAGTAGCTTGTGGCACTGAGCCACCAGCAATCCGTTTTGATGAAGTAACGATAGCTGAAGAAAAAGCAAATCATATCGCTGATTTATTTTTTGAATATATCACTTTTGAAGACGAACTTGGTGATATATTAATCAGGCAGAAAAAAGGAAAATATAAAGATTGTATATTTTTAGAAATATACGCCTATCGGAAAGATGGTAGAGGATTCCCAACTGTTATGGTGCCTCTTTATGTCGATGGCATACTTTTTGATTATCATACTGAAGGCAGTGCTAATTTCTATGCATATAATGAAAAAACTGATGAATTCGGTTCTATTTATTGGGCTTATAAATCGAATTATATAACTAAAGAAGATATCGAAGAATATAAAGTTAACAATAATGTTACAGAATTAGGATCGGAAGGACCTTCATTAAAATAGTTCTTTATATTATTAAACAACTGAGTATTATTAAACTAAAAATGGCTTTTAAGAAATTAAATAGTAAAATTTAAAAAAGAAAGAGAATTCATGAAAAACAAAATTTCAATTTTAATGAATGTTAACACTTTTTTAGCAGCAGTCTCATTATGCGTTATTATTATCGCTTTGATTATGGGCTTTGGAGTGACAGGAGCCGTAATATATTTCACAATCGCATTAGTTTATTTATCATTAAACATTTTATTATCACCATTTGTTTATAAATACTATAAGCGAATTAAAACTGATGAAATGTTAGACTTTTCTTATTACGTATCTGTATTTTTTAGTTGCATCTTATTTGCCATCAGTATTTATTGCATCATCTTATTTTCATCAACATTCTCGTTTATGTATGGTGCTTTCCCTTTTATTATTAGTCTATTTTTATTACTCATTTCATTAACAATATTCGGAGTTTCTTTATACATCACAATTTCTAAACTTGTTGATTTTAAAAAGAAAAAGAAACAACTAATAAGTTAGTTAATCTTTATAGAAAAAAATCACCTCAGAAATTTCTCTGAGGTGATTTTTTTAATATACAATAACCGTTCCGTCTTCTTTAACTTCGATTGTATCTCCAGTTTTAACTGTTTTTAAAAACTCATCTCCAAGTTCATCAATCGCAATTAATCCAACTTCATTCCAAACATTACTTAAAATAATTCCACTTGCAGCTAAAGGATCAACTGTTTTACTAAATAGCCAAACCTTTGGTGATAAGTCTCTAACAGCAACAGTTTGAATTACCATACCTCCTGTTGTTGAACCAATTGTTTGAGGTAAACAAAGTGCTTTGTTTGTAATATTTTTCTTATGAAGTTCTTTATTATTTTGATCACTTACAAGAACTTTTTTAGCTAATGGATTTAAAGCACTTGTTTGAAAACTTGCTAATGTATTAAATCCTTCATGAGTTACAACTGCTTCGCCTTTCCAATTTCCACCAAAAAGGACTCTTCCTTTAAATTCTCTCATTTGCATGTCTCCTTACCAGTAATAATGTCTAAAATTTCTTCATCTTTATAATATCTAGAATGAGAATATGTTCTTAATTTATTTGAGTTAGTAATTATTGGTTTGCTTCCGGCAATTGGATTATCAACATACATTAATGGACAAATATAACTTAAATGCGCACCAACTCTAACAAAGTCTTTATATTTTGGTGACTTCTTAAATGCGTCAATTACATCAGGAGAAGCTGTAAAAACAGTGTTAATAGCAAGCTTTTCTTTACCAACTTCTTTTAATTTATTTATTACTTTATCTGTCCAATTTTCAAGTTGTTTAAGTGTTAAATGTGGACATCCAATAAAAGCTTTATGAGGTTTTGCGTTACTCTTTTTCCACATCATCGGATAAGATTTATAAACTCTTTCAAGTTCAGCATCATCAATAATGTAAGTTTTAACATTTTCTTTGATGAGTTTTTCTCCTAATTCTTTTGCTTCAGGAGTAATTTTATCGATGTGATAAAGTCCAACTGCACCATTACTAGCAGTAGCTGCTCCGAAATCTTTTAAGTAAGCGATTGTATCTTCATCTGGTAAATCTTTTAAATATTTATCAAGACCAAATACATAAGGGACTTCTTCCATAACTTTCATTCCGATTGCACTACCTAAAATTTGCGCTTCTGGAATTTTTGTTGTTCTTAATTCAATTTTCCAAGTCGCTTTTCGACCTTCTTCAGTTAAAAATCCAAATTTAGGAACAACACCTAAAATTGCACCAAAAGTATCGATGATACCGCTATTTCTATTGCATCTTGCTCCTAAAACTGAATTAGCAAATACAACAGCTGAAGATTCACTCCAAGAAAGTATATCCCCTTTTTTAGGAGTATTTCCAACTTCTTTTAAATAACTTGTGCAAGTAAATCCATTTGTTTTAGTGAGTCCAATTTTACGAAGTTGTTCTTCATATGGCTTTTGTTTTCCATACATAACTCCACTAAATACAAACTTTTCTAGAAGTCCGCAACTGACATTTTCATAGTCGATTGGGCGAGGATCCATTGTGAATCCACCTTCAACTTTACATCCATCTTTAATTAATTCATCCATTAAAGGGTAAACAGGTTTAATCATTGAAAGTCCAAATGAAGTAACAAAGTGAGCTTGTTTATGAGTTACTTTTTCCATACATTCAGCATTAAAAGTATCACCATATCTCACTAAAACTTCCATCATTTTAGCTTTAGTAGGACCTTCTTTTCCTTCTAAAATTGCTTTTTCTTCATCAGTTAAACGCATTTTCGCTTTATAAACACTCATTTTCTTTCCCTCTTAAATTTTCATTGCAACTTTGTAAGCACGCCAAATAACTGTTCTTAAATTTCCTACCTTCACACAATCTCCAACTAAATGAACATGTGAAGCTTCTTTAACTAAAGGTGTTGAAATATAACCAGCAGACATAATCACAGAGTCACAAGGAATAACTAAAGTTTTTCCATCTTTTGTAGCAACTTCAATAGAGCCATCATTAACTTTAGTTAACTTTGTTTCTAGATACACAGGGATTTTTTTCCAAGCAAAGTAATCTCTTAAATATTGACTATTAGCCATACAGACACCTTTTTGTCTAACTAAGTCATCAAGCATTTCAACAATAATAGGTTTTTTACCACTAAGATAAAGTTCATAAGCGACTTCACATCCAGTTAAGCCTCCACCGATTACTGCAACAGTTTCACCGACTTCTTTGCCTGATAAATAATCGACTGCATCGATAGTTTTTTCAAAACCTTCAATTTTTAATTTTCTTGCTTTTGAACCTGTAGCGATAATAAATTCATCAGCTTTTATAGCACTTAAGTCTTTTACTTCTGTATTTAAGTGGATTTCAACTTTAAGTTTTTCCATTTGAAGTTTATACCATTTAATTAAATCTCTAAGTTTTCCTTTAAATGATGCACTAGCTGCAGGAACAAATACACCACCCAAATGATCAGATTTTTCATAAATAACAGGTTTATGACCACGTAAAGCTAAGACTCTTGCTGCTTCCATTCCACCGATTCCACCGCCAATAATTGCAACTTTCTTAGAATTTGTTGTCGATTTTATATAGTGCTTATTTGTTTGCATAGTTTCAGCATTAACTGCGCAACGAGCCATATGCAACGAATCACTTAAGTCTTGATCATTAGCACTGCCTTTATATCTAGTCATATTAAAACAACCTGCATGACAACAAATACAAGGGCGAATTTCTTCTTCTTTTCCTTCGATTAACTTTGTAACAAAAGCTCCATCTGCTAAAAATTGTCTAGCAAATCCAACAGCATCAAGTTTTCCTTCTTCAATTGCTTTTGCTCCAATATAAGGATCCATTCTTCCTGCACAAACTAAAGGTACATTAACTGAATCTTTAATGGCTTCAACATCTTCTAAATTACAATTTTCTGGCATATAAATTGGTGGATGAGCCCAATACCAAGAATCGTATGTTCCATTATCACAATTTAACATGTCATATCCTGCGTCTACTAAATATTTAGCTGCTTTTTTAGCTTCTTCAAGATCTCTACCTGCTTCGACATAATCTTCTCCAGGTAAAGCACCTTCTCTAAATCCTTTAGCTCTACTAATAACTGAGAATCTTAAAGAGACTGGGAAATCTTTACCACAAGTTTCCTTGATTGCTTTAACAATTTGAACAGGGAAACGATATCTATTTTCAAAACTTCCACCATACTCATCTGTTCTTTTATTAATATATTTTAATGTGAATTGATCTAATAAATATCCTTCATGGACAGCATGAATTTCAACACCGTCAACATCAGCTTCTTTTAATAATTTAGCTGTTTGCGCAAAAGCATCGATAAATTCATCAATTTCTTTTACAGTCATTTCTCTAGATGGGACTTTATCACTCCAAACATTTGGACTTGGAGAAGATGAAGCGCAAATTTTTTCTAGATTCATTACTGGTTTACTTAAAACTCTTAAAACAGGGTTTGTATAAAGTTTTTCCATAACTGGAGAAATAGTAAATGATCTACCAAATCCTGCAGTTAATTGAATGAACATTTTAGCTCCATATTTATGAATTTCTTTCATGAATTCTTTGAGCTCTTTATACATTCCTTTTTTCTTATGTAACCATTGACCAAGCATTGGATTATAAACTGGTTGAATACCAGGAAGAATTAATCCAACATTATTTTTTGCCTTATCTAATAAAAATTTAGCTGCTTCTTTATCAAAATGATTTATTTCCATCCAGCCAAAAATGGAAGTTCCACCCATAGAGGTTAAAACAATTCTGTTTTTAATTTCACAGTTGCCTATTTTCCAAGGTGTAAACAAAGGTTCCAATCTTTTATCCATATAACCTAACTCCTTGTTTTTTGTTGTATATATTTTACTACTTTAAATGCTAATAAGTAAATTTTTCCCGAATAATTCAAACAAAAAACAAAAATAAATGTTGTTAAAAAGAAGTTGATTCGAAGATTAATATAAAAAAGTCATAAATAGAAACTATAGTTTCATTTATAAATATCTCTTACGATTGAGACATAAAAATTATCTATATTCGTAATCGGAATAATTAATTTTCGATTTATATAAACTATCAATATAATTGAATCTACATCAAATATACACTTATTATAATTAACATCAATTTTATTATTTTTAAAAAAAGAGTCGACTAAATCGACTCTTTAACGACATTATTATTTTCGCATTTTTGAATAAAATCTTTCGCACTTTGATTATATTCATTAAGACATGTGTCTTTTTCTAAGATCATTTTCGTATATATCAAAGCTTTTTCATAATCTTCTTGTTTATCGTAATAATGTAATAATAAATTCGCATTGGATAAGTTATCAAATAAAGACCCTAGGTTTGTTGGCATTTTTTTTCAATATTTTCAATTGCTTCATCAGTAAATATAACTTTCATAGTAGTTTCAATACTTAGCAAACTCTTATTTTTTGTATATTTAGTTTTAAAAGATGTAAATAGTTCTTTTGCTTTTATTTCATCGCCTCTATTTATAAAGTAATAAATTTGAATAAGTTCGTATAAACTTTTATTTTTTTTGGAACTTGGTTCTTGTATTGTTTCGAATAAATTTTGACTTTCTTTTAAATTAATAGCAGATAATATGTTGCATTTAAGAAGTAAAACAAGACTTTTAGTTTCAGCATTTATTTTTTCTTCTAATATCGAATTCGTTCTTTTTTCAAATTGATCATAATTCAAATCAAAAGCAAAGCTTGTAAGAATTTTAGGTATAGGATTCATTAAAGCATTAACTATTAAATATATTAAAGATAATCCTAAAGTTAACCCCATTATAGTTAATAATGTAACCCATAGCTCAGCTTTAAGAACAAGCACAACAATTAAAGGTACAGTTATAATAGATGCAATCATAAAAATTGTAAAAGCAAAATTAAAAATAACTTGTTTCAATGTACACATTCCAGTTGGATATTTTTTCATTTTTTAGTCTTCATTATAGTAAAAATATTATCAATAGATATAAATTTTATCAACATTCTTTTATGACATTCATTTTTAAAAAATACGAATTGCATCGATAACATCGATATAATGGCGACACAAAAAGGACACATTACGTGTCCTTTTTGTTCAATTTATATATAATTAGATAGTTGTTTTTCCTTTAACGTAACCTGTGTAAGCTTGTTTTAAGATTTCTTCCATATCTTTAACTAATGGAATACGTGGGTTACATGGAGTACATTGATCTTCATATGCTCTATATGAAAGTTCTTGAGCATTATCGAACCATTCTTTTTCATCGATTCCTTCTGCTTTGAAGTTCATCTTTTCACCACATTCAATACCTAAATCATAGATTGCATCAGCTAAAGCTCTAACACCTTCTTCAGTTGTATTGAATTTGAGTCCGAGTAATCTAGCAATGTTTGCATATCTTTCATTAGCATCATAGACATTATATTTTGGCCATGTTCCAAGTTTTTGTGGAATTTGTCCGTTATACATAACTGTGAATGGTAATAAGACTGCGTTTGTTCTTCCGTGAGGAACATGGAATAATCCACCAATCTTATGAGCCATTGAGTGGTTCATACCTAAGAAAGCATTTGCGAATGCCATACCAGCCATTGTTGAAGCATTGTGCATTTTTTCTCTTGCTTCGAGATCGTTTTTACCGTTTTTGACACATCTTGGTAAGTATTTGAAGACCATTTGTGTAGCTTGAATTGCTAAAGCATCTGTGTAATCTGTAGCTAACATACTAACATAAGCTTCTAATGCGTGAGTTAAGACGTCCATACCAGTATCAGCTGTAACTGATGCAGGTAAGTTTGTTGTGAATTCAGCATCAACAATTGCGATTGTTGGAGTTAATGAATAGTCTGTTAATGGATATTTTTTACCATTTGCTTTATCACTGATAACAGCGAATGGAGTGACTTCACTACCTGTACCTGAAGTTGTTGGGATACAGATTAATTTAGATTTTTTACCTAATTCAGGATATTTAAATGCTCTCTTTCTGATATCCATGAATTTTTGTTTTAAATCATCGAAGTTAACTTCTGGATGTTCATAGAATAACCACATACCTTTAGCAGCATCCATTGATGAACCACCACCTAAAGCGATAATTGTATCTGGTTCGAATGATTTCATTAAATCAGCGCCTTTAGCGACAGTTGTGATATCTGGATCTGGTTCAACATCAGTAAATAATTGAATTGTAACTTCGTTTCTTCTTAATTTTAATTGGTCAATGATTTTTTGTAAGAATCCAAGTTGAACCATTGATTTATCTGTAACGATAAAGACTTTATTAACACCTTTAGCGTCTTTTAAGTATTGGATACTATTTCTTTCGATATAGATTTTGCTTGGAACTTTGAACCATTGCATATTATTTCTCCTCTTTCCGATACGTTTAACATTGATTAAGTTAACTGCACTAACGTTACCGCTAACACTGTTGTGACCATAAGAACCACATCCAAGTGTCATTGATGGTAAGAAAGAGTTATAAATATTACCGATTCCACCAAATGTTGTAGGTGAATTCCAAATAATTCTACATGCTTTCATTCTGACTCCGAAGTCGTCAGCAATTTGTTTGCTTGCTGTATGGATACAAGCACTATGTCCTAAACCATTGAATTCAACCATAGCTTCAGCTTTTGCAAAGCCATCTTCGACTCCACTTGATTTAATTAAAGCTAAAACTGGTGAAAGTTTTTCTCTTGTTAATGGTTCTTCTGGACCAACTTTTGAACATTCGCACATTAAGATTGGTGTATTGTGTGGAACTTCAAAGCCTGCGTTATGAGCAATTTCCCATGCTGGGTGACCAACTAAACCTGGGAAGACGCCTGTAACGACACCATCTTTATTTGGTTGGAACATATATTTTTCAAGCTTTGCTTTTTCTTCTTTATTACAAAGATAAGCACCATACTTTTTAATATTTTTAACGAATTCGTTATAAATTTCTTTATCAATAATAGCAGCTTGTTCACTAGCACAAACCATACCATTATCGAATGCTTTTGACATTAAGATGTCGTTTGCAGCTTGAGCAACATTTGCTGTTTTTTCAACATAAGCTGGAACGTTACCAGCACCAACACCTAATGCAGGTTTTCCACAGCTATATGCTGCTCTAACCATTGCGTTACCACCTGTAGCTAAAATGCAAGCGATTCCATCGTGTTGCATTAGTGCAGTTGTTGCATCGAGTGAAGGATGTTCAATCCATTGAATACAATCTGCTGGAGCACCCGCTTTAACAGCTGCTTCTACAATAATTTTTCCTGTCTCAACACAGCATTTTTGTGCATTTGGATGGAAACCAAAGATAATTGGGTTTCTTGTTTTTAATGCAATTAACGATTTAAAGATAACTGTACTTGTAGGGTTTGTAACTGGAGTGACTCCACAAATAACACCTAATGGATCAGCAACTTCAGTGATTCCTGAAACTGGATCATCGTTAATAATTCCACATGTTTTTAAATGTCTCATTGCGTTTGTGATATATTCACAAGCAAATAAGTTCTTTGTACATTTATCTTCGAAGACACCTCTATTTGTTTCTTCGACTGCTAATCTTGCTAAGTATTCGTGGTGATCAAGAACACTTGTTGAGACCTTTGCAACGATATAATCAACTTTTTCTTGATCGAGTTGTCTAAATTTTTCTAAGGCAACTAATCCTTTTGAAACAAGTTCATTAACTTCAGTAACTGCTTTTGCGTCTAAAACTTTATCCATTATTCCTCTCCTTTTTTGTGCTTTTTAAGATATAGTTGGTGAGATAAAACCGCTAATGATGTAGCTAAATCCATATTTGAAACAATAATGTCTTTAGGCAAAATGAGTTTTGTAGGAGCGAAGTTCCAAATTGCTTCAACTCCAGCCGCAACCATTTTGTCAGCGATATCTTGAGCAACTTCTGCAGGTACAGCGATAATGCCGATTTTTGCGTTGAACTCATCAAGTGTTTCTTTATTAATATCGTTTACATCGTATATTGGCTTATCATTACATGTTGTTCCAATTAATGATGGATTCGATTCAAATGCACATACAATTTTTAATCCGTAATTTTCGAATCCGTTGTAATGTAAGAAAGCTTTACCTAAGCTACCAACACCAACAATAAAGGCGTTATGAGTATCATCATATCCAAGGATAGTTTCAATATCTTTAATCAAAAGATTGATATCTCTTCCTTTATTTGGAATTCCATCTATTGAACTTATCAAAGCAATATCTTTTCTGACTTGTTCTTTATTTAAATCAAGACAGCTAGCGATAGTTTGACAGCTAATATCTTTCATTCCTGATCCGCTCAAGTTCTTAAGTAAATGTAAGTAACTTGGTAATCTTCTTAATTGGTTTTTAGTAAGGTGTTTCTTTTCCATTTGAATCTCCAAACTCGGTATTTATTTACCGAATAAAATAATATAGTATTTTTTTACTGAAATAAAGTAAAAATATACTTAAAAATAACGCTTAGACTATGAAAGCGTTTACATTATATCAAAAATTATTTTTTAATACATTAGTGGTAGTGAATTATAGTAATAAATACCGAATTATCGGCAATCTTTATGCAAGTTAAAAGCGCTTCCTATCATATTCATTACTGAAGTAACGATTAAGGCAACCATAACGCTTATTAATATTCCTGTGTATACATTATCGACATGAGGAATGAATAAATTAAATAAGAAAGTAAATAAATTATACCCAAAAAATAAGCTTGAAACGATTAAAGCGTGCTTCATTCTTCTTCCGTTAATAATCCCAATAGTACAAATAATTGTTGTTACTAGTAAAATTATTAAATCTAATATTGCAACAGCTATACCTACATATTCTAATTCAGTAGATTGACCATGTAAAAAATTCATTAAGGAATCAGTTTCGTTAAAAGCAAAGAATAAAAATAATCCTAGGAGCACGAAAAAAAGAGCGCAATTAACAATTGAGCTGATTAAAATGATAATTCGCCCTAAAAAATTTTTCATATATTAAATATAGAATAACTAAAAAATTAATCAATCTTATTCATGCGATATCCAATACCGACATCAGTTCTTATTAATTTACTAGACTTGCCATCACGGCTAATTTTCTTTCTGATGCCAGCCATGAAAACTCTAAGAGCATTTTGGTCTTGACCTCCAGCTCCCCAAACATGAGAAATAATATAATCATAAGTTAATGTTTTATTCAAATTATTAGCGAGTAAAACAATTATTTTATATTCAAAATTGGTAAAGTGTACTTCTATTCCGTTTACGAATACAGTTTTAGCATCATAATCAATAGTTAAGTTTCCATTTATTAATAAGTGCTTTTCTTCTTGAACAACATATCTAAACTCTTTTCTAATACGAGCATAAAGTTCATCGAGTGAGAATGGTTTTGTAATAAAATCATTAGCTCCAGCATCAAGTGCTAAAACTTTAGATTCAACATTTGTTCTTCCACTTACAACAATGATAGGTAAAACATTATTGAATGTTCTAAGTGTTTGAATAACATAAATTCCATCGTTATCAGGTAAATTTAATTCCATAATAACCATATCAACAACTGTTTTGATACAAAAATCAATAGCTTCTCTAGCTGATGAAACGGTTGTTACTTTATAGCCTTTTTCTTTGAGTCCATTTTTGACTTGAGTTTTTGTTAAGCGATCTACTTCAACGACGAGAATCTCTTTGTTTTTCTTATTCATGCCAAAATTATACACTTTAAATGTTATGTTTTGAACGAAAATTATTATTACGTTATTTATAACCTATAAAAAGGAATAAAACACTATTCTTTTTGCTTAAAAATTAAAACAATTTTGCCGATGAAACCGATTAAAAATAGAAGTAGAAAGATAAGAGACACAAAGCAAGAAAACATTTGAAGCATTCTTAAAAACTCTCCTTCAACAAACGCCGTTGCAAAAGCAAAAATAAAAACTAATATTAATGCTGGGTAAATCATTTTAGAAAAATAGTTAAATAATTCTTTCATATTTTTTCCTTTCACTTCATTTTTTTATTTTTGAAGTTTTTTAATCTGACATTTTTAAATTAGTTGAAACTGTTCAAAATATTCTAAGAACAATCAAATCTTTTAATCATGTTTATATTTTTTTATAAAGATGTGAAATTAAACTCTTATACTCTTCCAGAGTCGAAATCATAAATATCATTAAGTTCGCCAGCTCGCACTATCAAATCTCTACTCCCATTCATTGTTTCACTCCGCAATAAACCGTTCGAATCAACACCAAACATAAAGTCCAGCTTAAGTCTGAAATCTCCTCTAAACATTCCATTTCTTGTATTAGCGATTTCGAACATGTAATTAGAATTTATATGATTAGTCTCCATAGTTTCTCGTGCATATTTATAATACCGTTCACATTTATCGGTATTTGATGAATTAACCTGCACAGACATAGCAGGTTCTGTCCTTGTAATCGTCTTAGAATATCCAAAAGAAATATTTTTTCCTATATTTCTGTTTTCTGTTACACTTAAATTATCTAAGCTAAATCCGTTCTCGAAAGAGTAACCAAAAGTAACTCCGTGTTCTATAGATGAAGTGATAGCCGCAACACCAGGTTCGTTTACAGGCCAATAGTCTTTTTTATAAGGAATATTTCCCCATCTTTTGCCATAATAATATTCTTCATTCGAATCATAAGCTTGCTCAACTGTCATATGAACAAACCCTTCTACATTACAATAAGGATTATATCCAGTTTCATTATTTTTTAAAGCTACCAATCCAGGAACAAAAGAATTATTAGACGAGACTATAAAAATTATACTTTTTTCATTAGCGATATATCTTGAAACAGCTATATGATAAACAATATATCCTTTATCATCAAATCTCATGACAAACTCTTTCTCAACAACGCAATTAATAAACGTAGTTGGGACTGAATTATTAGTGACACTGACTCTCGAAGGTTCAAGCATAGATTGTTTCTTTAAAAATCCATCGTTAACATATTTATTAACGAAAGAAATAATTCCATTCAATATTTTTCCAGGTTCACTGCTTAGTTCTTCAGTAAATTCATATGATTTAATACTATCATTGATTTTAATTTTTAACAAAGCATCAAAAGGCAAATTTATCGCTCTATCAGTGTGATATAATATAAAAATTTTTGCGCTACTATTTTGTACAATGTTGTTAAATTCATAAAAAGTAACATCAGTATTGCCATAAACTTCGTATAAGGGGGTTCTCGTATTAACTTCTTCTAATGTTATGTTTTCTGCAAACATTGATAATTGTGGCTCAACAAAACGATCATTTTTCTTAGTTTGAACATAATTTTCTTTTCTACTTTTAAAAGCGTTAGTGCTAACAAGTAAATTAGAAAATGTGGCTGTAAGTAACGGCAAAAGCATTCCAACTAAAGATATTTTTATTATATTTTTTTCATAATATATGCCTCTCTTATATATTGAAACTTTTTATCAAAATAGTCAATATTTTTAACACACTTTAAAATTATTCAATTTTGTCCTTATGTTTGTTTATAAACTTAAAATTTGATCTATACATTATTATAAAGATAATAAAGCGTCCTATTTTCATTCTAAAAATTTTTTAATATAGGTATTTGTTTCTATTTTTTATTATAATTAACATATGAAAAAATATGATTATATTATTGTTGGAAGCGGCCTATACGGCGCCACTTTCGCTCATGAATTAAAAAAAGCAAATAAAAAAGTTTTAGTCGTTGAAAAACGCGACCACATCGCAGGAAACATTTATACAAAAAATTTGTATGGAATTAACGTTCACGTATACGGTGCTCATATTTTCCATACAAGTGATGATGAAGTTTGGAACTATGTTAATAGTTTCGTTAAGTTTAACAACTTCATCAATTCCCCAATTGCAAATTATAAAGGCAAATTCTATCACATGCCTTTTAACATGAATACATTCCATGAAATGTGGGGTGTTACAAAGCCTGAAGAAGCAAAAGCAATTATTGAAGAGCAAGTTAAAAAGGAAAATATCACTGAACCTAAAAACTTAGAGGAACAAGCAATTAGTTTAGTCGGTAGAGATATTTATGAAATTCTTGTTAAAGGTTATACAGAAAAACAATGGGGTAGAAAAGCAACTGAACTCCCTTCATTTATTATTAAAAGATTACCTTTAAGATTCGAATACAATAACAACTACTTTAATGATAAATACCAAGGCATTCCTATTGGTGGATACACATTTTTAGTTGAAAAAATGTTAGATGGGATCGATGTTATTTTAAATAAAGACTATTTAAAGAATAAAAAAGAACTCGATGAACTAGCAGAAAAGATAGTTTACACTGGTCCAATTGACGAATATTTTGATTATAAATTTGGTCAATTAGATTATCGTTCATTACGTTTTGAACTTGAAAAACACGAAAAAGAATATTATCAACATAACTGTGTTATCAATTACACAGAATATGAAGTTCCTTATACAAGAATTATTGAACATAAATATTTCGAAGATCAAAAATCTCCTGTTACATACATCACAAAAGAATATCCTGATAATTACGAATTGGGCAAAGAAAGATATTATCCAATAAATGATGAACGCAATAACACCTTATATCAAAAATATAAAACTGAAGCTGATAAATTAAATAACGTTATTTTCGGTGGCAGACTTGCTAACTATAAATATTTCGATATGGATGACACCATTAGAGCCGCATTAGACGATGTCAAAAAAGAGTTAAATCATGGAAAACAATAATACAAAAAACATAATAGCTTTATTAAACAATGCAGGCAAAAAAAGTAATTTATATTTAATTTATTATTCAGTAATTTTCATTTTATTCGCAACTTTAAGTGCATTCGATATCGTAACCAATTTTATTGGCGAGGCACCAACAATATCGGAATTTAATTTAGTAATCGGCATAATCTTTGGAATCATTGCATTAATTAGTTTAGGTCTTACAATTTCATATTTAATAAAGCCTAAACAATTATTAAAAATCGATTTCGAAAAATCCACTTTATCAATCATTAAATCTAAAAACAAGATTAGAAATCTTAAATTTAGTGACATCTATTTTTTCAAAGATAATGACCCTAATTTATTTTCGTCAATATTTAAAGATGGAAAACTTAAAATTTATACCAATGATGGTGAATGTATCAAAATTAACTATTTAACAAACTCAAAGCTTATTAAAAAAGCTCTTGAAGTTATGCTAAATGTTAGCGAAAAAAATATCTATAAAAAGAAATCTATTAAGATTTTCTTTATAAGAATTTATCAATACTTACTAAAATTTTCACTTAAATTTGTTCAACACAAAGAAGCTAAGTTATTATCGACTTATGAAGAAATCGCAGATACTTTAAAAACTAAAAATATTAAAAAAGTTCTCTTAGTTGAAAGCGGTACAATTACTAGAAATCTACTAGATAACTACTTGAAAACTACTTTAGAGGCAAAAAACATCGAATTTTCATCTTTTAGCGATATTTCGACCAACCCTACACTTGATAATTGCATAAACGGAAAAAGTATTTATTTAGAGAATAAATGTGAAGCAATTATTGCTATTGGAGGTGGTTCACCACTTGATTGTGCTAAAGGAATTGCAATTCTTGTTAACACTAAAAAACCACTTTCAAAGTTTAAAGGGGTATATAAAATTCATCATAAAGTTCCTTTAATAGTTGCTATCCCTACAACTTGCGGTACAGGTAGCGAAACTACTTTTGTTACAGTTATCACCGATGAGAAAACATCTACCAAATTCACAATTACATCTAATAAAATCGTACCTAAGTACGCTTTACTAGATCCTACATTAATTAAAGATTTACCACTTCACTTCGTTGGTACTACTGCAATGGATGCTTTCTCACACGCATTAGAAAGTTATTTAAATATAACTAGAGATTCAAAAAGCAAAAAGTATAGTTTAGAAGCAATAAAGTTAATCCATGATAATTTATCAAAAGTTAAAGAAGATCCTGCAAATTTAGATAACAAAAAGAAACTTCTTGAAGCTTCTTTTGTAGCTGGTAAAGCTTTCTCTAGAGGCGTTGTAGGTCCAATACACGCTTTAAGCCATGCTCTTGGCGGCAAATACAACTTAGGTCACGGCTATTTAAATGCTATCTTAATGCCAAGATTCTTAAATGTTTATTTGTTTAGTTGTTATAAAGATTTAGCTGAAATTTCTAAAGCAATGGGAATTCCTTCAACAGGTGATGTTCATAAAGATGCAAAAAATGTAGTAAAATATGTAACAATCATTAATGAATCTTTCTCATTTAAACAAGATTTAGACATGTTAAAGGAAGAAGATATTAAGTCTTTAGCAGAAAAAGCTTATAAAGAATCACATTTACTCTATTCATCAAAACATTTCGTCGCAAAAGAAATGTATGAAGATATATTGATTTCACTATTAAAAAAATAAGAGGTAAAAAAATGGAACAAGTATATTTAAAAGAAGGTAAATTATTAAACGAAGACGGTACTTTAACTGAAGCAGGTTATGCTTTTACAAAAATTAAAGATTATAACCGTGAAAAAATTAAATGGTTTAATAGAATCAAAAGAAAAGAATGGGATTATTACGCTTTCTTAAACAATAAAAATGGCGTAGCAATCACAATGAGTAACTTAACTTATTCTGCTTTACTATCTTTTACATATTTTGATTTTGAAGTTAACAAATATCTTACAAAATCATTCACAATAATGTTCCCAAAACGTAAAGATTATAAAATTCCTAAAACAGGAAATAATATTTTAATCAGAAACAAGAATTTCACATTCAGTGTCAAAAAAAGTGATGTTGAAAATTCAATTTATGTAAACATTAAGAAGTTTGCTGATGGTTGCCCATTATTATTAAATTTAGAATTTACTGAAGAAACAGATAAATCAATCGTAACAACTATCCCTTTCAAAAAGAAAGGTAACTTCTACTACAATCAAAAAATGAATTTATTAAGAGCTGAAGGTAATATTCAAATCGGTAAAAAATCTTTCTCAATTTTAGAATCATATGGCGTTCTTGATCGGGGAAGAGGAGTTTGGCCTTATAAAACAACTCGGTATTGGTCAAGTTGTAGCGCTAAAGATAATGAAGGTAACTTAATTGGATTTAATTTAGGTTATGGATTAGGAGATTCAAGTAAAGGATCAGAAAACGTACTTTTCTTTAATAAAGAAATTCATAAATTAAATGATGTTAAATTCATTTTCAAAGAAGATAAAAAAGGTAAAATCGATTATTTAAAGGATATCGAAGTAATTTCCGAATCAAATGACATCAACTTAATTTTCACTCCTTGCTTTAATCGTCACGACAACATCAATGTTGGTGTAATTGCAAGTAATCAAAATCAAGTGTTTGGAAGATTTAATGGAACAATCACAGTTGATGGAGTTACTTACGAATTTAAAAATTATTTAGGCTTCTTAGAAAAAGTCATTAATAGATATTAATTTAGACATTAAAAAAAGCGTATCGCTTAGATTCAAATTTATGAAACTAGCGTTACGCTTTTTAAATGGACAAAATTTAGAAATCTTTATGTTGATAAATTTTAATTGCAGCGAAATGGCATACAACAATCAACGCTATTAAAGCTCCTGCTACACCATAGAAGAAATATAAGGCATTATTTGTTCCTAAAAAACTCATTCCTAGATAAATTCCACCATATAATAATCCACCAACAATCATAAATATAATTACACCAATTGCTTGATTAGATATTGAACTGAAAATTGATGAATATAAGATTGATAATGAATTAAGGAATAAAATTGATAATATTCCATAAATCATAATTCCAAACGCGAAACCAGCGTTTAAGAATTCATTGCCACTTGTTAATAAGAAAATTGTCATAGCAATCATATAAATAAAGGATGGAATACTAGCAAAGAAACCAAATAGTGCTTTTTGGTTAACGATAAGACTTCTAGATCCTCCACTAGCTAATATAAATTTTGTAAATTGACTTTTTTCATCAATCGAAACCGAATTCATAACAAGTGAATATGGAGTGATTATAGCAAAAAGCATAAATGAAATTACTTGAGTACAAAATTCAAAAGCATAATCAATTGACCCAACATCCATTCCTTCAGGAGGAGTTTGTCGAAATTCAACTAATGCAAAAATTGAAATTACAATAAAGAGTATATCCAGCAGCAAATTCATTATGAGCGAGAATTTCATTTGAATAATGTCTTTATAAATTAAAGCCATCAGTTTTTTCATATTGTTTTACCTCTAATTAAGAAAACAATGATGTCTTCTGCACTTGCTTTAGTCGCTCCTTCAAAAAGAGCATTTTCTTCATTGTTTTTAATTAAAACTTCAACTCCATCAGCCGTTGTTTTATATCTAATAACATTATTTTTATCAAATGAATCAAATTTTTCATTACTTAAAGTAATTTTTAAGAAATTATTTTCTAAAGAAATTTTATTTTCTTTAAGCAAAATTTTACCTCGATGGATAAAAATAAATTCATTACAAATTTTTTCTAAGTCACTAATGATGTGACTTGAAATTAAGATTACTCTCTTTGGTCCACTTTTCACAAATTCGATGAGTAAATCACAGAATTCGTCTCTAGCAACTGGATCAAGTCCATTCATTGGTTCATCTAAAATCAATATTTTTGCATCGTGAGATAAAGCGATAGCGATATTGAGTTTAGCTTTCATACCTTTAGAAAGTTCTTTGACTTTCTTATTGATATCAATATTGAAATCTTTTAAATAATTTAAAAACATCTCTTCTTTCCACGAAGTGAAAACACGTTTAAAAATTTGATTGATAGATTTAACTTTTAAATGTTCTGGGAAACATAATTCGTCTAAAGTAAATGAAATGTCTTCTCTTTCAGTTGGAGTAAGTGTTTTTAAATCTTTGTTATTAATTTTTACTTCTCCGCTATCAGGAATAATTAATCCTGTAATAGCTTTCATGGTAGTTGATTTACCACTTCCATTCTCTCCAACAAAGCCATAAATTTTGCCTTCTTCGAGAGTTAAAGAAACATCATCTAAAGTAAATTGTTTATACTTTTTTGTTAAATTGTTCGCTTCTAACAAAACCATTAGAGGACTCCTTTGCTAAATAAATACCCTAGTGCACAAACTGATTTAGCATCTTTTAAAGCACCACTATTTAAGAGTTCTTTAATTTCGTCTAAAGTAACTTCTAATACTTCAACTGCTTCGTTTTCATCTAAATGTTGGTGAGTTTTAACTAAGTTAGTAGCGTAATATAAATAAATGATTTCATCAGTATAAGCACATGAAGGATAAATTTCTCCGATATATTCAATGTTATTTGCTAAATAACCCGTTTCTTCTTCAAGTTCTCTTTTAGCTGTAATTAATGGATCCTCACCTTTATCACATTTTCCCGCTGGAAATTCAAAAATAACTTCATCATAAGGATAACGATATTGTTTTTCGATTAAGAATTTTCCATTTGGAAGCTTTGCTAAAATGCAGCTCGCTCTACAATGTTTAATATATTCACGATAACTTTCTTTTCCATTTGGACACAAAACTTTATCACGATAAACATCTATAATTTTTCCTTTATAAATTTCTTCGCTTGAAATCTTTTTTTCTTTTAATTCCATATTTAAGCCCTCGATTAATTTTATCACACAAAGAAAAATTGAGTTATTTTTTTAATAATTTAATAGCCGTATAGTGAACTTTAATTTCTTGAATTAGTGTCAGGAATAATGAAATTAGTTTAAAATAAGAGTTATGGAAAATATAGTCGATTATTTAAAAAGTATAAAAGATCTCTTATTTGAAGAAAAACCATTTAATGAATTAGATGCTTTAGTTTTATCTAGACTTAGCTATATTGATTTTCGTTCTATTTTAAAAAGCACAAAATATTGGTCTAAGAAAAAATTAACAGATGTAATCAATGAAATTTTTATAGAAAAAGAAAAAAGCAATTATAGATTTAGACTAAAAGAAGATATGCAACTTCTTGATGTATTAAGATCTTCTTTAAGGTATAGAGAGTGCTACATTAAAAGTTATGTCTATGACACTGTCATCGAAGAAGTTAAACAATTTAGTGCGGTAACTTTTATAAATGAAGAACCTAAGCAAAAATTTATGTTCATCGCTTTTAAAGGAACTGATGGAACTGTTACAGGATGGAAAGAAGATTTTAATATGGCTTATTTAGAAACTGTTCCAGCTCAAATTGAAGCCGCAAAATATTTAAAAAAGATAACACGTTTTTCTTCATATAAAACTATTTATGTTGGTGGACATTCTAAAGGTGGTAATTTAGCAGTTTATGCTGCTAGCCAAGCTAGAAAAAACATCCAAAACAATATTAAAGAGATTTATAGTTTTGATGGCCCAGGATTTAAAGATGATTTTTTAGAAACAGAAGGATTTATTAATATTCATGAAAAGATCTCTTTATTCGCTCCTCAAAGTTCAATAATTGGACGCTTGTTATCAAGAAATTACAAAACTTATATTGTTCAAAGTAAGAAAAAACTTCTCTACCAACATAATATTTATAACTGGAAAATTGAAAATAACGATTTTGTTAAGCTTGATAAGTTTACTTTCTTATCAAATAAAATTGATAAAGTCTTAAAAGATAGTTTAAGTAAAACAACAATCGAAGAAAGAAAGGCTATTGTTGATGAATTATTTGATATTGTTAAAGACTTATCTAAAGATGATGTAATAGATTTTGGCGATGGAATGCTCGACTTCTTTAAACGTTTTAAAAATACTTTCAAAGGCAAAAGCAAAGAAACTCAAGAACTTATATTAGCTTTATTCACTAAAAGTAAGGAAGAATCACCAAAATTATACGTAAAGCCAATTAAAAACGAGTCTACATTGTCTCAAACGATTAATAAATTTAAATATACATTCGCAAGAAAAAAAGCGAAGAATCCTAAGGTCATTGATTATATCGATAACGATACAAAACTAATCGAATCTAAAGAGTCTCCGCTTCTACTTGTCGAAGATAAAACTAATAAATAAATTAATCAATTATGATTTCATAGGTGAATACATAGTGTTCACCTTTTTTAATCTTTTGAATAAATGGTTTCTTTGATATTTCACGAACTGGATTTTCATAATCTGGTACACCAGTCCAAGGTTCAATGCAAACATAATCTCCCCAAGTTTTATCACTCCATAAAGCAAAGAAAGTTGCTTCATTCGATCTAACTGTTAATTTAGAACCATCTTTTTTGAATAAACTAATAGAGTTATCAAAATCTTTTGATTTTAATATGATTGTGTTGATGTCATTAAATAATTTTTTATTCAAATCAATTCTATCTGTTTCAAAGAAATCAATTTCCCCTTGAACAAATGATGCTGTATCATCAAGTTCCATTAAGTGAAGTTGTGTTTCTTGATTGAACTTTAAATAGTTGCCTGAAATATCAAATTCTTTTTCAGTTTTTGTACCTGGTAATTTAAACGCTGGATGAGCGCCGACTTCAAAAGGCAACTCTTCTTCACTCTTGTTTAAAATATCATAAGAGATTTTGATTTTATTATCTTCTAATTCGTAAATAACCAATAATTCAAATTGAAAAGGAAATCTTTTTAATGTTTCGTTATCACTTGTAAAAGAGATAGTAATTTTATTTTCATCATTGCTAACATCTTCTCCAATCATATATCTAATTAAACCATGATTTTTAAAATCATATCTTTTCTTATTATGTGTATAGTAACCATCTTTTAATCTTGCGATAAATGGGAAGATTACTACATCTTGACCTTGCCATGAATCTGGATTTTTTTGATATAAAAGTTCTTCATTTCTTTTCTTGTCAAAAATAGAAGTCATTGATCCGCCACATGTTGTAACGTTCAATTTAATATATTCATTCTCTATACGCATAACTATTCCTTTTTAATTCTAAAACAAAATGATTATATCATTTTAGGATATATAAATATACGTTTTAGGTCGAAATTATACTACTAATTATCTACTAGAAAACTACTAATTTTCTACTACTAAATTACTAAAAGCTCTATTTTATCGAAATTTTCAGCCTTAACGAATCCTTAAGATTTGAACAAATCTCAATTTGTCCAAAATAAAAGCTAACTATATTTCAAGTTAGCCCTTCTATTACTATTTCAATGAATTCATCATCAATTCATTTAAGTTTTTAATAAATGTCTCTTTATCTTCGATTTCAAATCCTTCAAGTAACATTGCTTCGTTATATAAAACAGATGAATACTTGTTAACTAATTCTTTATCAGCTTTTACTTTATCTAATGCTTTAAAGATAGGGTGAGTTGGATTAATTTCTAAGACTTTATTCGCTTTAGCTTTTTCTTCTCCTGGAATTTGGTTAATAGTTTTTTCCATATTAAGTGATAAACCATCTTTTGTTGAGATACAAACTGGTGAATCAACTAATTTATTAGATAAAGTTACTTCTCCTACTTTGTCTTTAAGAGCTTCTTTGATGTTATCTAATAATTCTTTGTTTTCTGCTTCAGCGACTTCTAATTGATCTTTTTCTTCTTTAGTTAAATCTTCTTTATCGTGTTCAGTAATATTTTTGAAACTGACTTTATCGTAATCATTCATCATCTTAATTGCGAATTCATCAATTTCTTTTGTGAAGAATAATACATCAACACCATCCTTTTTATATTTTTCAATTTCTGGAAGTAACTTAATAGCTTCTTCACTTCTTCCACTAGCGTAATAAATATATTTTTGACCATCTTTCATATTTTCTTTATATGATTTGAAATCAATATATTTACCTTCACTATTTAATGATTTGAAAACAAGTAAGTCGCTTAATAAATCTTTCTTAAATCCATAGCTTGAATAAATTCCATATGTTAAATGGTCACCATAAAGTTCAAAGAATTTTAAGTACTTATCGTAATCTTTTGATTTTAAATCTTTTAAATTACTAATTACTTTGTTTTCGATAATATCAGACATTTTCTTAAGTCTTACATCTTCTTGAAGAATTTCTCTAGAAACATTTAAACTTAAATCATTAGTGTCGATTAAACCATTAACAAATTTTAAGTAGTCTGGAAGTAATTCTTTACATTTATCTTTAATGAAGATTCCTTTGATATAAAGTTTTAATCCCTTTTCAAAGTTTTGTGAGTAAAGTCCATAAGGGATTCTTGAAGGAATAAATAATAATGAATTAAAGCTTACAACACCTTCAACATTAAGATTTAAACTGACTAATGGATCTTCAAAATCCATAAAATTATCTTTATAGAACTTATTTAAATCTTCTTCAGTTACATCTTTCTTATTTTTCTTCCATAATGGAATCATTGAGTTAAGTGTTTTCTCAACTTCTTTATCATCAAATTCACCTGAAATTTCTTTACCATCTTTATCGAGTTTTGGTGTCTTTTCGATGACATTCATTTTAATAGGATATCTTACGAAATCACTATATTTTCTTACAAGGTTTTCAATTGTGTAATCATCTAAATACTTATCATAATCTTCTTCACCTTCAGATTTTCTTAAATGTAAGGTGATTGTTGTACCAGTATCTTCTTTATCTTTTTCTTCGATAGTATAAGTACTTAATCCATCACTAGTGAATAAATAACCATTTTCACCTAATTTTTTAGTATGGACTTCGATAGAATCAGCAACCATAAAAGCACTATAGAAACCAACACCAAATTGTCCAATAATATCCAATTCGTTCTTTTCTTTAGCTTCTTTGATTTTTTCTAAGAATTCTTTACTACCACTATGAGCAATTGTGCCTAAGTTTTTAATTAAGTCTTCTTTACTCATACCAATACCATTATCTTTAATGGTTAAAGTTCTTGCTTCTTTATCTTTGCTTAAATAAATTTCATAAGATTTTGAAGGAACTTCACCATTACTTGTTAATTCAAGGTATTTATATTTATCAATTGCATCGCTCGCATTAGAAATTAACTCACGTAAGAAAATATCTTTATTAGAATAAATTGAGTTAATCATTAAGTTTAATAGTTCTTTACTTTCAGTTTGAAATTCTTTTGTTTCTTTCATACTAATCCTCCCAAATTGTAGTTTCGTTAGCACTCACAATTTTTAACTGCTAAGTATATTGTAATCTCATTTTTAGCACTGTCAATATAAAAGTGCTAAATTTATTTTCATTTAAATTAAAATTAAGTTCAAAAATATTTCACGAATTTTGAAAAAAATCGATTTTGCTTCTTTTGTGTTAGTGAAGAGGGTTCCATAGATGCCATTTCCCCTCTTCATATATTTGTTCTTTGACATACATAATTTTATAAAGATTAAGTTATTCAATAAGTTAGAATTCTTGATATAAGAAATATTTTTTGTGCTTAAAATTAATCGATAGTTATTGTGAGGTTTTAACTATTATCTTTATATATAAGAAAAAAAGATACCCATCACATACCGAGTATCTTCCTTAACTTTTTATACTAAAATCACTTGTTCAAACTAAATAGCCCTTTTTCG
>ERZ1036460.214-NODE-214-length-27706-cov-3.884995_pt1 | contig 27706 bp, 25 predicted proteins | sample MGYA00514229_ERZ1036460 | MGnify/ENA primary metagenome ERZ1036460 (study PRJEB33795, sample SAMN09464921) | human gut metagenome | host: Homo sapiens | place: USA: Stanford, California | collected 2016-08 | study: EMG produced TPA metagenomics assembly of the...
TCCCTGCGCAATCATAAGATAACCGGGAATCATGATCCCCGGATGAAGTTTCTCCAGCTGAAAGGCTTGTGCAACTGCAAGAAACCGGCTGCAGATCTCCTCAAATTCCTCAGCTCCTCCTGTACAGAGATTCATATATGAGGATAATACATTGCACAGGGCAACAACCTCTTTATATATGCCGATCTGCAAAATCCGTTCCGCTTCCGAAGCATTTCCCAGAAGCTGATAGGCAGAAGCCAGCACCGGTTCTGCAGGATTTGTTATTATCGCATCCTCGCCTAACAGCTCCAGTATCTCTTCCGGCCGTTTCAGGATCAGCAGGCAGTACGCTTCCATCTGAAGCGCCTCTTTTCCAAGATTCGGATCCTCTGCTTCTGTTTTTACACGGCTGAAAAGCTCTCTTGCCTCTTCCAGTATCTGCTCCGATTTTTCCTGGCTTCCTGCCAGCATAAAATGATTTACCAGCAAAATACCCATATGAAACAAAAACGGATAGCAGGAATAATATTTTTTTATCTTTTCATGGCAGTGTTCCAGTGCCTCCTTAAAGGAAAGAGAGGAAAATTCTTCTGCAAGCAGATAATAGCATTTCCGGATTTCCATTTTATCCATCTGAGGTTCATATCCCATAAGTTCATCAATACTGATATTAAAATATGCCGCAAGCTGCGGCAGCAGCGTAATGTCCGGGTATGTCATACCGGTTTCCCATTTGGAAACAGCAGCTTTGGACACTCCTAAATACGCAGCCAGTTCATCCTGGGTAATCCCACGTTTATGACGGTTTCCCACCAGAACACGGCCTAGCCTGATTTCCTTCATCAGTTTCACCTCCTGACTGTATTATAAAAAATCACCAACCGGAAAACAATGGAGTCTCAATTAATCTTTGTTAAAAAAATCAACCTGCAGGAAATCTGTCATAAAACTGATAACACGCTGTAAACGGACAAATGCCAGATTAAGTATTATAAAACCCGTAATGTGCGGACATAAAAAACATTAAACTCTCTATATACATCTTGCAAAGACAAACCAGAAAGGCTTTTGTACATCTGTTTAAATTTGCTCATTTACAGTTATTTTACTGACAATCCCTTGGCAAACCCCAAAAACAGGATTATACTAACTATAGTACAGATGTTTGAAACGTTAAAAGTCTATTTTATTTTTATCAAATGAGGTAAATGGATGATGGAAAAATTCAGACGTATTTTTGTGATTGTTGCGGATTCTCTGGGAGTTGGAGCCATGCCGGATTCCCCGGCTTTCGGAGATGTGGATGTAAATACTCTGGGACATATTTCTCAGACTGCAGACTCCTTCCATATTCCCACTTTGCAGAAGCTGGGTCTTGCAAACATTACCCCTTTGAAGCAGGTTCCTCCTGCCTCTGCCCCTCTGGCTTACTACGGAAAGCTCTGTGAAAAAAGCAACGGCAAGGACACCATGACCGGACACTGGGAAATGATGGGACTGGAAGTCACCAGACCTTTCAAAACCTTCACAGAAACCGGCTTTCCTCCGGAGCTTATCAGGGAACTTGAAAAACGTACCGGCCGCACAGTCATCGGGAATAAAAGCGCCAGCGGAACTGAGATCCTGGATGAACTTGCAGAAGAAGAAATTGCCACAGGTCATATGATCGTTTACACTTCTGCGGATTCCGTTATGCAGATCTGCGGAAATGAAGAAACCTTTGGTCTTGATGAACTGTATCGCTGCTGTGAGATCGCCAGAGAACTGACTATGAAGGAAGAATGGCGGGTAGGTCGGGTCATTGCCCGCCCCTATACGGGCAAAAAGAAAGGTGAATTTAAGCGTACCAGCAACCGCCACGACTATGCGCTGAAGCCCTTTGGCAAAACAGCTTTGGATGCGCTGAAGGCCTCCGGACTGGATGTGATCTCGGTAGGAAAAATCAGGGATATTTTTGACGGTCAGGGAATCACTGACGCCCACAAGTCAAAAAGCTCTGTACACGGTATGGAACAGACCCTTGAAATTGCTCAGACAGATTTCCACGGTCTCTGCTTTGTAAACCTGGTGGATTTTGATGCTCTCTGGGGACACAGAAGAGATCCCGAAGGCTATGCCCGGGAAATTGAGAAATTTGACGTAAACCTTGGCAGACTCCTGGATTTAATGAAAAAGGACGATCTTCTGATCATCACAGCAGATCACGGCAACGATCCCACCTACACAGGAACTGACCATACCCGTGAAAAGGTTCCCTTCCTGGCTTACTCTCCCTCTATGAAGGGCGGAGCTGAAATTCCGGAACAGGAAACCTTTGCGGTGGTAGGCGCAACTATAGCAGATAATTTCGGAGTAAAAATGCCGGAGGGAACTATTGGAAGCTCTCTTTTAAGCTTATTAAAGTAACATAAGGGACTCAGGATTGCTCCTAATACTTCAGGAACAACGGCAGCTAATTATTCAGGGAAGTTTGTACCTTAAACTTCATATTCAAAATTTATGTAAATCACAAAACCACGTCATGCTGTCCTCTTCAGAAGTGCAGACGTGGTTTTATAATTGGATTTTAAATTTTTACATATCTTTGGTTTCTGCTGTTAGGTTTATCTGGAATCGTCATTTGGATAAGACCCATGTCCATTGCCGGACGCAGATAATTTCTTCGAAATCCCTCTTTGGATTTCAGGTTCAGCTTTTCCATAAGAGCACTGGCAGTATAAGGGATATCATATTCCATAATATCAAGTACTTTTTTTACATATTCAGAAAGGTGCTCATTATCTTCACTGAGCTGAACAGAAATATCACTTAATATTCTGTCAATCTGCCGCAGCATAAACTCAATAAAAACTGTAGATTCTCCATTTACATGACATCTGGCAATTGCCTCATAATATTCATCCTGAAACTTTTCAATCTGACTCTCAATGGGAATATACTCAAATATTGGTTTCCATTTAGATAAAATAGCTGTATGCCATAATCTTGCCATTCTTCCATTTCCGTCAGAAAACGGATGGATAAAAACGAATTCATAATGAAACACGCTGCTCAAAATCAATGGATGAACACTTCCATGAGATTCTTTCATCCAGGAAAAAAGCTCATTTATTAACTGAGGAACCAGTCGTGCCGGAGGCGCCATGAAAATACATTGCTCCCCATTAAATACGCCCTCCTCGCCATGCCGGAAATCACCAGATTCCTCTACAACATATTTTGTCATAATATTATGAAACTTTTTCAGGTCATTGATATCATATGGATGAATCTTTGCCAGCTGTTCATACGCTGCGTACGCATTTTTAACCTCCTGTATTTCTTTCTGTTCGCCTAATACAGGTCTGCCATTGATCAGATCTCTGACCTGGCCTAAAGACAGAGAATTTGCCTCAATCTTCAAAGAAGAATGAATGGATTTAATTCGATTATTTTTTCTTAAATGTGGTTTTGTCTGCAGATTATTGACAGCAGTAATCTGTCCTATTTTTTCTGAAATAGAAGACACATAGGACAATATTTCATTTGTAATTGTAAAAGGCGGCTTATACTCTCCCATAAAATCCCTCCGTTTACTTCCGTACTATCTTCCGCATTATCTTCCTCTATTATACCATCAGATAAATCACTTTCAATCCCCGAATATAAAAGAACTGCCTGCAAAATAAGCAATCACAAAACCACATCATTCTGTCCTCTTCAGAACAGCAGACGTAGTTTTGTATGACTGGATTTTACATATCTTTGGTTTCTGCTGTTTATAATCGTAAATATTTTTATTACTCTTTTGAGCAATATAATACTTACAATGGAGGATTCATATGGACGTAATTAAACGAATTGACAACTTAATGAAAGAGCAGGAATGGTCTGACTACAAATTAGCTGCTGAATCTGTTCTTTCTTCATCAACAATAGCAAATATTCACCGTAGAAACACTGTTCCTTCTATCCCTACTCTGGAAGCGATTTGTTCTGCCTTCGGAATCACCCTGGCGCAATTCTTTTCAGATAATAATTTTACTGTTCAATTAAATAGGGATCAATTAGATTTATTTACCCAGTGGATTTATTTAACAGACAATCAGAAAAAGTTGATTTATCAACTGATTAAAGAAATGAAATAATATATTATCAGCTACCTTCTTTCAGCTACCAGAAAAACTGCTGAACCCGTAATGTATCTAATACTTACAATTTTGGTTCTATAATCAAGGCACAGGACTTAATCCTGTGCCTTAAAATATCTCTCCCCATCATCTGACATGGAATTATTTTTTATTTATCCTCTGCTCCGTCATCTTTGGCTGCTCTTGCCTCGATCTCCTTTTTCTGGATATCTGCTGGAGCCTGCTCATAGCGGGCAAATTCATAGGAGAAGTCTCCGCTTCCGCCTGTCATGGAACGAAGATCTGTGGAATATCCGTAAATCTCAAGCATTGGGATATCTGCCTCAATTACAGTATTTCCATCATGATCCGGATTCATTCCCAGAACACGGCCGCGGCGTTTGTTCAGATCGCCCATAACGTCTCCGGTGTATTTATCCGGAACGGTTACTTTCATGCTGACGATTGGCTCAAGAAGAACCGGGGAAGCATCCATAAATCCCTTCTTAAATGCAAGGATGGTCGCCATCTTAAATGCCATCTCTGAAGAGTCTACCGGATGATAGGATCCATCATAAAGAGTTGCCTTCACACCAACAACCGGATAGGAAGCAAGAGGTCCTTTCAGAACACATTCCTGAAGTCCTTTTTCCACTGCCGGGAAATAGTTCTTAGGAACAGCGCCGCCTACAACTACCTGCTCGAACTCATATGGTGTTTCCAGATCACCGGACGGTGCAAAGCGCATTTTAACGTGCCCGTACTGGCCGTGTCCACCGGACTGTTTCTTGTGCTTGCCTTCTACATCAGAACTCTTGCGGATGGTCTCGCGGAACGGAACCTTTGGCTTGGAAAGCTCAATGTCAACTTTATAGCGATCTTTCAGCTTGTTTACAATAATGTCAAGATGCTGATCTCCCATGCCGTAAAGAAGAGTCTGTCTGTTGGCAGAATCATTTTCTGCACGAAGAGTTTTATCCTCACTTGTCATTTTTGCAAGAGCCTGAGAAATTTTATCCTCATCGCCCTTCTTAACTGCCTTATATCTCTTGCAGGTATAAGGAGTAGAGATCACTGCCTTCGGATAAAGAACCGGAGTGGTCTTGGTAGCAAGGCTGTCGCCTGTCTGTACGCTGTTCAGCTTGGCAATAGCGCCGATATCTCCTGCATGAAGCTCAGGAACCTCATAAGGCTTGGAGCCTTCCAGAACATACAGCTTATTCAGACGTTCTTCCTCTCCTCTTTCTACATTGAGAAGAGTATCATCGGATTTGATAACACCGGAAGCAACCTTGATAAAGGAATATTTGCCGATGAACGGATCAACGATTGTTTTCCATACATATGCGGATTTCGCTTTGGCAAAATCATAATTTGCCTCAAAAATCTCATTTGTCTTCTGGGAAATTCCATTGCAGGAGCGTTTATCCGGGCTTGGGAAATATCCGCAGATATCGTCAAGAAGATTGGATACGCCTCTTAAGCTTACCGGCGCGCCCATACATACCGGAACAATGCTTCCGTCCTGTACGTTTGTAGCAAGAGCTGCAGAAACCTCAGTTACAGAGAACTCATCTCCCTCAAAATAACGGTCCATAAATTCTTCGCTTGTCTCTGCCACAGATTCCATAAGAATGTCATGGTATTTTTCCAGATATTCGTTCAGATATTCCGGAATCTCACATTCCTGTTTGCCGCCCTTGTCAATATATTTTCTTCCGGCCTGTTTTACAACATTTACATAGCCTACAAATTTACCGTCTTCACGGATCGGAAAATGAAGAGGCGCGATCTTTTTGCCGTAAAGCTCTGTCAGCTCTTCCACGACCTTACGATAGCTGACATCATCCATATCCATGTCTGTTACAAAGAACATACGCGGAAGTCTGTATTTCTCGCAGAGATTCCATGCTTTCTGTGTTCCCACCTGAACCCCCGCTTTACCGGAAACAACGATGATGGCTGCATCTGCTGCGCTGACTGCTTCTTCTACCTCTCCCACAAAATCAAAATATCCAGGAGTGTCAAGAACATTGATTTTTACTTTATCCCACGGAACAGGAATCAATGATGCAGAAATAGAAAAATGTCTCTTGATCTCCTCTTTATCAAAATCACTGACTGTATTTCCATCCTCTACTCTTCCCAGGCGGCTTGTCATTCCCGCAAGATATGCCATTGCCTCTGCCAGTGTGGTTTTGCCGGAGCCCCCATGACCTAATAGGACTACATTTCTGATTCGGTCAGTTCTATAAACGTCCATATGTAATACCTCCCTGTTTGTCTGATATGTTCATATTTTACTAAAATTTCTCAGCTTTTTCAAGTATTTTATATAATTTTAACAACTTTTTTTACGGAAATAATGTGAAAATTTCACGAATTTTTACTTTTCCCTACAGTATTTGACTTTTTTCCCCTTATCTTTTAAAATATGAATATATTTTTCATGGGAAAGGATACCTGAACATATGAAAACCATTGGTTTTATCGGCCTTGGACTGATCGGAGGCTCTATTGCAAAAGCAATCCGCAAATTTCATCCGGATTACCATATCCTGGCATATGCCAGACATAAAGAAACTCTTGCCGCAGCTTTAAACAGCGGTGTTATTGACGGGGTACTGGAAAAAGAAGACGAACGTTATAAAACCTGCGACTATATTTTTCTGTGCGCCCCTGTTGAATATAACATTGAATACCTGAAATACCTGAAAACCGTCATTTCCGACAGCTGTATCATCACAGATGCCGGAAGCGTAAAAGGGCCGATCCATGAGGCTGTAGAAAAGCTGGAAATGGATCACTGCTTTATCGGCGGTCATCCCATGGCAGGTTCTGAACGGTCGGGCTTTTCCAATTCTTCCGATCACCTTCTGGAAAACGCCTACTATATTCTGACGCCGGGCGGTCAGGTTTCTTTAAATAAATTAACTGCATTTTCAGAGCTTGTGGATTCTCTGGGAGCCATTCCCATGGTCCTTACTGCTGAGGAGCATGATTTTATCACAGCGGGAGTCAGTCACCTTCCCCATATCATTGCCTCCTCTCTGGTCAACCTTGTCAGCGCCCTTGACAACGATGCGGAATATATGAAAACCATTGCAGCAGGCGGCTTCCGGGATATTACCCGCATTGCATCCTCCTCTCCTGTCATGTGGCAGCAGATCTGCCTGGAAAACACAAAAAATATTTCCACTGTTCTGGACGAATATATTCGCATGCTGATCCAGATCCGCTGCTCTGTTGACAACAAAGATGCGGACCAGCTTTATCAGCTTTTTGCCGCCTCCAGAGATTACCGTGATTCTATTGACGTAACCTCCAGCGGCCTTATCACCAAAGCCTATGTTCTTTATCTTGATATTGTGGATGAAGCAGGCGGAATTGCTACAATTGCCACAATTCTCGCCATGGACAATATCAGCATCAAAAATATCGGTATCATCCACAACCGTGAATTTGAACAGGGTGTGCTGAAAATTGAATTTTATGAGGAGGACGCCATGAAGCGCGGCGCCGCTCTTCTGAAAAAAAGAAATTATATTGTATATGAACGGTAGGTAGCAGTATGGAAATCAAAAAACAGACAGGTCTTCGGGGAACACTTGTGATTCCCGGAGATAAATCCATTTCCCACAGGGCAGTCATGTTCGGCTCCCTTGCAAAAGGAACCACAAAAATCTCTCATTTTCTGGAAGGCGCTGACTGCCTTTCCACCATTTCCTGTTTCCGCAAAATGGGAATTGAAATTGAACACAATAAAGAGGAAATCCTTGTGCGGGGAAAAGGCCTCCACGGACTGAGCGCCCCAACAGAAACTCTTGATGTAGGTAACAGCGGAACCACCACCAGACTGATCTCCGGAATCCTGGCAGGTCAGCGTTTTTCTTCCAGTCTTGACGGAGACGACTCTATCCGCACCCGTCCCATGAACAGGATCATAGCCCCTCTTACTTCTATGGGAGCGGATATTGTAAGCCAGAAAGGAAACGGATGCGCTCCCCTTATGATCAATGGAAAAAAACTTCATGCCATTCATTATAATTCCCCGGTAGCCTCCGCCCAGGTAAAATCCTGCGTACTTCTGGCAGGTATGTACGGCGATGGTATTACCAGTGTAACGGAACCTTTCCTTTCCAGAAACCATACCGAGATTATGCTGAATTATTTCGGCGCTGAAATAACTTCGGAAAATACCACAGCCTCCATTAAACCGGAGCCTGTTCTTGAGGCAAGAGAAATCACTGTTCCCGGAGATATTTCATCTGCCGCCTATTTTATTGCCGCAGGTCTTCTGACTCCAGACAGTGAGATTCTTCTTAAAAATGTAGGCATTAATCCTACCAGAGCAGGAATCCTTAAAATCTGCCGCGCCATGGGAGCTGACCTTACTCTTTTAAATGAAAAGCATGACGGGGAGCCTACGGCTGACCTTCTGATCCGTACAAGCAGTCTGAAAGGAACCGTCATTGAAAGAGCAGATATCCCGACCCTGATCGATGAAATTCCCATGCTGGCAGTTATGGCAGCCTTTGCAGAAGGAACAACCGTGATCCGGGACGCTCAGGAGCTGAAGGTAAAGGAATCTGACCGGATTGCGGTTATGGTGGATAACCTGAAACGAATAGGCGCAGACATTGAGGGAACAGATGACGGAATGATCATTCACGGCGGGAAGCCCCTTCACGGAGCTGTCATTGATTCCCATCTGGATCACCGGATCGCCATGTCCTTTGCAGTAGCCGGAACAATCTGTGAGGGAACTATGGATATCCGGGGCGGAGAATGCGTTAATATCTCCTATCCTGATTTTTATAAGGATCTTTATTCCCTGCATTAGTCAAAAAGCAGCAGAGCCGGATCAGATATTGTACTCCGGCTCTGCTGCTTTTTCTTCAAAGAAATAGTCAAGAATTTTCTTTTTATAATGTGCAAAATCACTTCCGCCACGATCACGGTATTTACCAAGCTCTACCTGGATTACATCCCTGATACGCCCCGGCCTCGCCGACATAACCACAATGCGATCTGCAAGAAATATCGCCTCTTCAATGTCATGGGTTACCATGATCATTGTATTTCCGCACCGGCTCCGTATCTTCAGAAGCTCCTCCTGAAGCTCGATTTTTGTAAGAGCATCCAGAGCTCCAAATGGTTCATCCAGAAGCAGTATTTTCGGCTGAGTTGCCAGTGCCCTTGCAATGGCTGCTCTCTGGGACATTCCACCGGACAGCTGACGGGGATAGGCTTTTTTGAATTCTGAAAGCTTCACAAGCTCCAGATACTGATCTGAAAGCTTCTTTTTTTCCTCCCTGGCCAATCCCTTTAAACCAAGCTGGACATTTCTCTCAATACTCATCCATGGAAACAGCCGGTGTTCCTGAAAAATCATTCCACGATCTGCAGCAGGCTCCGTAATCTCCTGTCCGCCTGCCGCTACCAGACCGGTATCATTTTTTTCAAGTCCTGCAATAATCTTGAGAAGAGTGCTTTTTCCGCACCCACTGTGCCCTACAAGAACCACAAATTCTCCCTCTTTAATATCCAGATTAATGTCATTAAGAACATTTATTTTTTCTCCATTTACCTCAAAGCTTTTGTTTACATTTTTTATGGTCAGTTCCTGTCCCATATATTCACCTTTCTCTTTCCCAGGGTGTGCACAGTTTTGAAATCAGTGAGATAATCTGATCCATTACAACTCCCACCACTGCAATAGCAATAATTCCCGAAAATACCACCGGATACTGCATAAGGCTTCTTGCGTCATTAATACGGAAACCAATTCCGGATGTGGCTGCAATCATCTCTGCTCCTACCACAGCCATCCAGGAAACACTTAATCCCAGCTTCAGTCCCACAAAAATTGATGGAAGTGCAGAAGGAAGATAGATTTTTACAAACTGCTGCCAGCCATTAAGGTGGTACATTTTTCCTACCTCAACCAGTTTCCTGTCCGTCCTTTCAATTCCGCTGATCGTGTTTACCAGTACAGGAAAAAAAGAAGCAAGAAAGATAACTGCCACCTTGGATTCCTCACCAATCCCAAACCATATAATGAGAATCGGAACCCAGGCGATCATGGGAATCTGGCGGATAGCCGTAAAGGTCAGAATGAAAAATCGGTTTGCCACTGTACTCATTCCCATGATTACTCCCAGGAGAATTCCAAAAATAACGGCCAGAGAATAACCTTTTACAATACGGCTCAGACTCACTGCCAGGTCCCCTGGAAGAACTCCTGAGGTAATCTGCTGTATGAAAGTCTGAAACACTGTACCAAGCCTTGGAAGGATCAGTGTTGACATTGCGCCGGTTGCTGTTGCCACATACCAGGCCGCTGCAATAAGTGCCGGCAGAATAAGAAAATTAAAGAGAACTGCCGGTGTCTTCAAGATTCCATAACGCTGTCTTTTCATTTTACTGGTTCTCCTCTGTATCTTTCTGATATTCCTCAAGTGCCTGCTTCTGATAGGAAGCATCAATCCAGGAATCAAAATCCACTTTTGCGGATATCAGATTATTTTTCAGCTCAAATTTCTCAATTTTTTTCAGGGAGTCAATATACTGGTCATCCAGACTTACGGGATAGCCAAGTTTTGGATCCTCCACGGCTACCGATTTTACCTGTTCCAGAGTTCTTCCGCTTTTTTGGGAGGATAACTCATAAAAGCTCTCCGGATCCTGGACAATCTGATCCTTTGCCTTTAGAAGTGCTTTGAGCAGCGCCACATTTACTTCCTGATTTTCCTCCACGAATTCTGTTCTTCCAAGAAGTACAGTAGGCTCAAAATATGTATCCAGATCCGCCTCCACTCCTTTATGAAGGATTTTGGCTTTTCCCTGTTCCACAAGGGTATCTGCCTGTCCGTAGGTAACAACAGCTCCGTCTACTGCCCCTGCAGAAAGACTGGACAGTCCCTCTGGAATTGTACTGTTTACCAAATTCACATCTCCTTCTTCCAATCCAGCTTCTTCCAGGATTTTCAGTAAATACATTTGCGGAGCTGCGCCTCTCTGATAGGAAATCGTCTTTCCCTTCAGATCCTTCAGAGTGGAAATCCCAGAATCCACAGTCACTGCAAGCTGCCATGCAGAGCCATATCCTGCAACTGTCAGAAGCTTTGTATCAATGCCATTGGATTTCGCCATGACTCCTGCAAAGCCTGCATAATAGGCATAATCCAGATCCTGGGATACCAGTGCCTCATGGATGGCCGGCGCTGCCCCTGTAAAGGCAGTCAGCTTCGCATCATAGCCAAGAGGATGAAGATATTCATCCAGATACCCCTTTTCCTGGGCCAGTGCAAGAGTTCCCTCTGCCCAGTCTGAGCCAGCACTTGGAAATCCGATCTGCACCTCCTTGTATTCTCCTTTTTCTGTTTTTTTCGCCTTGGCATTTACCGTTTCCCCAAAAGCTCCATATCCTCCTGCAATCAGGCCAAGTGCAAATACTGTTCCCAAAAATACCGCTGTAAGTTTTCTGTTTCTCATTTTATCACTCCCTCTTCCTTATCCTGCGTTTACTTTACTAGATCACTTTTTCTGACAGTTGCAACACAGAAATTGATCTCTTCATCCTCATCTTCTCCGGCTCCGCCGCCTGTCATTAGTCTGGCATTAGGATCCACGCCCTCAATAACGGTTATCTTACCAAGCTGATTTCCTGTCAGGGAGCCCGGCACCCGGAAGGTTTCCACATTAATTTTTTCCACTGAAATCTCCTGAGGTTTCTCCACCTGGGGAATCCACTCATAGGGTACACGGTAAGCCCTGTAAATCATATTATTGGTAAATTTTCCAAGAATGGTATTAAAATACGGATTGATGTATTCCCACACGATTTCATGGTCCGGCGTCACCTCTATCAGTCTTCCATCAGAGCCTTCTGTAATCAGGGTATTTCTATTTGGAAGCCTCTGTGCAGAACTGATATAGGAACTGTAAAACTTGGACGCATCGGTAAACAAAAGATGTCCTGCTTCCTGAGGGGTATACTGCCAGGTAATTTCCAGTGTCACAGGATTGAACTGAAGGACTCTGGAATAATCCCGCCTTGCATTATTTACTCCTGTCAGAGCTCCTGGATTCGGCACACCGTAGCCGCCTTCTCCTCCATTGTCAAACACCAGAAGATCTCCCTCTCCCGGCAGTCCCTTGGGAATCATGTGCAGATGGTGCTGTCCGATAATCCAGCCCAGCTTTTTCGTTGCTTCACTTTCATTAAAATCCGGTCCCAGCTTCCAGACAATATCCCCTGTTTTTTTGCTGATTATGGCAAGAATATTGGAATTTCGTCCGTCAATAATAATATTTTCCGGATGGAAACGCTCATCCCCCTGATCATACCATTTGTTTTCGCCCAACACAGACATGCTGTTAATATGCATCCAGTCTCCGCCGGCCTCACCCTGAAGGCATGGATTGCGGAACAGCGCATTTCTGGCAGCTTCATCAAAGCCAAACTGTTCAAAATGATCACTAGCTCTCCAGCTCCAGAGAATATTTCCCTCCCAGTCTACCTCAATAATTTTGTCATCAATCAGACGCTTATCTGAAATCTCATGCTGGTAAAGATTTTCGTGAGTCAGAAGAAGCGTGTTCCCTCCGTCTGTACGAGGTTCTCCGCCCGGGTAGTAATAGCCTACGGTAGATCCCTCTCTCTGAAAATCATGATGTTGCCTTGCCATATAGACCGGTTCCTTATCTCCATCTCCAATCAGCTCTGTATGGTCAAATTTCCATACAATATTTCCCTCCCAGTCTACCTGCACCAGATCAATCTGATCCTGATAGGCTTTTTTTCCCGGACGGGTTCCTGTTGTACCCATTACATAGCCGCCGGGAAGAATTTTATTGGGAAAGCCTCCCAGCCCCGCCCACAGCTGAACCTCTCTTCCATTCATATCAATAAGCAAAGCTCCCTTTGCCGAAGGAAAAACCGTATAACCGTTAAATGCCTTTTCTTTATCATAAACTGTTGTTCCCGTAGGAAAAATACTTGGATATCCCATATATCTGTACCTCCTTATAATTTTTTGATGTTTTCCGCAATAATCAGCTTATGTACAAAGCCCAAAGACCGTTCCCTGAGCTGCCCGTCCTTAAAATACAATAATGCAGGTACAGAACCTACCTCATATTCCTCTGCCAGAAATATTTCTGCAGGAATTTCCACCTTTCCAAAAAACACGCTGTCCCCAAGCTCCTCTGAAAGCTCCTGAATGCCTGCCTCCAGTTTTTTGCAGTGTGTGCAGGTTTTGGAATAAAATTCTACGACTGCTGTTTTATTTTCTTTTAATGCTGCCTCAAAGTTCTGTGCTGTCAGTTCCTTTACCATTTTTTCGGTTCCTTTCTCTATAAAAAATTATTGGTAATGCTCCAGAATATACCGGGCTGCGGCAGTAGCTGCTGCTGCCCCGTCTGCCGCAGCAGTAATCACCTGCCGAAGCTTTCCGGCTCTTACATCACCGGCTCCATAAAAGCCTTCTGCTGATGTGAGGCCTTCCTCTTCTGTCTGGATATATCCATTTTTATCCAGGTTTACCAGCCCCTTGAGAATTTCTGTCCGGGGCTGCATTCCGATTGCGGCAAAAATGCCATGAACAGTCAGTTCTCTTCCAGAATCAAGGAAAAGCTGTATCTCTCTGCCTCTCTTTTCCAGCTTTTTCACTTCCGTACTCCGAATGATTTCCACATTTTTCTTTTTCTCCAGAAGCTTCAGAGTACCATATGCTCCCCGGAAGCTTTCTCTCCGGTGTATAAGAAAAACCTTCCTGCAGATTTCCGACAGCAGCAGCGCATCATCCAGTGCAGTATTTCCGCCTCCAATCACTGCTGCGTCTTTTCCCTGATAAAAGGCACCGTCACAGGAAACGCAGTAGGAAATTCCATTTCCCTCCAGCTTTTTACTTCCTGGAATCATAAGTCTCCGATGAGAAGCTCCTGCTGCATAAATCACTGTTTTTGCTTCCAGACAGCTTCCGGACTTCAGCTCCACCTGAAAATATTTTTCCGTTTTTGTAATGCCTTTGGCTTCGTCCTCCAGGATTTCAATCTCCAGCTTTTTCGCATGGTTCAGAAATCTTTCTCCCAGCTCATATCCGCTGATTCCCGGCAGACCCGGATAATTGTCAACACAGGGACTTTCTGCGATCTGCCCGGTTCCCTCATATTCCTTTTCCAGAAGCAGAACGTCCAGATTTGCTCTTTTTGCATAAATTGCAGCAGTAATGCCTGCTGGTCCGCTTCCGATAATCAGCACATCTCTCATTTTCTCCCTCCCATCATTAATCATATTTACATATCTGTTTAGTATGTTTTTCATGTCGATGATACTACCATATAACAACAGCACCTGTCTAATACACAAAAAAAATAGCCAGCTATAGCTTTAAGCTATAACCAGCCTGTATATTCTCTATATCTCCTCATATTCTCTGCTGCTTTCATCCAGATATTTCTTCAGAGCAGATACATATCTGTCCCCCAGACGGCTGAGAGTAAGATTTTTCCTTGTAATGTATCCAATATCCATCCTATTTCCCTCTGAATCATCCTCATCCAGGAAAGGTACTGCCCGGTAATTACTGCCGTTAAGCTCGTCACAGATAATTCCGGAACAAAGAGTGTATCCGTTCAGACCAATCATCAGGTTCAGCATAGTGGCACGATCATTTGCCCTGATAAGGCGGCTGTAATCATTGGTGGGCAGAATTTCCTCTGACAGATAAAAAGCACTGTTATCTCCCTGTTCAAAAGAAAGACAGGGGTATGGCTCTAGCTGGCTGAAACGAATGACTTTCTCATCAGCAAGAGGATGCCCCTTCCACAGATACACATAAGCTCTGCATTTGATCAGCATATGAAATTCCAGATCAGCAGACTTCAGAAGCTTTTCCATGGATTTTCGATTAAAGCTGCTGAGATACAGAACTCCTATCTCACTTCTCATTGTTCTCACATCATGGATAATCTCCTCTGTTCTTGTTTCCCGGATAGCAAATTCATACTTTGACATATCACAGTTTTTTGCCACATCCACAAAGGCCTTCACTGCAAAAGAATAATGCTGAGTGGATACACCAAACTTCTCTTTGCGGATACCACTGCCTTCATATCTCTGAAGAAGCTGTTCATACTGCATACAGATTTCTTTTGCATAAAGCAGAAACTCTGCGCCGTCATCGGTAAGTGTCACACCTCTGCCACTGCGGAAAAAGATCGTGATACCTATTTCCTTTTCCAGTTCCTTGACTGCATTGGTAAGAGACGGCTGAGATACATAAAGAAGCTCTGCTGCCTTATTCATGGATTTTGTTTCTGCTATGGTCAATATGTATCTGAGCTGTACAAAAGTCATTGCTGTACTCTCCTTTTTCCTGTTGTATTATTGTTTCTGAAAAAGCAGCTTTCCCTCTGAATTCCTTTAATCCTTAAACCTTTTCTCCATAATGCAGCACTGAATCTCAAGGCCAAGGCTTTTATAAAAGGCATACGCTTCCCTGTTAAAAGACCATACCTTAAGATCAATCCTTTTCAGCTTTTCTTTTTTTGCCAGTGTTTCCATACAGGCGTAAAGCTGTTTTCCCACACCTCTTCTTCTGTAATCCTCCATAACGTAAACAGCATCAATATAAAGTGTATGATTCTTTTTCAGCATGGGGTTTACCGGTGTTTCCTTTCTTTTTGCAATCACAGCTCCCACAAGCTTTTCACCTGCCTTTGCGCCCACAGCCACATATTCGTCACTTTCCAGAATTTCCTGATATTCCTCTCTGGTTAAAAGCTCTTCCGTATCCACATAAATATCCGGTCTTCCATTTACATGTTCTTTATGAAGCACATGATAGGCTCTGTTTACAAACTCATAATCTTTCATGGAAAGCTCTGTTATCTGTATGCTTTCTGTCATTTCCTTTCTCCTCCTTTGAAAAAACTGTCCCTATTATAATAAATCAGGCAGTCACAATCAAGCCCCGGACAAAATGGTTGACAACATCATGGAGTGCAAAGCAGAAAACTTTTTACATTTTTCTTTTTATAGGGTACAATGAATTTGGGAATGAAGTTCTCCCAAGGGAAACCTGAACTGCTTATTAAGCTGATGACTTCTGAGATTATCATATCGCAGAAGCACCAGCTTTTTTTCTGCGATAAAAACTAGGAGGAAATTTATGTTAACGTCACTTGCCTTTATTTTTCTGGCAGGCCTTGCTATGGCCGCCTTCTGCCAGATACTGAAGCTTCCCCGTATCATCGGCATGCTTGCCTGCGGAATCATTCTGGGGCCCCATGTACTGGATCTTCTGGATCCTTCCATCCTGTCCATTTCATCAGAATTGCGCCAGATTGCTCTGCTTATTATCCTGCTGAAGGCCGGGCTTTCACTGGATCTTTCGGATCTGAAAAAAGTAGGACGGCCTGCTGTTATGATGTCCTGTGTCCCGGCTGCCTTTGAAATTCTGGCATTTTTTCTTTTTGCCCCTCATATTCTGGGCATTACCGGAATGGAAGCAGCTGTAATGGGTGCAGTCCTGGGAGCTGTTTCTCCGGCAGTTGTGGTTCCACGGATGGTACAGCTTATTGACACTGGGTATGGAACAAAAAAAAGCATTCCTCAGCTGATCCTTGCAGGATCCTCCTGTGATGATATTTTTGTGATCGTGCTGTTTTCTACCTTTGTGAGTATGGTCCAGGGAGGACATGCCAGTGTATCAGATTTTGCTGCTGTCCCGGTTTCAATTATCCTGAGAGCTGCACTTGGAGCTGTAACCGGCTGTCTTCTCAGTCTGTTTTTTGAGACTTTTTACAGACGTTACCACTATATCCGCAGCAGCACAAAGCTCATCCTTGTCCTTGGCTTTGCCTTCCTTATGACAGCTGTGGAAACCTGGCTGAAAAACACAGTTGCCCTGTCCGGCCTTCTGGCAGTTGTCAGTATGGCCTGCATTCTCAGACAGAAGAGTCCCGTCTCTGTATCTAAAGGTCTTTCTGAAAAATTCGGTAAGCTGTGGCTTGGTGCTGAGGTGATACTTTTTGTTCTGGTAGGCGCTGCAGTGGATATACGCTACACCCTGGATGCAGGACTTCCTGCTGTGGCAATGATCTTTCTTTCCCTTCTGTTTCGCTGCCTTGGCGTTGCACTCTGCATGGCAGGAACCAGCCTGAATCCAAAGGAACGGCTTTTCTGCATCATAGCCTATCTTCCAAAGGCCACTGTGCAGGCAGCCATCGGCTCCATTCCCCTGACTCTTGGATTACCCTGTGGAAAAATCGTCCTTTCTGTAGCGGTGCTGGCAATTCTTATTACTGCCCCACTTGGAGCCATTGGGATGGACCTAGGCTACAAAAAGCTCCTGTCCCGGTAACTGAAGCTTCTATATGCAGAGATTACTGTTCACCGTAACAGGAAAAGGAATATTTTTTCTCCTACTGTACACTCTATATTGACAGCAGAGAAATCTCACGGTACGATTTCACCAAACCCTGTACATATACAGGGAGAAAAGGAGATACTATTATGAAAATTTTATTTTATGGTGCAAAAGACTACGATCAGCAGTTTTTTGACAAGTTGGCTCCGGAATACCCGGGAATTACTTTTAAGTTTATTGAAGCAAATCTCTATGAGGAAACCGCTTCTCTTGCCAAGGGCTATGATGGAATCTGTGCCTTTGTAAATGCAGATATCAGTACAGCTGTTGTAAAGGAACTCCATATCCAGGGGGTAAGGCTGATCCTTATGCGCTGCGCAGGCTATAATAATGTGGATCTTAAAGCGGCTGCCCATTACGGAATTAAGGTTCTCCGGGTACCCGGATACTCCCCGGAGGCTGTTGCCGAACACGCTATGGCACTTGTTCTCACTGCCAACCGCCACACCCACAAGGCTTATATTAAATGCCGCGAAAATAACTTTGCCCTGAATGGACTTATGGGGGTGAATCTTTACAAAAAAACAGCTGGTATTGTGGGAACCGGAAAAATCGGCCTTGCCATGGCAAGAATCTGCCGGGGCTTCGGCATGCGTGTGATTGCCTACGACCTTTATCCAAACAAAGAACTGGATTTCCTGGAATATGTATCTCTGGACGCGCTTTTAAGCACAAGTGATCTGATCAGTCTTCACTGCCCGCTGACAGAGGAAACCCATCATCTCATCAACGAAGACTCCATCTCCAAAATGAAGGATGGCGTGATCCTGGTAAACACTTCCAGAGGCGGTCTTATTAAAACAGAGGATCTGATCGCAGGAATCCGCGATCATAAATTCTTTGCAGTGGGACTTGATGTATATGAAGAGGAATCTGAGCTTGTCTATGAGGATATGTCGGAGCGCATCCTTCAGAGTTCCACGATCCAGCGTCTCCTCTCCTTTCCCAATGTGGCAATGACCTCTCACCAGGGCTTTTTTTCATTTTTGGCTCTGACAAATATTGCAGAAACAACCCTGCAGAATGCCGCTGATTTCCGTGACGGCAAAGAACTGAAAAATCAGGTGACTATATAAAAATATCACTGACCCAAGACTTCGGCAAAGTCTAATAAAAACTCCCCGGCGGCATCCTTCTGTAGTATGAAGGAACACTTCCGGGGAGCATTTGTTTGCAAATTTACTTTTCAAAGGCTTCTCTTAAAAGAGTAATTTCTCTTGTCCATCCCGCATCATCATTGGGAGTTTCCAGAATAAAAGGAATATTCTTAAGCGCCGGATGACGGATTACACGGACCAGAGCCTCCAGACCAATCTCACCTTCTCCGATCCTTGCATGACGGTCCTTATGGCTTCCAAGACCGTTCATACTGTCATTAAGATGCACTGCCTTCAGTCTGGACAGCCCGATTACTTTATCAAATTCTGTCAGCACACCGTCAAGGTCATTTACAATATCATAACCGCCGTCCCACACATGACAGGTGTCCAGACAGATTCCCATTTTATGATCCTTTTTTACCAGCTCCAGAATGGCATGAAGCTCCTCAAAGCTTCTTCCCACCTCAGAGCCCTTTCCTGCCATGGTTTCCAGAAGAACAATTGTTGTCTGTTCCTCTGTAAGAACCTCATTGAGAATCTCTGCGATCTTTTGGATGCCCACTTCTGCCCCCTGTCCTACATGGCTGCCCGGATGAAAATTATAATAATTTCCCGGCGTATATTCCATACGCTTCAAATCATCTGCCATAGTGTTTCTGGCAAATTCCTGCAGCTCTTCCTTGGCTGCACAACAGTTCATGGTATAGGGCGCATGGGCCACGATTTTTCCAAATCCATTGTCACCTGCAAGCTGAAGAAATTTCTCCACATCTGTCTCGTCAATGGCTTTGGCATTGCCTCCTCTTGGATTTCTTGTAAAAAACGCAAAGGTGTTTCCTCCGTTTGCAATCATCTGCTGCGCCATTTTTTCATAGCCTTTGGATGAGGTTGTATGATTTCCAATATATAACATATCTTTTCTCCATCTTCTGTATTTATCCGAAACCTGTGTGATGCAGTCTGCAGTCACTGACTGCCAGAAAAAATCATCCCGGCGCCATACATGTTCCGGATAACCCTATTATAGCAGAAAACCTTCTGTACAAAAAGAGAAAATCTGTTGACGAAAATCCAAAAAATACCTATACTTTTATTAATTGCCGATATCCGGATTTTTTAATCAAATACCCGGCTGTCTGCTTATTTTTACCAATGACAAAGGAGCTGCGTATGAATCCACCATCCAGAAACCAAAGGCCTGATTCTTCCAGGCAAAGTTCCCGAACCTCCGGGCAGAAAACCAGACCCAATTCCGGGAATGTAAAAAAATCATCCTCTCAGCGCTCCAGAGCGTCTTCCGCTCACAGCGGAAACAGAAGCCGTTCACGCTCTGCAGCCGCACACAAACGACGTATCAGCCGCAAATCCCGTTATTACAGACAAAGGCAGAAAAAAATCTTTCTTATGACAGCAGGCGCTGTACTTCTGCTTTTTCTTCTTGTTATTTCTTTTGTAATCCGAAGCTGCGGAGACAAAAAAGCAGAATCAGCCTCCTCACAGAACACTCAGACAGAGGGGAAAAATAATTCTGCCAAAAAAGTGAGTGACAAAGACACTGCTTCCGGTGATGAAAACACCGAAGCGACTGACAAAAACCCAAATCTTCCGGAGAATCCGGTTTCACTGACTGTCAGTGTGGTTGGCGACTGCACCCTTGGCACAGATGAGTCTTTTGACTATGATACCAGTCTTAATGCCTATTACGAAAGCTATGGCGCTGATTACTTTTTCTCCAATGTAAAAAATATTTTTTCTGAAGACGATCTGACGATTGCAAACTTTGAGGGAACTCTTACAGACTCCGAAGAACGGGAAGAAAAACAATTTGCCTTTAAAGCTCCGGCTGAATATGCAGACATACTCACTGCCGGTTCTGTGGAAGCGGTAAATACAGCCAATAATCACAGCCATGATTATGGAGAACAGAGCTTTACCGATACCCTGACCGCCCTTGATCAGAAGGGGATCACTCATTTCGGGTATGACGAAACGGCTGTTATAGATGTCAAGGGCATCAAAGTAGGACTTGTAGGAATCTATGAGCTGAAAGATCATCTGAACCGGGAAGAACAGTTAAAACAGAATATTGCCAAAGTAAAAGAAGAGGGCGCTGTGATCACCATTGTGATCTTCCACTGGGGAAATGAAAAGGAAGAAGTTCCTGACAGCAACCAGATGACACTGGGAAGACTTGCCATTGATGAAGGCGCGGATCTTGTCTGCGGTCATCATCCTCATGTGCTTCAGGGAATTGAAGAATACAAAGGCAAGAACATTGTTTACAGTCTGGGAAATTTCTGCTTTGGCGGAAATTCCTACCCAAGCGATATGGACACCATGATCTTCCAGCAGACCTTTACGGTAGATAAAAACGGAGTAAAAGCTGACAATGTCACCAATGTGATCCCCTGCTCCATTTCCTCTGAATATGATTATAACAACTATCAGCCCACTCCTGCCCAGGGTGACGAGGCGGACCGGATCCTGTCCAAAATTCAGGAAAGAAGCTCCTGGATCACGCCTGCCGAAACCTCTGAACCGGTCGGTGAATCCAGTCAGGAATCTGCTGATCTGTCTGACAGTGATTCTGGATCAGAGGATTCCCTGCAGGAATAAGCGGAATCATTTTTTCTTCAGAATAACGAAAAACCATCCATGAGAAAAAACCATAAGAGAAAATAAGAGTTTTTTCTGCAGTGCTTTCCAATAAGAAAGAGTACAGATTGTCCCGGATAAAATGGACACTGTCTGTACTCTTTGCTCTTATATAGCCAGAAAATATTTTGAGGTCAGAAAATCAGCAGTTACGAGTGAAATCCAGAAACTTCCAATCCCCATTTTTATACAGAACAGACAAATTCAATATAAGCAATCGAAACAAATGCAACGACTATTCCTTCTTACCAGGAATGGTTGTCATAAAAAATATTTCTTCCCAGTTATAAAAGACCGACTCTTCAGAAAACATTCTTGCTTTGTTTTATCAGTTATTCTTTCACCGGAATTTTATCTCCTGTCATTTAATAATCTGTTCACTCGTTCAACAGGGAATCTGTCTTCTATATCAATTATTTCAAACAGATTTAACGGTAATTTTTCTTCTCCGATCAGGGAAAGATACTCATCCACAGCTCTGCGGTCAATCATGATTTTTCCGCGTCCTGCCCAATGGCGGTTGCTCTCTTTCTTTTTTAAACCGGAGATCCAGTACTCATCACCATTTTCAATATCTGTATAATTTGAATAGCTACCATTATACTTTTGAAAAGCATGGTCATTAAAATAAATGGTACTCTTAGTTTTTGAAGTTTTCACATACCCGATCCATGCCGGACCATCATCCGAATATCCTGTTTTCAGCTCTATATACATTAAATCATTTATCATTTTGTCACATATAACCTGATTCTCTTAGAAAAGTAATTAGGCGTTTCCCTTCTCCCAGGTTCTACTGGGTAATTTATCTCTTCTGATGCATAATTTTCAATTCACCAGTTAGATGTACTTCTGGTCTGCACTCCATACACTACTTCTTCACACCCACACCATGAACATTTATATTTTTCTTCCATCTTCATAAATCCTCCGAAAATGCAAATTTTTATATTTCTTTTTCACATGATTGACTTATCACCGGTTTTCCATCCTTATCAAGAAGTGGCGTAAAACCTGCTGCATTTCCATTTCTGTGAAAAACATAATTAACACCTGTTTGTGTATCAACCCAAATTTCCATTACATCAATAGTGCCTTGATGATAAATCTTTTTAAAACGCTCCATAAGTATTCCTCCGTAAATTTCAAATCTTTATATTTCTTTTCAATTCAGAAAACTGGAATTATAGAAAGTCACCTCCATAACAGACTAACTGTTTGATAGATTTCAGATTTTCTTAAACTGGAAATTCTGCTAATGAAAGTTCAATCTCATCCATCCCCTCTGTGATTGCATGACTTCTACCTGTTTCTTGAAATCCCATTTTGTGATACAACCGTTTTGCATTGAAATAGTTTTCGAGTATCCATAGAGTGGGGATACCAGTGCATTGCTCAATAGCGTATCGCAGCAGCTTCGTGCCCTAGCCCATTTTCTGTTTATCTGGTAGAATATAAAGATCTTCAATCAGGCTTTCTCTGACTGAAATAACGCCAACCGGTATATCTTCAACCAGCATATAAAACTTGCTTCCGCAGTTCATCTTGTTTTGCATATATTTCTGCTGTCTTTCGGGTGTGTGCATCTCGACAAAATCTGGTACACAGACAAAACGATGTGACTCTTTCCATGAGATTGAATGTATCATTGCGGCTTGTAACAAGTTTGTTCTGTCCACTGTAATAATCATGTTTGTCTCCACAATTTCTGAGTTGCTAATTTATCATTAATGCAAAATAATCCCTCAGGCTTATAGTCTCTTTTCTGCCAAGAGTGACTGTAACATAATCTGCCGTAAGCCCTTTATTCCACAAAATATCTCCCATTCAAGGTAAATATCCCGAATCCCATAGTCAGATCTCTCTTTTTAATATATCTCTGCTCCAAATGGCATCAGCGCAAGCTTGGCAAGCTTAAACTGCTGAAGTCCGAAGGGGATTCCAATAACTGTCACACAGAGGATCACGCCCATAACCGCGTGTTCAATCGCCAGAGGCAGACCGGAAACGATCAGCCATATAATGTTCACAAGAAGGGATACTGCTCCTCCGCCGTAACGCACTTCTTTCCCAAAGGGAAAACAACTGAGAGAAGCAAACTTAAAGCACTGCATACCTATGGGAATACCTACAACAGTAATGCACCAGAGACATCCTGCCACGCACCAGCTAAGGGCGCTGATCGCTCCTCCGAATATGAACCATAACAAGTTTCCAAGACAACCCATTTACTGACCTCCTGATTCCTTTTTGTTTTCTTTGAATATGATACCTTACTTATGAAGTATACCATATCCTTCTGCATATCCGTAATATGCTTTTTGTTAATACCTATAATCCTAAAATGAAATTTTAAATTCCACCGTCCGCATGCCCCTTATGCGGTGGAATTTACCTGCGCACAGTTGATATTTACTCTTTCATACAGAAATGTTATGATTATCTCTCCTTCTGACAGCAGTAGAAGGAGGAACATTATGAGTAAATATATTCCTGATAATCAGAAAATTCCTGTTGCATTCTGTTCCCTAATTCATTAAGATAAGTTCATAATGTAATTTTACAGACAGGAAAGAGATGATTATGAACAAAAAACAACAGACAGACCTTACCAATGGTCCTATTGTACAAACTCTGGCAAAGCTGGCTTTGCCTATTATGGCTTCCTCCTTTCTGGGAACAGCCTACAACATCACCGATATGGCATGGATCGGTGTTCTTGGTTCCAAGGCAGTGGCAGGTGTGGGAATGGGGGGCATGTATGTATGGCTTTCCCAGGGGCTCTGCTCTCTGGCCCGCATGGGCGGTCAGGTCAATGTGGCCCAAAGCTGCGGACGGGGAGATACAAAGGCAGCCAGGGATTACGCCTCTGCGGCCCTTCAGCTTACCTGTATTTTTGCCTTTTTGTTTTCTGCAGTGTGCCTGATCTTTACCGGGCCGCTTCTGGATTTTTTTCATCTGGGAGACCCGCAGACCTATGCGCATGCGGAAATTTATATGAAGATCACCTGTGGACTGGTTATTTTTTCCTACCTTAATTATACCCTTACCGGAATTTATACAGCTCAGGGAAATTCAAAAACACCGTTTATCGCCAATCTGATCGGGCTGGTCATGAATATGATCCTGGATCCGCTTCTGGTTCTGGGTATCGGTCCCTGTCCCCGTCTGGAGGTTGCCGGCGCTGCAATTGCAACTGTTACTGCTCAGTTTATTGTTATGGCTGTGATGATCGCAGGGGTTTTCCAGAAAAAAAATCAGGATAATGTTCTCCGCCATGTGCATCTGTTCTCCATACAGGATCGCACCATCTATCATTCTATCTGCAGAATCGGAGGTCCCACTGCTCTTCAGGGAACTCTTTACTGTATGATCTCCATGGTGCTTACCCGTATGGTTTCTGCATTTGGACCCGGAGCCATTGCCACCCAGAGAGTGGGAGGACAGATTGAGTCTATCTCCTGGAATACTGCAGACGGTTTTGCCACAGCCCTGAACTCTTTTGTAGCACAGAATTATGGTGCAGGAAAAACAGACCGGATACGAAAGGGCTATAAGGTGTCCATGAAGATCATGATTACCTGGGGTGTCATTGTAACCGCAGTTTTTGTCCTGTTCCCACGGCAGCTCTCTTCTCTGTTTTTCTACGAACCGGAGGTTCTGGAAATTGCGGTCGGATATATGATCATTATCGGTCTGGGCGAAGCCTTCCTCTGCGTGGAAATGCTTACCATCGGAGCGCTGTCCGGTCTTGGGAAAACAAAAATCTGCAGTATCATCAGCATCCTGCTTACCGGTTCCCGCATTCCCCTGGCGCTCGTCCTTACCGGTACCTCACTTGGTCTGACCGGTATCTGGTGGGCTCTGACTCTGACCTCTATCGCCAAGGGAATTGTATTTAACCTTACTTTCCGCCGGGTCAGTCACAGACTGGAACAATAAAATGATAAAAAAGGATATCCCCTTCAGATTTGTCATCTGACAGAAAGGATATCCTTTTTCATTTCTGTTATTCTGCTTTCTATTATGCGGCTGATTCCTCAGTCACTGTCTCCGGTACCTCTGCTGCTGCCGCATCAGGAGCTGTAAGCATCATCTGTAACTGATTAATCAGTTCTTCCGGAACGCCTGCTGCACCTAAATTCGTAAGAACCGTTGTCCAGTCCAGTCCTTCCGCATATGCAGTCATATCTTCTTCACTTTCTACACTGAGAGCTGCATCAAGAACTGCCTGATCCGGCATTTCAACACTTTCTCCTGACGCTTCATAGCCGCCTGTTACTGACAATGTTACAACAGGAGCGCCTGAACTTGTAAGTGAAAGATCTACCTGTGAGGTCTGTGCTGCTGCATCAGAAATAATATTTGCAGTCAGTCCAAAGGCTGCCAGCGGATTGGGTTCCTCCTCTGTTCCTGTATCCAGAAGCGAGAAATTAAAGGAACCGTTCATATATCCCGGAGCTTCTGTATCTGATTTCAGATTATTTACACCGATTCCAACAGTTTTTACTCCGTCAAAAGCAAGAACATATTCTCCTGTCAGTCCCTGATCACCGGACTGCCCGGAACCGGTAAGCGTAATGGAACTGGTGTCAAGCCACAGTTCAAAATACAGTGCTGAATTTCCGTCTGCTGACGGATTCTTCCAGGAAATCAGCGGATAGCTTTCTGTTCCTGTCTCATCTGTAAAACCAAATTCACGTCCCACGATCTTTCCTTCTGCATTTGTCCAGATTTTTGAATTGAACATTGCAGCCTCCGGATCGATCTCCTCGGAGCCTTCCTCCGGAAGGTCTGCCAGCGCACTGTCCGCACCTGCCACAAGCTGAGCATAAAGGTCTTCTCCGCCTCCGGCTTCTGACCACATATCCAGAAGGCCTTTCAGCTCCTGATCTTCTTTTGCAGTAGTCAGGACTTCCCTTAAAATGGAAAGCACTTCCTGTTCTGTAAGAATTTCTTCATAAACGGTGCAGTCCTCGCTGACACCCTCTACAGAAAGAGCTTCTTCCGTAACTGTCTCGTCTCCGAAATTTTCAATCAGGATATTTCCATAACGATCAAGCAGAGTACTGAGCGTTTTGGTGTCCGGAAGAACGGTTGTCATATCAGAAACAATCTTTAAATAAGTTTCCATGGAAGCCTGATATTCTTCCATATAGGCCTGATATGCCGCGATATCCTCTTCGGACATTGCCCCTGTTTCATCTGCAATTGTCTCTTCCATGGAAGGAATCAATGGAATTGCCATATAGTTCTGAGAAAGCTCCGGAATCTGGAAATATTCCGTCATATTTGCCAGATCCATACAGATATTCATGGTGCCCACAGGTGCATCGTTTAAAAGAATATCTGCATTTATCGCTTCTTTGCCGTCTTTTATGATTTCCGTCATATCCATAGTGACAGTATTCAGCCAGGAAAAATCCATTCCCACCATAGCGCCGAGAACTGCTTTACCGGTTTCTTCCACTGTCAGTTTCATCTTTGCGTTAAAGCCTGTTTCCTGTCCCTTTTCATACTGTGCCATAACTGCATCCCAATATGCGGAAAAACCTGCAACCAGCTTATCCAGAGCTGCTTTTTCTGTTTCCTTATAGGAAGCAGCAAAAACCTGGCTTGTACCAGATAAAACCAGCGCTGATGCCGCCGCTGCCGCGGTCAGTTTTTTCATTATCTTTCTGGTTCGATTCATAGGGGAATCCTCCTCTCATTTTTCAGAATCATGTAATGATCTGTTCTGATTGAATATGGTGCTATTTTAACATGAAGCCGTTTACTAAGCAACAAAATTCTACAAAATATTCTAAAAACTCTATAAATGTTTGCCTTTTTACATGTTTTTGCACATATCAGAACCCCTGTGTTTTATCATATTCAGAAAAAGTCACAAAAATACATATTTGCATTTACTCTGTCCTGTTCTGATACGGAATGTATTTTTTCATTGTAATTTTTTCATGGGAAGTTCCTGCAAATTCCACCTGTTCCGTCTGTTTCCATCCTGACAGGTCCAGCGTCATAAAAAGCTGTGCAGGATAGGTACGGTTCCAGCAAAACAGAATCAGTTCTTCTGTTTTGTCACTGTACAGTACCGGATCCTCTGTTTCTGTCAGTGCAAACTCCCCTGTATCAGCCTGAATCAGAAAATCCTTGTCACACCGTACTGTTACGCCTTCCAGGTTTCCATATAAAGAAAAAGAATACTCATTCATCCAGAGTATTTTTCCCTGGCAGATCTCCTGGATCTTTTCTGTCACAGCCTGATCTCTGCTCTGTCTTCTGTGATTAAAAAGCATCCCGTTTCTGTCATCCACACATGCAATTACCTTCAATTTTTTACCCCCTGACATTTCATAAGTAATCTGACTAGTATAGAATAAATTAAATTTCTGCTATATATTTTTGAGATGATGTATGGTAA
>ERZ1036460.232-NODE-232-length-25090-cov-19.703895_pt1 | contig 25090 bp, 31 predicted proteins | sample MGYA00514229_ERZ1036460 | MGnify/ENA primary metagenome ERZ1036460 (study PRJEB33795, sample SAMN09464921) | human gut metagenome | host: Homo sapiens | place: USA: Stanford, California | collected 2016-08 | study: EMG produced TPA metagenomics assembly of the...
GCCTCATTTTAACACTAGAAATTGTATTGATATCCCAAAGTCAGGTATTATATAATAACTGACTTAATTGGTGAAATGTTTTAGGGGTAAAAAAGATACATATGAATCAACTACTTTTTATTATTTTTATATTTTTAAATCAGCCAACATTTATAGATATTTTATTTATCTAATAAAAAAGAGAGCATATTTCGCTCTCGACATTTTAGAAGTTTTTCATCTTTATAATCACTAATTAGTACAATCAATCGATTATAAAGACAATTTGTTGCTTCATTACTTGTTGGTGTAGTTTAACCAATCAAAATAAGTAACGTAACTATCAAAAAACTTTAACATCCCATTTTCATTTCTGTTTGGTCTATCGTTTGTGGAGTTACGTTTACTTATTTTTCTAACAATTTTAGAAAACATAAGTACTCTTTTCTCCTTTCATTTTTCAAGGCTGGGTGACCTTGAGTATTAAAGATACACCTATTAAAAAAATATGTAAAGCATTTTGTATATTTAATAAAAACTTCTAGATTAACCAATTACGTAATAAAGATTCTTCGTTTTTAGTTTAGGCATGAAAAAAGACCTAGGTTAACCTAGATCTTATTTAAATATAATTCTGTTATTCTATACAAACAACTTTATTTAGTCTTGAATGTATGGAAGTAAAGCCATATAACGTGCATTTTTAATAGCTTTTGCTAATTGACGTTGATATTTAGCGCTTGTTCCTGTCATTCTACGTGCACTAATTTTACCACTTGGAGTGATAAATTTCTTTAAAGTTTCAATATCTTTATAATCGATATGTTTAATCTTGTTTTTTGTAAAATAACAAACCTTCTTCTTTGGTCTTTTCTTTAAGTATGCCATTTTTAATTCCTTTCTACCTAGAATGGTAAATCGTCATCAGCTAAATCGCCATCGTTAGAATCTTTGAAGATATCATCGACTTGAGGTTCATCAGCTTCGAATGCGTTTGTTTGCATTGATGATTGTTGATAACCAGTTGTGTTTTGATTCTTAGAGCCAAACAAAGTAACAGAATCAACGATAATATCGATTGTAGAAGCGTTGCTTCCATCTTTTCTAACGTATTTTCTTTCTTGAAGTGATCCTTCAATTCCGACTTGTGTACCTTTTTGACAATATTTAGAAATAAATTCTGCATTTTGTCTCCAAGCTGTACAGTTAATAAAACTACTTGTTTTTTCTCCGTTAGGACCTTTTGACTTATTGTCAAATGCTAATGTGAAACTCATAACTGAGATTCCGTTAGGTGTAGTTCTTAATTCTGGTGCTTTTGTTAGTCTTCCGACTATGATAACTCTATTAATCATTGTGTCTCCTTTATTAATCTTGATCGACTAAGACTAATGTTCTTAAAACATTGTTGTCGAATCTTGTAAGACGATCGAATTCTTTAAGAGCAACACTGTCTGTTTCAACTTTGACAACGACATAGAAACCTTTAGTTTCTTTTTTAATTTCGTAAGCTAATTCTCTTAAACCCCATTCATTAACGTTAGCGATTTTACCACCGTTAGCTGTGAGGATTCCGTGAAGCTTTTCGATTTCAGCTTTTCTAGCTGCGTCATCAAGGCTGGACTTAAGAATGTACATAATTTCGTACTTTTTCATTTTACTTACCTCCCTTTGGACTATCTGGCTCTAATCATTTAGTTAGAGCAGAGAAGATGCATATATATAAAAGATATAAAATGCTATAAAAGTATACCGAAATCATATGAAAATGTAAAGCGTCACTTTTTGGGCCTTCAACCGTATTTCATTAATCACAAAAGTTACAAAAATGAATTTTTTCAAAATTTCTTATTTTATATTCATTTTATTTATTAAATTTATCTTCTTTAATGAAAAACTTATGCCAATTACCAAAAAGTATCTTACGTTTATATAAAATATAGTAGAAATAGTTTAAAGCAAAATTTTAATGAAATAAGAACATTCACTTTTTATATTCACTTATAAACAATTTAAATATAGTTTTTTGTTGTGAATTTTATATAATATTTTAAAATATAATAAAAGGTTACAAAAAATAATATGGGACTAATTTTATCGACATTGGGAGTTGCAGCACTCTCTTTAGCATCTTCATCAAACTTACGCCGCTTTACTGATTCACCGAACAGCTATCATCTCACCGAAAACGACACAGCATCAAACACAAACAATAATGTAGATGAAGCACAAAGCTTAATTCCGAGTGACTATTTGGAAAAGCAAAATATATCAACCGTATTAAAGGCGAATGTGCACAATAAAGCATTAATTGACGACATAGATTATTTTTATTTTTATTTAGACTATAAATCAGATGTATCATTCACAATAGACACATTAAACCCTAACGATATACAAGCTTTATTTTTAACTTATTATTATGATCATTATTACCCTAACGGGAATCTTGGTAACGTTACTGACGAATTCATTCAACTCAATACTAATTATACATATACATTAAATCCAGGAACCTACTATTTTTATCTTAAAAAATGTAATTCTACAAAAAACGTTGTAAATATTATAGATTACACTCTATCATTGGATATTTCTAAGAAAATCGAAAATGAAGAATATGGCATTTTTAAAGAAATTTATACAAAATCTACAAATGGATTAATATGGCTTAATGATGCTTTTGTTTTAAATTCTTTCTCGCTTTTTAATGTTGCAAACAGCACCATAAAAATCGATTATTTAAAAGATGAATTATTTAATGCTTACAGGAATTTTTCTAACGGGCAAAAAAATTAGCAACCATCTATGTTTGGCAGCAAGACGCCCTTCAAAGTTTCATTAATTTATTCGAAGGTCTAGACAAAGCTTTTAGAAACCAACTATCATCCTTGCAAGACCAAGAAAAAATAGCACTAAATACTGTAAATATAATAAATAAGGGAGTTAATGTGGCTATCTCATTAGCTTTAAAAGCGGCAAACGCCACATACGCCGTTGAGTTTTTAATCAATTCTGTGTCTGAACAGCTTTTCGATTTACTTAGACTGTGTGTGAAAATGTCTTTCACAAGCGAGGTACAAACACTTAAAGATACAATAATAAACATTAATGTGCTTTTGGATTCTTTCAAAAATACACTAGCAATAAATATAGACAATTCTATAACTGGGATTCTTGGACTAAATTTATTTTATTCATTCACGAATAAAGGTATTAAAATCGATTTAGGAACAGTTCTAGAAAAGAATCTATATTCCTTCACTTCTTCACATTCAGTATTAACGGTAAGTACGAATCCGTCCCCTAACGAATCTATACTTAACCATTGTCATTTATATAATTTTACAAATTTTAATAATAATATTGATTTTTCAACCTTAGTTCCAATTTCAAAAATTCCTTACATAAGTCCACAAATAAATAACATTTACATAGATTTGCCTTTAGCATTTAATTTCAAATTTAGACATTTTGTCCGGTTTAAATTTCAAGCAGAGCAAGAAAAAACATATCACTTTTCCATTTATGCTTCATCAAAGAAAAACAATCCTCTAAATCTAAAAGCTGATTTATTTACTACTTATTGTGATGCTTATAAATATGAAAATTTCCTCGAGCAAAAAAGCGGTTCTTTTGAGACAGCTATTACTGACGACGAAGGTATTTATTTTACTAAAAATTTAAAAGCAGGTGACTCTCTATTAATAAGAGTTAACAATAACAACTTTGAATCATCGTGTGTTGACGGCAACATTGTAGTTGGTACAGCTCCATTATCATCAATACAGCACAACCACGAATATAATGTCTATTCTTATCTCGATGGTATATCTCATTATGCAATTTGTAAATGTGGTCATAAAATAAAAGAGAAACATGTTGTGAGAATAAGGCCAAATTCAATAGGAGGTGGACCTTCACGCAATTGCGCTAAATGTGGAGGAAAAATTACTCCTTTTAGTCCTCTTGATCCACAAAAAACTTACATCTCTAAGAGTGGATCATACTATGAAAATGATATTCTTTATTTGACTGAAACTGACTACAAAAGATATATTGAAGGGAATTTTGTATTATGAAAAGAAAATTAATAATAGCAGTATGCATATTAATAAGTACTTCTTCCTGTAAAAGTAACGACAACTCTTCATTGACAAAATCTAAAATCGAAGAATTCTTTTCAAAGCGGGATTTTCAAAGTTACAAGCTTTACGATTTTAAAGCTAGTATGACAGTCACAAACTTAAATAATTCTGATATCGTTAAAATACATCAGTTAAATGGTTCATTAGAATTATCACTAAAATCCTTAAGCCATTTCGATAACAATATTAAGCGAATATATATCGAAGAAACAACTGGCTATACAGATCTTAAAAAAGAAAGTTACGATAAAGATTTATTCTACAAGAGCATTACTTGGGCAGATGAAAACGGAGTTTGTATTGAAACGTTCGATAATTTTGCTTTTGAATCACACCATAAATTTTTCTGTAACAAAGATTTAAAGAATTTTACTTTTAAACTCGTTTATTTCAACGCAAACGAAGTTTATAGATTGCAGAATTTTAAATGGCGCATAGAAAATAATGAATACCTAATGTCTACTGCTTCATCATCTATTTGCGGGAGAATTTCTCGTTACACTTACGCAGATCCGTTTCAAACAAAATTCGGTGTAGGATTAACAGTACATAAAGATGATGGCGTTACAATAGATTGTATGGCGCATTTTGTTGCCCATGACGTAAATAAACCTTTAATAAAATCCCCTCTTAGTGATATAACTTTTACTCCTACCAATTTCTTACCACCACAAAAAAGCAAAACGTATGAATTTGATTTATTTTACAATCATGACTATCTCAATGATATAGTTTTAAACATCATCACCCCTTATTCTTTTTAAAACTAACTAATAAACATAACGCTTAACAATTAAGTGTTATCTGATTAAAAACCATCGTGTCTTTAATTATATTTTATTAAAAATTTTCTGACATCAATTTTCAAAATAATGCTAAATTCTTTCGACTACATCGATGTTCTAACAATATCAAGAGAAACTGATATGTGCTTATTTTAACGTTTTAAAAGGCTAATCGCTTTATTACGACTAGCCTTTTATGTTTTTCATAAATTACAATCTTCTTATTTTTAGTTTGTTGGTTTCATTGTTGGGATTTTTGTTGCGGTTCTCTCATTTGCGGAAATAAGTTGTTCTAACGGGCATTAAAGCCGTTTGAATAGGCTTAAAAACAACTTTTTCGGACTCGTTTACAGCAATTTGGCACTCTAATGATGTATGTTTTGATGTAAATGATGTAAGTCGAACTATGAAACCCGGCAATTCTCCACTGATACTTATTATATTCATCTGCTGCCTGAAAGTCAACCCGCAAGCCACCCCCATTATAAATGTATATAAATAAAGAGAGCATACTTTCCGAAACGGATTGTATGCTCTCTGTCTATTCGATTGTTACTGTGCCTTGAAATAATTATCAAGTCCTTTGAACTCTGATGTTTTCAATTCTTTGGTAACATCGGTGTAGATATTCAGCGTGGTTGAAATATCCGTATGTCCGAGTGCGTCCTGAATGACCTTTATATTTACTCCGGCTTCGCACATTCTCGTTGTGAATGTATGTCTGAGTGAATGGCAGCTAAAATGGGGCAAAAGTACTTCGGGTTCTTCTGACTTTTCAAACTGCTCATCGTTGCAGTCACGAATAATACGGCGGATTGCTTTATTCAAGGTTGCTTGGTGCTGTGTCTGTCCAAAACGATTGATAAAGATAAAGTCTGAGTATCCGTCTATCGTAACTTCGCAATGAATGTCCAAGTCTTTCTGTTTCTGCTTTTCAAGCTCAAATGCTTCTTTGACGAAATCAAGCATAGGTACTTGTCTCATACTTGCAGGAGTCTTAGTCGTATTCACATTGAAATAGCAACCCTTTTTGCTTCCTTCGGTACGGTGGTCGTAGTATACAAGCGTGTGATTTACATCAATCATTCCGCTTTCCATATCTATGTCACACCATCTCAAGCCTGTTACCTCGCCGACACGCAATCCCGTTCCTATCATAACTGCAAAAACGGGATACCAATGCTCGTAAACCGGATGTGTTTTAAGGTAATCAAGGAACAAATCTTGCTCAGGTCTTGTCAAAGCTCTACGCTTCTCTGACTGGAAAGCGTGAGACTTTTTCAGTTCTCTCAACACATTGTCCGAGGGATTGTTTCTGATGTAATCGTCATCAACCGCTATCTGCAATATTTGATGTAGGACAGTATGAATACTGTCAATCGTGGAGACTTTCAAATTCCTTTCATCGGCAAGGTAGTTGTAGTATTTCTTAACATCTGACTTTCTTAAAGTTGATACTCGTTTGTTACCAATAACAGGTCGTACAAAGGTGTTGTATAGATACTTGTAATTCTCAAGGGTATTGTTTTTCAACCCTCTTTTCAAATTGAGCCAAAGGTCAAACAAATCATTAACCGTGGTATATCGAGCTTCGGTTTTTATGCCGTCACATTTATCTTTCAAGATATTCTTCTCTTTTTCACGCAGGTCAGCTAAGGTCTTGGCATATATAAAACGCCTTTTTAACTGTCCGTCCATCCAACTAAATTGATAAGTACCGTTTTTTCTCTGAACCTCTCCGGTTTTTAAGACTGTTCTTGATTTATCTTTTCGCTTTTCAGCCATTACTCCATCCCTCCTAAATTCTATTGTGTGTTTCCGTATATCTATCAAGTTTCTCTCTTATGATGTGGATTTTATTTCCCATCCATATTGCAAAGGGACAACCCGATGTGTTTGATAGCTCACGAAGCTTTCTTCGTGCAATGCCGGAATACTCCGAAGCTTCCTCAATCGTCAGCCATTGTCTTTCCCATATTGGAATTTCATTTGTTTTTGAAGTAAGCTTCTCTTGATATGCCTTTACTTCACGATTCAATGTTTCATCCTCATTCGACAAAATCAAGTTTTGTAATGTATTCATCAAAAGCCCTCCTTTTTATCAGTCTGCGATGTCCTAAACGAAGGACGAACGGACAATCATTTTGATTTATCATTTTCAAAAGTCCTGCTCTGCTTATACCCGAATACTCAACAGCTTCATCTATCGTCAGGTTTGCTTTATACCGTATCGGCACATCAAAACCCTGACCGACTGTCTTTCTTGTATTGTCCATTTTTCAAGCACCTCCTTGCAGTTATATCGAATACATTTCAGCGAGATACTTATCCAATTTCTCACGCTTGATTAGTCGTTTTGCTCCATTCCAAAGAACAAACGGACAGTATTCAGAGTCGGACATTTCCCTTAATTTCTGTGAGCCGATACCGCTATAAGCTGCGGCTTCTTCTACCGTCAGGTTTGTTTTATGCCATATCGGCACATCAAATTTTGTATCTGCCATTTCTGATGCACCTCCTTGTTTTTGATATTCATATCATAATTCAAAGTTGGCGATAAGCCTATTATGCGAATAGACCTATCGCACACTTGACAATCAGACTATATGGAACTCATACTTTCAAGGTACTCATCGAGCTGCTGCCTTTTTATTAAACGTTTTGTTCCGTTCCAAAGAACAAACGGACAATCCTCGGATTCGGTCATCTTTCTCAGCTTCTTTACTCCGATACCGCAATAGGCTGCTGCTTCGTCTACCGTAAGATTTGTCTTTTTCCATATTGGAATACTAATCTTATTTTTCATAGCTGCCACTCTTACCCTTACGAACGGAATTTCTTTCGGTCACGATATAGTCCCAACCGGCTTTATCGCATTTGTCGCAACGGTCTTTTTCCTTTGCAAACGGGTTAAGGCGACGCACAATATAATTAGGATTGTCAATATATTCGCTCAGGCACTTAGGGCAGAGGCAGCGGATATTTTCTTCCTTTTCTTTTTTATAAATCCAAAGTCCGAAAGTCTTTTTGAGCATTGTATTTATCCGTCTGATAAGTTGCTCATCATCAACTGTTCCGATATAGTCTTTCAAATCTTCTTTATTGACCGTCTGAACCTGCTCCAACAGCACCATTGACGGCTTCTTCAATCCGAAATCTTCACCAAGCAGAATGTGTGACGGCAAGTATCTTTTCTTGATAACGCTTGTAACGGCTGCTACGATAATAGTTGGTGCGTTCTTGTTGTAATCATCTGCCTGTATTACAAGCACCGGTCTTTCTCCGCTTTGAATTGAGCCGGTTCTGGTTCCGAAATCGTAGTAAAATAAATCTCCACGGCAAATTGTTCTTTCTTTCATATGTAAAACCTCACATTTTTTAGTTTTGAAGTGTCATTCGTGTCCGGAATTAAATAACCCCTTCACTCATTTGGACAAAGGGGGGCGAAATGCACACCCAAAATCAGAGGTTTTCATAATATTTTTTGAAATTTTTCTTTGCAGCTTTGATAGACTTATCTACGGCATTGTAATTTATGCCTTCTTCTTGTGCGATTTTTCTTGAACTCAGCCCCAACAGAACAACCTTGCAGAGCCTTTCCTTTTGAATAGGTTTCATCATCGCCAAGACTTTTCTGACTTTTTCTATTTCCATTCGGCGGAGCTGCTCTTTTTCTATTTCAAACCGTTCTTCTTCCGCCTGTTCAAAAGGGTCAGCAAAAGGCGTAATCAGTTCCCGGTGGAACTGCTCTGAAATATCATCTTCATATCCGTAAACATCAAGCGTCCTTTTTGCTCGCTTTTCGTATTTATCATCGTTCCTATCTGCTTCGTTAATCACTTCCCCCTGAGCCATAGAAAGCAAAACAAAAGGCGTGTATCTTTTGATGATGTCTGGATACTTTTTCCGAAGTTCTTTTTCGGTAAGTTCGGTAATAACCGCCCACTTCTCTTTGCCTGTATAATTTGTGTATTCATAACGCAAGTTTATGAGCTTGCAGTCTTTTGCAAATAATTCTTCCTGTTCGGTTAATGTAAGTTTTGTCATTGTCGTAATCTCCTTGAATTTGAATTTTTGAATTTGGTTTGAAATCAAAAATTCGGAGATTACGGGTATTCGGCGATATACGCCAACCACTTATATGTCACGCTTTTGCTCCTTTCGGAGCGACAAAAAAGCCGGACACCAAGAACTTAGGATATTTCTATCCCGCAATTCTCAGCGTCCGGCAATTTGATGACTCAAGAGCTTTCGCTCAAGGACTCGTGGCTCGGTACATCTGTCCGATATTTAATTGTTCGCTCGATTATTTTACTCTTACTAATCTGTACTTTACATTGCCCCTGCGCAGAGAAAGGTCAACTTCTACTACTCTGTGGCAGTTTGGGCATTTCAGTTCAATTACTCCGGTGGTCATAGTAACCTTATCAAAGATACGCCAACCGCAGTGCTTGCACCTTACGATTATCTTTTGCTCTAAGTTATTCATACGCTACATCCCTCCGGGTAAATATTGATAATGTCAAAAGGATTATCGAGGTATTCCTTTTTGAGCAATCCAAGTTGTTTCATTCTGATAGCCAATGCCTTTTTAGAACAGCCTAAAAAATCGGCAAGTGCTTCAAATCTCTTATATACTTCCGGCGAGTAAATCTTATTAAGACATTCGATTTTGTCTCCGAGATTGAATAGAAACATTCCCTGTTTTATGAGCGTTTCAGGAAGCAAAATAGCTGCTCCAAGCGTATTTGCCTGCCATTCTTCCCAATCAGATATAGGCTTGTTTCTTTCGGAGTTTGCCTTGTAGTAATGTACTCCCGAAGATTTCTGCGTTACCCCGTAATCGTTCGGAAAGAGCGTTTTGAAAATTTGATGACTACCCTCGTGCATAAGGGTGAAGTTTTTTCTTCCTCTCAGCTTGTTATCAAAAGCCAAGTCTTTTTCTACAAGGACAGTCTTACCGTCTAAAAAGAAAAAAGCCTCATTATCGTCATCTTCAAGAACTTGTACTCCAAGCTCTGTAAAGGAAGTCATTCCGAGAATACTGCCGTCGTAAGATAAATGTTGATACTCGACCGTAAGTCCGAGAACCTTTTCTAACAGTAATTCCGGGTCAATCCTATATATTTTTGTGTTACGGACATCGGGAAGTTCCATATACACTTTAACATATTTGGCAGCTATGGCTTCGATGTCAAATCTCGATAAGTGCTTCAAATCACAAAACCTCCTATCATCAGGTTTTTGCTTCAACAAACCACTTCCCGTTTTCTTCATCAAACAGAAATGTGGGCTTGCCGCAAATCTGCACCGTGTAGCGAATACCGGTTCCGCCTACCTTGGTAGAAGCGGCTCTGCATTTTTGGATAACACGGTCTATTTCATATTTTTCACCATTTTCAAACTTGATGAAACAAGGACGAGCCGTTCCATCAGGTCTGTGTGTAACATTTACTTCAACATATACTTTTCGTCTTTCGGATTCCATTTTTATACCTCATAATTTCTCAAAGTCAAAACTAATCTTCCAAAATGCCGGTATCCTGTAATACTCTTGTCCGAAACCTTGTACTTAGGTCGTTCATCTCCGGCAGTATTGATGTAACAGGAAAGGCTTCCTTTCTTAAAACGCTTTTTTCTGTCAAAGAAAAGAAACATTCCCTCATATATCCCGTAATCGGTAAAATGGTTTCCGCCGTCCGCACGAAAGATAACAATATCTTCACTGCACCCCTGCATAAAACAAGCGGGCATTCTTACATAAGCCATAACCTCTTTTTCATCAATCACATTAAGACCTCCTTAACCCACCATACCTGTCGGCATAGTGATTTCGGCTTTTTCCGGTGGTAGCCGCAAGTTCTGACACAGAACTCCATTCCTTATGCTGTCCTTTCCGAAACGCCTTCTGATTTCTTCAACACACTTTTCCATTCGCTCTAATTTGTCCTGCTTTGCGGCATCCATAAACATATCTATTTGACGGGGCGTGTCCTGTGGAATTAGATTTATGGCTTGTACCGTTACAGAACGGATAGGGTGAAGCCACCCATATCTCTTTTCAAAGAGTTGAAAAGCAGTCTTTGCAATAACCATCGGAGACTGTGTAGGAAGTGCTATCTTCGTTTGCCATTGCCTTGTATCAAGTGTATTGTCTCTAATATGAATTGCGACACCTTCCGCACTCAATCCGTGAACACGGAGTTTGTGTCCGATGTCTTGGGTCAATTCGAGAAACACGGGCCACACCTGCTCCGGTTTCTCTAAGTCTGCTACCGTAGTTATACCGTGTCCTACACTTTTAATCGGAGAAACAAAGTCTTTCTTTGCAACAAGGGAAAGGTCGTTGCCGTTAGCATAATTCCATAATGCGACTCCGTTTTTTCCTAACCTTTGGCGTAAGAATTCAGGGTCGGTATTAGCCAAATCCCCGATAGTTCGTATATAGTAGCTGTCAAGCACACGCTGCGTTGCCCGTCCTACACCGAGCAAATCAGCGGCAGGAAGTTTCCAAATTTGTTCTCTGAATGTATCCTTTGATATTACAGTAACTGCGTCCGGCTTTTTCATATCCGAACCGAGCTTCGCAAATATCTTATTAAAGGAAACACCAACAGAAATCGTTAATCCGAGTTCGAACTTCATTGTCTCACGAATTTCATTTGCCACCTTTTCCGGCGAGCCGAAAATCTTCTCTGTCCCACTAATATCCAACCAACACTCATCCATACCATATGGTTCAACTTGGTCTGTATATCGCTCATATACGCTTCTTGCGAGCTTTGAGTATTTTATGTACTCCTCATAATGTGGCGGTACTACTACCAAATCTTTGCACTTCTGTTTGGCTTGCCATACTGCATCGCCCGTTTTGACATCAAATGCTTTTGCCTTGTAATTCTTCGCAAGCACAATACCGTGTCGTTCTTCGACCGAACCGCAAACAGCAATAGGATACTTCTTTAATGTGGGGTCGAGCATACATTCAACGCTGGCATAAAAATTATTCATATCGCAATGAAGTATGTTTCGCATTATTTCAGAACCCCCTTGACTTTTTAGGAAGTTTAATGTAAACTATATGTAGTTCAACTTCATGTTTCTTATTATACGCAGTTCAAGTACAAATGTCAAGAGGCAACAAGAAGTTAAACTACAAATTCTTAATTAAGGAGTGGACGCAAAGATGACATTCGGTGAAAAAGTCAAAGCCGGAAGGACTAAACTCGGTCTTACTCAGGAAGAGTTGGCTAATAAAATAGGCGTTACCGTTCGTGTAATCTGTTCTTATGAAAAAGATAAATCTCGTCCGAGAGGAATGGAAAGATATAAAGCATTGGCAGAAGCCCTCGGCGAAAATGTAAACTATTTGCTTTCGGAAGATGACGCATTTATCGCTGAGGTTGAAGATAAATATGGACGCAGAGGGGCAAAGCAGGCTCAGGAATTACTTGCAGAAGTAACCGGTCTGTTTGCCGGCGGCGAATTGGCAGACGAAGATATGCGTGAGATGGTTGACGCTATTCAGGAAGCATATCTTATTGCCAAAAAGAACAATAAAAAATACACCCCGAAGAAATATCGCAAAGACGAGCAATCCTCGAAGTGAAACTAAGTCCGCTTTATGGGACAGTATTTAGTTTATACTTTATTATAGGGTAAATATCAGGTACAATTATCCTACAAGGAGGTGAGCCGAATTGGGATATTACACTACGGCTGAGATTGTAAAAATCGTAAACAGGCTCATTGACCGCTGTGGCACTCGCAACCCTTACCGGGTGGCAAAAGAGCTTGGCATAAATATCATCTATCGGAACTTCGACAAACAGCGTGGAGCATATAAGGTCATATTAAAGAACCGCTTTATCTTTCTCAAAAACGGTATGCACCCTGTCGTGGAACAGATAGTACTGTGGCACGAAATCGGTCACGATATTCTTCATAGGCAAGAAGCTGTTGCGGCAGGTGGTTTCAAAGAATTTAATATATTCGATATGCGAGAAAACCGTATGGAGTATGAAGCAAATATCTTTGCTTCTCAGGCTTCGCTGCCTGATGACACCATTTTGGAGTACATTGAAAACGGCTACGACATTCAGCAAATTGCACGAGCAATGAGTTCTGACATCAACCTGATTGCTTTGAAAGTAGATACGCTCATAGCGCAAGGCTACCAACTTCGGAAGCAAGACCACCGAAACGACTTTCTTAAATACAATCATAAAATATAAGACCGTCAAGTCTCGAATGAGATCTGACGGTCTTTACTATTTCTCTATTATTAAAGTGTTTCTATTTCTGTTGCGAAGTATATGACGCAAACAGCATATTTCCACTTGACGGATTCTATTATATGTAACTCCCATATCCTCGGCAACTTCTTTTTTACTCTTAGGCTTCCCCGAATATAGACCCCAAAGTTGCGCTACGATTTCTCTCTGATGCTCATTCATATTGTTATCTTCAAATGCAAACAAAAAACTGTTGCTGTCAAAATCGGGATTTAATTTATATTCAAAGGTACTTCTGGTATCGCAATACCAAGCTATTCGTTCTTTTACCTTATCTAAATAGAGTGTGTCAGAAGCAACCTCATCTGACCGGTAAAGACGATTTCTTCGTCTTAACTCATACCAACCTTGGCGGACAAATTCTTCTCCGACAACACCGGAACTCATTCCACCGGCAGCAAATCGTTCAATATAGACAAGGTGGTTGCTATAAATCCTCATACCAAACTCTTGGACAATACTCTTATATTTTTCATAGAAGAACTGTTCGTCCATAGGTAGTTTGTCATAGGTGAATTTGCGTGCTGCATATGCCCACCATAATGGCGCACCTCGGCTACCCCAATTCTTTGGAGGGGAAAGAAACAACTCATAACCATAATGCTGTCCTTTTTCCCGAAAGCGTAAAAAAGGCATTGTCTTGTCTAAATCGCCAAAAAGATGAGGAACTTTTTTAATCTGTTCAGCCATAAACAAATAATGATTATCCCCACAACCAAGCGCCGCTTTTTCAAAGCCAATAATATCCCAATCAGAAAACAACTCTTTTCCTGCTTTGTCGAAGCACTCATACGCTGCCTGATGATGTAGAATGTCGTTATAGGTCAATTTATCATATGGTATAGGCATAATAAATTCTCTCAATTCATCTCGTTTTTTATTACTCGTGCAGGAAAACCTTAATATAAATCTTTACCCACGAACCTTTCTTTTCCTTTGAAGTAATCTTCCCGAAAAGGAGCTTTCCGGCGTCCATTAGACGGGCAAATATTACATTGTCCTGCTTCGGCACATAACCGATTTTTACTCCGTCAACAGTCTTTATGACAATCGCTTGATTATCATACCGGTTATCAGGTTCTCTAAAAAACGCCAATCTGTCATCAACATTCAGATGTGGTTCTAATTCTTCAATGCCTTCAATATGGGTCGTTCCGGCTACATAAGTATCAAAAAGAAATATGTCTTTTTCAAAGGGTTTTGGTATGGAAATCTCTCCGCCTTTGCCGTGTAACAGCCCTACAAGTCCGCTGCCACCGGATTTAACCAAATCGTCCATAATCTCACCTCAACATTTCTTCGATTTTCGCCTTATAAATAGAGATAAGCTCATTATACTGTTCAAGAATACCCTCAAGTTCTTGCTTCTTCTGCTCGGTTTTCTCTGTATCCTCAAGAATATCTTTCATCGTGTACGGATACTCTGATTTGATACTTTCAATACTATCTCTTATAGATTTAAGTAATCCCTGTAAACGCTCTCGTTCTTCGACAAGCTGTGTCATAGCGTCCTTATGCTGTTCAGGTAGCGGATTGTTTCCGACCATTTCGCTGATAATTCTTAATGTTCCCAAATCGCCGCTTTTATAGGCTGATACTGCATTATCAAATAATTGAACCTGTGCTTCTGAAACATCGGGGTTAATATCAGGGTGTAATGCCTTTACTATTTTGCGATAGAGCTTTTTGAGTTCCTTGTTATCTTCGTCAGACAGAACTTCCGCCTTGCTTCGTTTAAGAGCGTCATTCATCTTATCAATCTGCTCGTCGAGCTGTTTTTGATACTCGGCAAATTCATTGTCGAGCGTTTCCTCAATGGCTGAAATAATTACCTTTTCCTGTCTGTTTTTCTTTGCCTGAATCAATTCAATTTTTCTTTTCAGTCGCAGAGCGGCACATTGAGCTTCATATGCCCTATACTCAATGCTGCCGAGTTTCAGCATATATTCTGTCTCAATATTCTTACAGATAACGAATTGAAGCTCGTCACGCTCCAGCAAAAGCATTGACAGCTCTGTACGCATTTTTTCTACTTCGCTTTTCAGCTTTTCAAAGTCAGGAAATACAATAACATTACCCGATGAAGATACTTCTGCGGTCGTCTTGGCGTTTTCTTCTTCATCGTCCTTAAACATCACATACTCTGCGGCACGACCAGCGAGTCTTTTCCTGATTTCATTTTCGTCCATTCAATCGTACCTCACTCAGAAAATTTAGTTTGTCCTTTGTAGGAGAGTTACCGTTTTGCATTTAGACTCTGCAACTCATAATTATATGAAAGAGCTTCTTCAACGGCATCCATAATATCCGTTGAAAACTCTTTCTTTTTGATGTTCATTGCAGCAAGCATTTTTTTGTTTTTCCGGAAAGTCTTAAATAAGAGTTTCTTGTCTTTATCATCCAATCCGATTTTATAAAGAAGATTACAAAGTGAAATAATCAATGGCTTATAGTCATTGCACATTGTTTTTTCCGCTTTTCTATCTGCCCAAGCCATATACTTATCAAATTCGCACTCGTCAAATTTAGGCAACAACCCCATTATTGGATTTACAAGAAGCTGCGTTGACGAAAGCATAAGATTTACATAGGAACCAAGTTCATACTGCTGTGCTTCGGTCATAGCCATATAGTCTTTTCCAAAAGTTTTAGCATTACTAATTGCTTCTCTAAGCATATTGGTTTCCGTTTCAATCCTTGCAATACGCTCATTTAATTCAACAATCGCAAGTTTGTAGGATTTTACATCACGCTCGCTGATAAGAGTAAATACATTTTCAATTCTCTTTTTATCACTTGCGGATTTCCAAAACATTAAGCCACTCGCAATAAGCGCAACTCCAGCAATTGCCCATCCAACCGGTCCCGCAAGTGCAAGGAAGGCGTTACCGGCAGCCATACCACCACCGCCTGCTGCAAGCGCTCCGCCACCAAGCCAAGCTAAGGCGGCATTAGTTGCGGCTGCTCCACTCAATGCTGATATAGCAGTTCCCGTAGAAGCCACACCAAATGTAGTCGCTATTCCCATTGCAGCCGTAGGACCAAGTGCAACGACAGCCACTCCGGCTCCCACGCCTGCTGCACCTGCACCGGCATTTTTAACTGCTGCTGCCTTGTAATCGCTTTCTATTTTTTCAGCTTGTTGTTTCCAATTCAGTCGAATTTCTTTTAATCTTTCACACTCTATTTTTTTGTCATTTGGGATGTTGCGAATTTCATCAAACAGTTCTTGAATGGAATTTAGCTCTGCACATAAATCGCTTGAGTATTTACCAAGTTCCTCGATTATTTGATTTGTTTCATTTATTGCTGCCTGAGCTTCGTCCTGAGCAATTTTCAGTTTTGACTTTTTCTTACATTTCATTATAAGGAGCCTCCTTGAAAATAGGCATCTATTTCTGCTTTTGATTTTATAGTTTCATCTTCAGGCACATTGCGTTTTTTTGCGAGTAGGACTGATTTTTCAAACGACTCCTTATATAGCCCGCTTTCTTTCAGGTCAGCAACAAAAGATAAAAGTTCCTTGTCATCGTATGCCTCCGAAAGCATCGTTAAGCCACTTATGTAATCATCGACGATAATTTTTTCTCTTTTTATGAGTGACACATCATTGGTTGCTGTCTTTGATTGTACTCCTCGTTTAATTTCTCCGTAAATAGATATTGTGAAGCGTCCAATGCCTATGATGTTTAATCTCATAAAGAACTCAACGGCATTAAAAGTACCGCCGCCTGTCGAAATTGCCCGAATTGAAGCATCTCCAATATCTATTAAGCAGAATGTACCGTGAGCAACGGTCAACATTCTTTTTACCGTTGCATTTGAAAATGGCTCGCAAGTTTTCCATAGCAACTTGCCGTTTCTGTTTTCTTTTGGCGTAGAGGTATAGTATTTTATCAGGCGTCGAATCGAATAAAACAACCTGACGACCATTTCATTGATAAATACCGGAATTGCCTGCGTTGTTTGGAATCTGCTATCATAGCCCTTTTCAAACAATTTCAAAGCCAAATCATTTACAGATTTATCAAATTCAGATGCAGGAACATTTAGTTTTCTCTTTATTGCTATTACATCGTTACTCCAAGACCATATTGGCGACGGTATGCCCATACCTCTACCTTTACTGCTCGAAGAACCGGAGACATCTGAAATTAAATGTCCAATCCAATTTGCAATGCCACAAAAGAGCTTGCCGGGTATATTATTGCCTTTAAGCTCAAATTTCCCGTCAGAATTGTTCAAAGATATAAGTTCGTCGTCTGATATAAAATCAGAAGTATTTGTAAATTGATTAAGAATAGAAAAGAACAAGCCTAACAAAGTCGGATTATGTCCCAGTGATTTGAAGTGATGATTACTCGGAGTCAGATTTATTAACTCTCGAAACACCCCGCCTCCGACACTTTGGTCATAAGGGATTTTGAATTTCTGCTCAAGATAGCTTACCGCTGATGATAAAGAGTCATTTTCGCCCTGATAACCGCAAAATTGGGCAAAATCAATCGTCCTGTTTGCAAACCATTCATCCGTCATATCTCCCAACGACGACTCACCGGGTTTTCCAACAAGAAAGACATCAAGTATTCCACATAAGGCGCCCGAACTTGCAGACAGAATATAATCATATTTATCGCAATTCGGAGTCAAGTTCTTAATAGTTTCAAGAGTTTCATTCAATTGGACATCCAAATCACTCAACTCATCAGAAGCTTCAACAAGCGCTTCTGATATACTCCTCGGAAATATATATTTGTCCTTATCAACCGATAATTCAAGTATTATCGCTTTCTTATTATCCATTACTTTATCAGCTCCAATGGCTCATATAGTTTCAAAACAAGAGCCTACAATATCATCTAACTGTTTTCTGATTTCTGCAAAATCACAATCCAAGTCAAGCGTTTTGACCGAAATTGCATTTCCGCCCATTTTATAATTGTTATTCGGCAGCACCAATTCGTCAGTCTTAGCATAGAGCAGCATTCCCGACACATTGCCGGTATTTCCTGTATCAAGATTTTTTACATAAGTGAAAATCTGATAGAGATTGCCCGAATGCAAAGTGTTCACATCGTACTGCTTCTGCGTTGTATGGGCGTAATACTTGGCGTCTATAACCAATGTTCTGTCTCCCTGTTTTAACATTATATCGCTCTGCATAACAGGGAGCATTTCTCTGTATCCATCATCTGTATCCCACGGAATTTGAGAAGCCGACGCCTTAACTTCGGGGTGTTCCTTCTTAAAATACTCAAGGATAAATTTTTCATAAAGCCTGCACATACGCTGCTCATCAAGGAAATCCATTAACTTTGTACTTCCATCAGAGGTTGTTTGTAGCAATCCTTTGAGTATCAGATAACAAATTGAAATCAACATCTGATAGGTTTGATTATTCTTATTAAATTGAAGCTTCCAATTTATGCTCTCACGGTTCAAAGGTTCGACTTCTGCAAAATAAATGAGGAGCTTACGAAGCTGTTTTTTTCTGTCCTTGCTGATATTGCTTCTTACGAGAGTGTCCATTGTTGTTCGGATAATTCTATTCATATATGAATTGACCGAAAACTCATCATAGTTGCAGACAAGGCGTTTTCTCAGCATTGTTTGCTCTTTTACCGAAGCAGAAATATCAATTTTACCCCTTAATGTAGATAATTCCTCCGTTTGAACAATATACTCTTTGCCCAATCCTCGTTTTAGCTGAGAAGAAACACCTTTTATCAATATGGCAGCACATAGTTCAGCTGCATTTTCAAATTCTTCGGTAGCAACCTGCTTATAGCCATCTTCGTTGAGAACCTGAAACGCATAGGAAAGCATATAGTATATGTTCTGTATGCGAATCATTTAATTGCACTCCTTAAAGTAGCAGACCAATCTCTAACTTTTGTCGGTTCGTCAAACCAGTATTCTTTGATAAGCGGTATTACTTCATATTCCACAACGGATTTGAGCCATTCATCAGTAATTTCTCCATCGGTACAGAAATAGCTGTGACCGATTCTGAAACCATCTCCCAATGACTCATCAGAAGAAATGGTGTTATTAAGTGACTCGACGGCAGTTATCAGACTCTCTAATTTTTGAGAATTCTTTTCCGCCAAGTAATTCTTGAAGCCTTCCGAAGAAAACGCCGGTGCGAAATCAAAGAAAGCAAATCTTCTCCTCAACGCATAATCCATTAATGCAAGGCTTCTGTCAGCGGTGTTCATCATACCTATAATTCTGACATTCTGAGGTACAGTAAACCATTCATTAGAATAAAGCAGTTTGATTTTTTCGCCACGCTTATCTTTCTCGATTAACATCATAAGTTCACCGAGAATTTTGCTCAAATTACCACGGTTGATTTCATCAATAATAAAGAAATAAGGGCGTTCATTATCTTCTTCCGCTTCTTTGCAAAACTTATAGAATGTTCCGTTTTCAAGTTCAAAGCCGTCTTTTGACGGTCTGTACCCTTGAATGAAATCTTCATAAGAGTAGCTTTGATGAAACTGTACCATTGCTACACGGCTTGTGTCTTTCTGTCCCATTATAGAGTAAGCAAGTCTCTTTGCCGCAAAAGTCTTTCCGACACCGGGTGCGCCTTGCAGAATAACATTGTATTTTGCTTCAAGCAATTCCGTCAGAGTGTTATATGTATCTTCGTCCATATAGACTTCATTCAGAAAATCATCTTTTGAATACAACGGATATTTGATTTCCTTTTGTTCCGATACTTCTTCAGAAGTATCTTCCGCAAACAAAGCAAGCAGCTTTTGAACATAATCGGGGTAAGCCGATATGTTGGTGAGCGTTTTCATAACTGCCTGACCGGGATGTTCCCATTCGCCTTTATTTTGCCAGTCAACTTTTCTAATGTGCTTGTATGTGCTTCTTGATTTATCATAGATATAATCGGAAGTTACAATGCCTTTGCCGATAATTTTATGCATTCCTTTTTTGACAAAAATCACATCGCCGACTTTGATTTCATTTGCAAACTGCCAAAGGCAATGAGCGTTGTTTTTGTAGGAGTAACTTGGGTCGTAAACCTTTTTCATATAATCTTTGATTTCCTCTTTTGAAGAAAATCCTTTAAGGTCTGTAACATCGTCCCAACCGATACCCATTATGCCGGATTTATAGAACTCGTCCCACATTGAAGCGTTGTCACCGGGAGAGTAAATCCAATAATTCGTTTCTTTTATATTTGAATCAACTGTGGTTGTCGTGGTTTCTTCTGTTTTGCCCGATTGGTTGCTTTTCCAAGCATAATAAGACAGTTCGGGGAAACTGTGATACTCATATTCCTTCTGATTAAGAGCATTCTTTGCCTGCTCGCACATAAACAGATAGTTTCTTCCGTCGGGTAAGCCTTTATTTATATCCGAGAATATGGTCGTAAAATAATGGGGCATATTGTCTACATCCGTAATAAAGGCTCTGTTGGTAGAGTCCAAATTGATGAATGTATATGGTCTCGCCCAATAAAGTCCCATCGTAATATTCCACTTAATCATTTTCTGCTTTGTAACTGTGTCATAAGCAGCAATGAAAGCATTTTTATTATCTGTGGAGGCTTCATCGGAATATGCTATTGCTTTTTCAAGCAAATCCCAAAGGTTATCTATGTCGTGTTCTCCACGATTTTCTTTATACGCAAAGAACCACGCACTTAAATTCATTACTACCGGAATGCCGTCAAACTCAGTCGGTACGGCAGCCTTAATCGAGAATTGCTTTGCAAATTGTTCCAACAAAGCTATGCGATTGGCATTTGTTATACCCTTGTTGAACGAGCCAAAAACGGTAAATGGGCAGATGTCCTCATATACTTCTTTCCCTCTTTCCTTAAACGGAAAATTCATTCCGGCATCGGCAAAGATGGTTTTGAGCTTGGCAATCAGTTCGCTTCTATTGTTTTTGTAAGGAAGTAGGGCAGAAGCCAACTCCATATAAAATTCTGTCCATTGAAATCTCTTGTCCATATTCATTCTCCATCAACCTACGCTTCCATCATATTATCTGTCCAAAGTTCGCACTGAGTCATAACGGTTTGAACTGCATCGTCCATACCCTCCGGCGGGTACTTGTGCTTTTTCAAAAGTTTCTTAATGAGCATACGCATTTTTGCTCTTGCAGACTCACGCTTTTGCCAGTCGATAGTTTTATTTTTGCGTAGAGTATCTGCAAGCTCTTTTGTTATAGCGATGAGTTCGTCGTTTTCGTAGAAGTCTTTGATTGCCTGCGGCTTTGTGAGGGCATCGTAGAATGCAAGCTCATCGGCTGTAAGTCCGAGTTGGTCGCCCTCTTTTTGCGCTGCTGCAATCTGCTTTGCCAGCTTCAGCATTTCTTCAATGACTTCTTCATTGGTCAGCATACCGTTCAAATATGCATTGAGCGAACGCTGCATAATCTCGCTGAACTTTTCGGACTTAACCACATTCGTCCTGCGGTAAACAGAAACCTGCTCTGCAATCAACTTTTTCAAGAGTTCAACGGCAAGGTTCTTTTCTTTCATATTCGCAACTTCTTGCAAGAATTTCGGGTCAAAGAGAGAGAATTCCTCTTTAATATCTGAGAAAAGGTTGATAACACCTTCGCTCTTGATACTCTGCTTTAAGAGTTCGTTAATCCTTGCGTTCATTTCGGGCAAGGATATTTTTTTGCCGACACCTGTATTGGCAAGTCTTAAAACAAGTACACGCACAGACTCAAAGAACGCTGCTTCGATACGGTCGTCCTCATCAACCATAGATGAGCAGAGGGACAATGCCTGATGAAGCATAAGTGCTTCTTTTACAAACGAGTCCTTATCGTCGATTTTTTCTCTGCCCATAATGAAGTTGACAGCACCGCTAATAGTCTTAGACCTTTCAAGGTCTGTGCCGGTTTGGAACTTTGAATAGTCAAATCCGTGGAACTTATCACGGCATACGGACAGCTTTTCTTGGAATTTCGGGAATGCAACCTTTGCAACATCGGTATCGCCGTAATTCTTTTTATCACGGGCGGTGTAATCGTTCATAGCCTTTTTAAGTGCTGTTGCAATACCCACATAGTCAACAACAAGACCGCCCTCTTTGTCACGGAATACACGGTTTACACGGGCAATAGCCTGCATAAGATTGTGTCCCGACATTGGCTTGTAAACATACATAGTGGCAAGGGACGGCACGTCAAAGCCTGTGAGCCACATATCTACAACGATTGCGATTTTAAGCGGACTGTTGTTGTCCTTGAATTTCTTTGCAAGTTCGTCCTTGTGGTGCTTATTACCGATTATCTCACGCCATTCTTCCGGGTCGTTGTTGCCGGAAGTCATTACAACCGCTACCTTTTCCGTCCAAGCAGGGCACAACTCTAAAATACGCTTGTAAATTTTCATAGCGATAGGACGAGAGTATGCAACAATCATTGCTTTACCTGTCAGCAGATTTTCTCTGTTGTTCTCGTAGTGGTCGAGTATATCGCTTACAAGCGAATTGATGGTGTTATCATTGCCGAGGATTGCTTCCATCTGACCGAGTTCACGCTTGCTCTTTTCGATAACTTCTTCGTCTGCGTTGGCGGACATAATATCATACTCGGTATCAATCAGTCGCAGCGTTGCTTCGTCAAGATTGAGCTTAATTACACGGCTTTCGTAATAAACCGGGCGGGTTGCTCCGTCCTCGACCGCCTGAGTCATATCGTAAATGTCGATATAGTCACCGAATACCTCACGGGTACTACGGTCTTTTGAAGAAATAGGCGTGCCTGTAAAGCCGATATATGTAGCGTTAGGCAAGGTGTTGCGGATAACACGAGCCGTGCCGATTTTAACCTTACCGGTTTTAGCATCCACGGTTTCGGTCAGTCCATATTGTCCACGGTGTGCTTCGTCTGCCATAACCACAATGTTGTGGCGTTCGGATAACGCTTCGTGAGACTCCTCGAACTTTTGCATAGTGGTAAAAATAATACCGTTTGCCTGTCTGCCGGCAAGGAGAGATTTTAAGTTTTCTCTGCTTTCGGCGTGCATTGGCTCTTGCCTTAAAAAGTCTTTGCACTTTGCAAACTGACCGTAAAGCTGGCCGTCAAGGTCGTTTCTGTCTGTGATAACAACAATCGTTGGGCTGTCTAACGCTTCTTGCAACAAATGGGCATAGAACACCATAGACAGCGACTTTCCGCTGCCTTGGGTGTGCCAAAATACACCGCCTTTACCGTCGGTAACTGTAGCGTGCTTTGTGGATTCAATTGCTTTTCTGACCGCAAAGTATTGATGATACCCTGCAAGTATCTTAAACGAATTGATACCCTCGTTAGAAAAGCAAATAAAGTTTTTTATTATATCAAGCAGTCGTGCCTTTTGGAACATACCCTCAAAGAAAGTATCAAACTGTGCATACTGCGTGTTTTCATAATCACCATCTTTTGTTTTCCACTCCATAAAGCGGTCTTCACCGGAGGTGATCGTACCCGCTTTTGAGGTCAACTGGTCGCTCATTACGCAAATTGCGTTGTAAATGAACATAGACGGAATTTCTTTCATATAGTTACGGAGCTGCCTGTACGCTTCGGAAGCGTCCGTTTCTTCACGGGACGGAGATTTAAGCTCAACCAATACAACCGGCAAGCCGTTCAAAAAGAGAATTACATCAGGGCGTTTATTGCTGTTCTCAATAAAAGTCCATTGGTTAGCAACGATAAAGGAGTTATTGTCGGGATTTTTATAGTCAACAAGATAGACGATAGAGGAACGCTCCTCGCCGTCAACAAAATATCTAACCGGGATACCGTTTTGCAGATAGTCCATAAACACGGCGTTTTTCTGCACAAGTTCTCCGTTTTCAAAATTCTTTAGTTTGAATAATGCGTCCTGAATGGCATCATCAGGTAACCCTCTGTTCAAACGGTACAGAGAGTCAAGCAGAACTTCCTCATATAACGGACTGTAAAAGTCTCTTTCAATATCGGGACCGTATGCGTACTCGTATCCCAAATCATTTCTGAACAGCTCGATTACTGAATTTTCATAATCGGCTTCGGTATATAATCCCGGCATTTTCATTTCTCCTTTTTTACAGCTCGGAGCTGCATATTCTTTCTTCGTTATACTTGATTAAATTATCGTAGTTTCCGGTTTTACAGTCAAACATCACAACCTTAGGAAGTTCAAAAATTCCTTGTGAGGTTCTGAGCAGTTTGTATGGTGCATACCAAATCAAGTAATCAATTCCGCTATGTAAAAAGACATTTACAAAGTTTTCATCCCAAAAGAAAAAGTGCGGTTTTCCTGCTATCATTTCGCCTTCGTGTGCTTCATCCATATTCGGCTTATTGTTTTCACATTGAAGATACGCAGAGGACTCATCCATAACAAACAAAACGGTTTTGTAACCGATATGGTTGCTTTGGTAAAGCGGAAGTTTTTTTATGTGTTCAGAAACTACACGCTCAAAATTTGATTTGTAGAACAAATAGTTGTGGTCTTGCTCTGACGGAAGAAGCGTCTTGGCATTAACTATAAGTTCTGCATTAGGAAATATTTCTTGTATGCCACTTTCTTTAAGTTCTTTATAAAGCTTGCTTTCTCCGGCGTTTGTCGGATTTTGAATTTTTCCTTTTTTATCTACAAAAGCGTGGTCGTCAACTCGCATAACATCCATCATCAGCTCGTCTTTTGGCGAATAATAATCAGGTGGCGGGTCAGACTTACCGGAACTATTTATCCAGTTGTTCCATAAGGCTTCCGTGTGAATTGATAAATAAACAGCTTCAATCGTCTCAGATTGAGTGGCAAACATAACCTCATTGTCGTTGACTCTCTGAAATTGAGATATTATCTTATCTTCATCATCAAACCTATTCATTTCCGACCCTCCTATCCTTATAAACAATAATTTAG
>ERZ1036460.235-NODE-235-length-24756-cov-8.872961_pt1 | contig 24756 bp, 19 predicted proteins | sample MGYA00514229_ERZ1036460 | MGnify/ENA primary metagenome ERZ1036460 (study PRJEB33795, sample SAMN09464921) | human gut metagenome | host: Homo sapiens | place: USA: Stanford, California | collected 2016-08 | study: EMG produced TPA metagenomics assembly of the...
AAATAAAAATCTTATCTCATCCCAAATTTTCTAGTGTTAAATCCCAAAGACGGGTATTCGTAGACGTAAAGCTTTAGAGCTCAAATTAAAAGAGCTTCAAGAAGAAGCTGATACAATGTTAAAAATGCTAAAAGTTTAAGGTTCCTTGTTTTTGGGAATCTTTTTTTATTTGTTGGTTTAAAAAACTATAAATGGCTATTTAAGTTGCGCTAAAGTAATTCATAAGTTTTTATATATATAAAAAACGCTTTTTATAGTAGAATAATAACTAGTTTATCTAGGAGTAACTTTTATGGGATTAAAAAAATATGATGAAAAGGAAGTTCAAGCTAAAGTAGAGCAAGAAGAAGCTCAAATTGATGCTGAACAAGTCGAAGAAAAATCTGAATTAGAATCGATTATCGATGAGAATAATAAGGAGTGGGAAGCACTTCAAAATTTAGACCTCGACGAGAAACAAAGAATCGTTTGTGAAAACATTGAAAAAGCTAGAAATGATTACTTTGCATTTAGTAAAAAACAAAAAATGATTTCTAATATTGTCGCTGGTGTCGTACTTGTTTTAATGATTGCATCAATGGTTCTTGTCTTTACACTCGGACAAAAAGAAGGAACAACTTGGGTAAGTTATGTTGCTTTAGGTTTAATGCTTGTTACAGTTGTTGGGTCATTTGTTGTTACAAAAACTGTTAAAGGGAAACTTGGTGCTCGTGCTGATGAATACATCAAAATTTTATTCGAAAACGTTGATGGTTATCTTTATAGCGGTGAAAATTTCAAAGAATTATCTATTAAAACTAATGGTCAAATTAAAGATGAAATTTTCATGGATTGTCGTTTTTATAAAAACTTAAAGAACACAAAATCAAGAAACTTAGTTTGTGTTAAATACAAAGATAAAGATTTAGGAATCGCTGATTTAGCTGGAAATATCTTAGTTAAAAATCGTTTATCACCAATGTTTTTAGGAAGATTTTACGATTACACATCAAATTACGATAAAGACGATAAAAGAATTACAATGCAAATTAAAGGTTCAAACCTTTCTAGACCTATTGATGATGTAGATGATTTAAAACTTGTTGAAGGAAATTCTACATATGCAATTTATACAAATGATGATGAATGGAGAAAAGTACTTACACAAAAAGTTATTAAAGACATTACTCAACTTAAAATTGATAAATTATTAATCGACGTTGTTATTTCAATTAGAAAAGGTAAATGCTCAATCGGTATTGATTATGTAGACGAATTCATGAACATTCCTGTTGAAAAAGAATTCGAATTTAAAAACGTTAAACGTTCAGAACATGATCTTCAAAAAGTATTAACTATTTTCGATGATTTGAACTAAGACATTTATTTTTTAGGAGGAACGATTATGGACTCATTAAAAGATAAATGGATAGAAATTCAAGGATATAAACATGATGGCCGAATGCATCGCATTCGGGACAATGTTTATGTTATTGATGAAAGCGAAGAATACATTGTAGTTGCTAGTAAAAAGACTAAAGTTGTCGAACACGATTTTAGAATTTGGTACACAAAAGAGCCTGCCATCATGATTTTTTTCAAGCATAGATGGCGGAATGTAATTGCAATGCTTAAAAAAATCGGTATCACTTATTACGTTAATTTAGCATCTCCCTTTGTTATTGATTCACAAAGAGTAAAATATATTGATTATGATTTAGATGTTAAATTATATCCGAATAGTGATATTAGACTTATCGATGTAAAAGAATATTCATACCACAAGAAAAAGTATAATTATTCTGATGAAATCGATAAAATCTTAAGATTTAACATTAATCAAATTAGGCAATTCATGACAAATAATGAATTCCCTTTTAATAACGATGTTATTAATAAATACTACGAAGAATTCGTTAGTAAAACAAAGAAAGAAGATGATGAAAATGTTGATCAAGATTTATTCTAAAAGTGTTAATGATACAAACGAGATAGGAAAAATTATTGCTAAGCATGCTTTTAGAGGTGAAGTAATAACTTTAAGTGGTGATTTAGGCGCTGGAAAAACTACTTTAACTAAAGGTGTTGGAAGTGGATTAGGAATCGAAGATGATATTAATTCACCAACATTCAATATTTTAAAATGCTATTTCCATGACCCAATCAATTTGTATCATATTGATGCATATAGATTAGAAGGCGTTAGTCATGCTCAAAAAAATATTGGACTTGAAGAAGTAATTGAAGGTGATGGAATTTGTTTAATTGAATGGCCTCAATATATTGAAGAATTTATTCCTTTCGAATCACTTTCAGTTGAAATCCATAATTTAGAGAATGGAGTAAGAGAATTAACTTTAGTTACTAATTCTCCAAAATATTTCCCTTTACTTGATGAATTAAAGGAGAAATTCAATGCTTAGTTTATTACTTGATAGTGCAAATAAAGAATTGCTTGTTGCACTTTATAAAGATGACAAAAAGATTGATGAAATTCGTTATGAAGCTTGGCAAAGACAAAGTGAATTAATGATTCCTGAACTTGATAAAATTTTAAAAAGAAATGAAATCGATCCAAAAACTATCGATGAAATCGTAGTTACTCAAGGTCCAGGATCTTATACGGGTGTTAGAATAGCTTTAACGATTGCTAAAATTTATGCTTTATCTTTGAATATTCCTTGCTATGCAATTTCTTCTTTAGGCGTCTTAAAAGATGAAAACAAAACATCAATTTGTTTAATAAATGCTAGAAGTAATAGAAGTTACTTTGGCGTATATGAAGCAAATGGAAATGTTTTAATTGAAGATAAGGTTTTACCTAATAAAGAAGTTTTAGATTATATTGAGGAACATAAAGATTTTGCTATTTGTGGCGATGTTACTTATTTAGGTTTAGAAAATCAAGAAAGTGATATCGCTAAAAATATGATGTCATTAAAAAATGAATCAAATAAAGTTCAAAATATTCTCACTTTAAAAGCTGTCTATTTAAAGGATTAGTATGGAAATTGTTAAGGCAACTTTATCTGATTTAAAAGAAATTAAAATTATTGAAGATGAAGCTTTCTCTTTATTTCATGAAGAAAGAAAAGAAGAAGATTTAATTTACGAAATTCAAGAAAATCCATTTTCAACCTTTTTACTTCTTAAAGAAGAAGGAAAAATATTAGGATTCATAAATTATTGGATTACTTTTGATAGCGCAACTATTAACCAAATTGCAACTAGAATTGATTCTAGAAAAAAAGGTGTTGCTACAGCATTATTACATGAATGTGAAAAACATATTAAAAGTGAAAATGTAGAATTTTTAACACTTGAAGTTAGAGAAAATAATTCTACAGCCATCGCTTTATATAACAAATTTGGTTTTATAAAAGTTACTGTCAAAGAAAAATATTACGAAGATGGTACAAATGCCATTTATATGGTAAAAGGAGAAATTTAAGATGGAGGAACATTTAATTATTTTAGGTATTGAAAGCAGTTGTGATGAAACTGCTTGTGCAATTACTGATAATGGAAAATTATTAGCTAATGTTATCTCTAGTCAAATAGATGTCCATAGAAAATATGGTGGTGTCATGCCTGAAATTGCTAGCCGTTTACATTTAGAAAATGTTGGTTGTGTTATTCAAGAAGCATTAGAAAAAGCTAATGTTAAGATGGAAGATGTTACAGCTATTGCGGTAACTCGTGGACCTGGTTTAATTGGCGCACTTCACGTTGGCCTTCAAGCAGCTAAAACATTAGCTTTAATTTATAACAAACCATTAATCCCAGTTCATCATTTAACAGGGCACATTTACGCTAATGAGTTTATTAAACCATTAAAATTCCCATTACTTGCTGTTGTTGTAAGTGGTGGAAATACTGAACTTGTTTATATGAAAAACCATCTTGAATTCGAGATTATTGGCGAAACTAAAGATGATGCTATCGGGGAAAGTTACGATAAAGTCGCTAGAGTTTTAGGTCTTCCTTATCCAGGAGGAGTTGAAATTGATAGACTTGCAAAAAATGGTAAACATACATATAAATTACCAACTCCACTTCATGATGGAAGTTTAGATTTCTCTTATAGTGGATTAAAAACTGCTGTTATTAATTTAGTTCATAATCTTGAACAAAAAGGTGAAAAAATCATCATTGAAGATATGGCAAAATCCTTCCAAGATGTTGCTGTTGGAATGGTTTTAGATAGAGTTAAAAAAGCAACAAAGTTATATGATGTAAAAGAAATTGTTCTTGCTGGAGGCGTTAGTGCTAATAGTTATTTACGTCAAGAAATCCAAGAACAATATAAAGATAGTGGAATAGAAGTTGAAATTCCTCCAATCTGGTGCACAACTGATAATGCAGCAATGATTGCTAAAGTTGGTGAATATCTTTATAAAGAAAAAGTATTTGCTTCGCTTGAAGTTGGTGTTGATCCATCTTGGAGAATTGAAGATTTTAAAAAGTTTTAATTATGTTTATAATTAAGTAGAAATATCGGAGTGTATTATGAGTCAAAAAAGAAGTTTAACAAACAGACATCTTTTTATGGAATTTTATGATTCTAAATTAGAAGATGGCAAAGAAGTAACATTAGAAGGTTGGATTAAAACTAATCGTGACAATGGAAGTGTTGGTTTTATTGCTTTTAACGATGGAAGTTACTTTAAAAATATTCAAATTGTTTATGATGCAAATAATCCTGATTACGATAAATTTGCTCATATGCGTTATGGAACATCAATTGAAGTTAAGGGAACAATCAAATTAACTCCAAATATGCAACAACCATTTGAAATTCATGCTGACACTATTGAAGTTCTTGGAGATTGTTCAGAAGATTATCCACTTCAAAAGAAAAGACATAGTTTTGAATTCCTTAGAGATATTGCTTATTTAAGACCTAGAGCAAATACTTTTAATGCAGTTTATAGAATTAGAAACGCTTTAGCTTTCGCAATTCATCAATTCTTCCAAACTAGAGGATTTATGTATGTTCATACTCCTATTATTACAGCAAATGACGCTGAAGGAGCTGGACAAGTATTTAATGTTATCGCTGATCCAAAACATCCAGCAGATTTCTTTAATGCAAATGCTTGTTTAACAGTTAGCGGACAACTTCACGTTGAAGCTTTCGCTTTAGCTTTTAGAGATGTTTACACATTTGGTCCTACATTCAGAGCTGAAAATTCAAATACAAACAGACATGCTTGTGAATTCTGGATGATTGAACCTGAAATTGCATTCGCAGACTTAGAAGATAACATGGATTTAATCGAGTCTTTCTTAAAATATATCATTAAATATGTTTTAGATAATTGTAAAGATGAAATGGAATTTTGCAATACAATGATCGAAAAAGGTGTCATTGATAAATTAACAAATGTTATTAATTCATCATTTAGAAGAATGACTTATACAGAAGGTGTTGAAATTTTAACTAAAGCAGTTGAAAGCGGTCATAAATTCGATAACAACAATATTTATTGGGGTATGGATTTACAAAGCGAACACGAAAGATATATCACTGAACAAGTTGTTAAAGGACCAGTTTTCTTAACAGATTATCCAAAAGAAATTAAATCATTCTATATGAAACTTAATCCAGACGGAAAAACTGTTGCAGCATGTGACCTACTCGTTCCTAGAGAAGGAGAAATCGTTGGTGGTTCACAAAGAGAAGAAAATTATGACCTTCTCGCTCAAAAAATGAAAGAAATCGGAAACGATAAAGGTCTTGAATGGTACTTAAATTTACGTAAATTTGGTGGATGCAAACACGCTGGTTTCGGTTTAGGTTTTGATAGATTAATTATGTACGTCACAGGTATTCAAAACATTAGAGACGTTCAATGTTACCCACGTACTCCAGGAAGCTTAAAATATTAATATGTTTATTGACGACGAAGAAAGAATAAGTGATTTATATAAAACTCCTAGTGATAGAAAAATCGCCAATGCAGAACCTCAATCACAGGTTTTTATCGAAGATGATAATTCGATTGTTTTAGATATGGCTAAAACAAAAGAAAAAAAGATTGAACCATCAGTAAGAGATTCCAAAACAGAAGTTCCTTTATCGACAGAGGAACTTGAACTTAAAAAGAAAAAGAAAAAGCTCATATTATTTATTCTTATGATGCTTCTTAATTTCGCTTTCTTCGGATATATTATTTATTTAATCGTTACAATATTTATGAGTTTATAAGGTCCTATTAATTTAGGATCTTTTTTAATAAAATAAGCTATCAATGATAGCTTATTTTTATCTAAAAGAAAGAAGTGTTGATGTCGTTAAAGTACCGATGTAATCGGCTATATTTTTGTTTTTTGTAAAATCGTTGTCTTCACTCATGTTATATAAAATGCCAGTTAAAGCAGAGCTAAAGAAATCGATAACAACTTCATTTGGGATGTAATCTAAAGATTGAGAAATAGAATATGATAATAAACTTGGAATAGTTTCTTTGATGTAATTTTTGATTATGTTAAATAAACATTTAGATTTGTCTGAACTAATTACTTTTCTAAAAATGCCTTTTTCGTCATAAAACATTTGAATAAGCTTTAAAATGATGTCTTCGTATTTTAGATGGCCATCTTTATTTCTTGTTAAAACTTTACCCATTTTATTTAAACTATCATTTGTAGCTTTTTTAAATAAGTAAATCATTAAGTTGTCTTTATTTAAAAAATTGTTATAAAAACAAAGCTTTGAGATCATTGCTTTTTCGCAAATATCTTTAACGGAAATTGAGTTATATGGTTTTTCATCTAATAAAGCGACTAAAGCTTCTGATAAATCTCTTTTACTTCTTAATACTCTAGCGTCGTCTTTTTTGCCTTCTAATATCTTTTTCTCATAAATTTTTGTCATAAACACCTCGATAATTTATTAAAAGTCTAGTAAGTACATTAAATGTACAACCACTAAATGTAAAGAGATAATTTAACAAATCATCAAAAAAGTAAATTTAATCACGAAATATAATATTCATCAGTTATATGATTTTTAACAAAAATAGTCATAGAAAGTTAAATTGTATCGATGTAATCGAAGGAATTATCGTTGTCTAATTTGAGATAAAAAAATATGGAAAAAAATGGTTAAAAAAGAGTTCAATTTTTATTGATTTACGTTAATAAAAGTACTTAAAAATGATATACTTTTAAGGCTATGGATTATATAAATTTATTAAACGACAGACAGTATGAAGCTGTAAGTGCTTCCGATAAATACTTACGCATTATTGCCGGTGCAGGAAGCGGCAAAACTAGAGTTTTAACATACCGAATTGCTTATCTTATCGAGCAATTTAATGTTGCTCCTAATAAAATTTTAGCAATTACTTTTACAAATAAAGTCGCTAAAGAAATGAAGGAAAGAACTTTATCACTCTTACCAGATTATGATTTAACTGGTTTAACAATTTCTACATTCCATTCTTGGTGTGCTAGATTTTTAAGAAGCGAAATTCAAATTTTAGGTTTTCCTAAAAATTATGTTATTTATGATGATGACGATCAAACTCGACTCATCAAAGAAATTGGTACAAAATATGGCTATAAAAAAGGCGATAGTATCAATAAACAAGCATTAAGTTATATCTCAAAATTTAAAAGTGCAGGTCAACTTCCTAGTGATATTAACAAGAATTCTAAAAATTATAACGAAACTTTCTATAACTACTTTGTTGATTACGAAAAAGCTAAAAATGAAGCGAAAGCACTCGATTTTGACGACCTTTTAATTTATACAGTTAAAATTTTAGAGCAATTTGAGGATGTTAGAGATAAATACAGAAATCGATATCATGATATTTTAATTGATGAATTCCAAGACACTAACGATTTACAATTTAAACTTTTATCATTTTTAGTTGGCAAAAATACAAATCTTTATGTTGTCGGTGATCCTGATCAAACAATTTATACATGGAGAGGTGCTAACCAAAGATTAATTCTTGAAATGGATAAAATTTTTGTTCCACTTCGTTCAATTGTTATGGATCAAAATTATCGTTCAACAAGTCAAATTTTAAATGTCGCAAACAAATTAATTGCAAATAATAAAATGCGTTTACCAAAAGAATTATTTACAGAAAATAATGGCGGTAAACCTGTAACGCTAAAAAATTTAGATTCAGGACTTTTAGAAGCTCAATACGTCGCAACAACAATTGAAGAAATTATGAAAAGAAATCCTGATGTCTCATATAAAGATTTTGCTATTTTATACCGTTCAAGTTATCTTTCATTAAAAATTGAAAATGCATTAGTAACAAGAAGAATTCCATATAACGTATACGGCGGTTTAAAATTCTATTCAAGAAAAGAAATCAAAGATTGTTTAGCTTATTTTAGGCTTATGATAAATCCACTTGATAATATTTCTTTTGATAGAATTATCAATGTCCCAAAACGTGGATTAGGTGAAAAATCAATCGAAACCTTAAAAGAAGAAGCTAATAAATATAATTTATCGTTACTTAATTATGTTTATGAAATTTATGAACATGAATCGGATTTAAAAGAATCGGTTAAAACAAAATTGATTGATGTCGCCAATAAAATAAAGGATTGTTCAAGAAAACTTCAAACAAATGATGAAGCTTATAGTGAAATCTTAGATGATTTCTTAACTGATATTGGATATATCGAATATTTAAGCGATTTAGATGATGATGATAACGCACTTGATAACGTTAATGCGTTAATTGATGATGTTAGAACTTATTTAAAAAATCACCAAGATTCTACTTTTGATGAATATTTACAAAATGTCACTTTATTAACAAGTCAAGATGACATGGATAATAGTAATAAAGTTAGTTTAATGACTGTTCATACTGCTAAAGGTCTCGAATTTGATTATGTATTTTGCATTGGATTAAATGATGGAGTTTTCCCTAATGCTAGAGCAACAAATGAAAGAACTAGTGAAGGATTAGAAGAAGAACGTAGACTTGCATATGTTGCTTTTACTAGAGCCAAAAAAGAACTTTATATTACTTTGAATAAAGATTATAGCTACGCAAACGGAACAAATAATATACCATCAAGATTTATTCAAGAAAGCGGACTTGAATTACCTAAATTTGGTTTTGGATTCGCTGAAGGAAATAGTTATCGCGATGGAAATCGTTTATATAAAGTTGATATAGATAAATATAGCTCAGGAAGCGGAATTAAAAAGAATAATTCTAGAGAAAGAAACACGCAAAAATTTACTTCAGTTAATGCGGGAAATAATATTACATGGAAAGTTGGAGATACAGCAATTCATAAAGTATTTGGACTTGGTACTGTAACTGAAGTTAAAGGAGATATTATAACTGTTAATTTTTTAGATTTTGGTACTAAAAAATTATTAGGTAGTCACCAAGCTTTATCTAAGAAAGGGGATTAAAATGACCTTTGAAGAAGCAAAAAATAAACATGAGGAATTAATTAGTTTAATCGAAAAATATGCTCATGAATATTATGTTTTAGACAATCCTAGTGTTAGTGATTTTATTTATGACCAAAAAATGGAGGAATTAGAAAAAATAGAAGCTCAATTTCCTCAATTAATTACACCAACTAGCCCAACTCAAAGAATTATCGGGCAAGTTTTAAAAGGCTTTAATGAAATTACACATAAAGAGCAAATGTTATCTTTAAGTGATGTTTTTAACGAAGATGAACTTGTTGAATGGGTTAATAAAGTTACTACAGAATTAAATAATCCGTCATTAGAATTTGTTGCTGAAATGAAAATTGATGGACTTGCAATGAGTTTAGTTTATGAAGATGGCATTCTTCAATATGCAGCAACTAGAGGAGATGGAAGAGTTGGTGAAGATGTTACTCTTAATGTCTTAACTATTCCTAGCATTCCAACAAGAATTTCTTTAAAAGGTAGAGTTGAAGTACGTGGCGAAATTTATATGCCAAAAGCAAGTTTCAACTCATTAAATAAAGCTAGAAGTGAAGCTGGTGAGCAACTTTTTGCAAATGCAAGAAATGCAGCAAGTGGATCGATTAGAAATTTAGATACTAGTGTTGCTAAATCTCGTAAGCTTGATGGATGGTGGTATTATTTCCAAAATGCTGAAGAATTTGGGATTAGAAGTCATGCTGAATCATTAAAAAAACTTGAAGAATTAGGTTTTAAAGTTAATAAAGAAAGAAGAGTCTTAAAAGGTATAAATGAAATTCTATCTTACGTTAAAGAATATACTTTAAAACGTAATGATTTACCTTATGATATCGATGGAATTGTCCTTAAAGTTAATGATTTTTCAATGCATGATACTTTAGGATATACTGCAAAAACCCCAAAATGGGCAATAGCATATAAATTCCCACCTGAAGAAGTTCAAACAAAATTATTAAATATTGTTTATACAGTTGGTAGAACTGGAAAAATTACACCTAATGCTGTTTTAGAACCTGTTAGAGTCGCTGGAAGTTTAGTTCAAAGAGCAACTTTACATAATGAAGACTTTATTAAAGATAAAGATTTAAAAATTGGTGATACTGTAATTTTAAGAAAAGCAGGAGATATTATTCCTGAAGTCGTTTCACCTATTATTTCACTTCGTGATGGAACTGAACGAGATTTTGAAATGATTACAAAATGTCCAAATTGTGGAAGTGAACTTGTTAAAGTTGAGGCAATGCATTTCTGTATGAATAAAGCTTGTCCTTCTAGAAATATTGAATCATTAATTCATTTTGCATCAAAAGATGCGATGGATATTGAAGGAATGGGTGAAAAAGTTTGTGAAGAATTCTTCGCACTTGGATTTATTAAACGCATCCCAGATATTTATTTATTAAAAAATCATCGTGAAGAAATTATTGAAATCGATGGATGGAGTCATAAATCAATTGATAATTTGATTAAGGCAATAGAAAAAAGTAAAAATAATAGTCTTGAAAAGTTATTATTCGGATTAGGAATTAAAGAAGTAGGGTCAAAAATGGGTCGTACACTTGCTAGAATTTTTGGCTCACTTGATAAATTAATGGAAGCTTCACTTGAAGATTTATTAAAAATTAATGATGTTGGTGAAGTTGTAGCTTCATCAATTTATAACTATTTTAGAGATGAGCATAATATTGATATCATTAATGAGCTAAAATCATATAATATTAATATACTTTATTTAGGAACAAATAAAGTTGATGAAACAAGTTATTTCTTTAATAAAAAAGTTGTATTAACTGGTACCTTAGAAAAATTTGGAAGAAAAGAAGCAACTATTATGTTAGAGAATTTAGGTGCTCATGTAAGTGGATCTGTTTCTAAAGCTACTGATATTGTAATTGCGGGAGTTGAAGCAGGAAGTAAACTTGTTAAAGCTCAAAAATTAGGTATTGAGATAATGAATGAAGATGAATTTATATCTCATTTACCAGAAAATGAATAAAAAGGAGTGAATGATGAAGACTGTAAATAAAGAAGTTCTTAAAGATTGTGCCAATCGTCTTTATTTTGATATGACAGACGATCAATATGACACATTATTAAAAGAGTTCGACGCTATTCAAAAAGAATTTGAACTTATGGGAAAAATTGAAGGTGTTGATGAAGCTACACCAATGACTTTTCCTTTTGAAGTAACTATTGATTTCTTAAGAGATGATGTTCCAGAAACTCCATTAAATAAAGAAGATGTTTTAAAAAATGCAGGAAGTGTTAAAGATGGACAAATCAAACTTCCAAAGGTGGTAGGATAATGAATTATTTAGATTTAACAATTGCTGAAATTCATGAAGCACTTTTAAAAGGCGAAGTTACACCTTTAGATTTAACTAAAGAAGCAATTAAAAGAGCTAAAGAAAATAAAGATAACGCATTCGAATTAATTATTGAAGAAGATGCACTTAAAAAAGCAGAAGAATTAAGTAAACTTCCTGTTCCAAAAGATGATTATTTCTTTGGAATTCCTTATGTTGCTAAAGACAATTTATCAACAAAAGGTTATGAAACAAATGCAAGTAGCGATATTTTAAAAGGTTATATTCCTTTATTTGATGCTACTGTAATTACAAAACTTAATGAAGCTAACGCGATTTTAATTGGTAAAACAACACTTGATGAACTTGCAATGGGTGGAACTGGAACTAGCGGACATTTAGGTGTTACTTATAATCCTTATGATCCAACTCATACTAGAATGATTGGTGGAAGTAGCTGTGGTAGTGCTAGTGTTACTGCAAGCTCAGTTGTCCCTTTTGCTTTAGGAAGCGATACAGGTGACTCGATTAGAAAACCTGCTAGCCATGGTGGACTTGTTGGTCTTAAACCAACTTGGGGATTAATTTCTAGATTTGGTCTTTTTCCATTTGCTCCATCAATGGATCATGTTGGATTTTTCACTCGTAGTGTTTTAGATAGTGCAATTGCTTTAGATTTATTAAGTGGTCATGATGAAAAAGACGCTACTTCAAGTTATAAAGAAAAAGTAAATTATGTTTCTTCTTTAAATAAAGACGTTAAAGGAAAACGCATTGCTGTTATTAAAGGAATCTTGGATTCTATTACTAATAAAACTATTTTAGATGCGTTCAATTCGTTAATTGAAAAGCTTAAAAGTGAAGGCGCAATCGTTACTTTTGTAGATTTTGATATAAATTTACTCCGATCAATTTATCCTACATATATGGTTATTAGCTGCGCTGAAAGTACGAGTAACAATGCAAATTTAGATGGCATTAAATTTGGTCCATTTACAGGTGGAAAAACTTATCAAGAAGTTATTTATAATGCTAGAACAAATGGATTCTCACCATTAATTAAACGTAGATTTGTTTTAGGAAGCTATTCTTTAATGAGAGAAAATCAAGAAGAATTATTCCTTAGAGCTCAAAAATCAAGAAGATTAATAGTTAATAAATGTAATGAAATTTTTAAAGAGTTCGATGCGATTGTACTTCCAAGTGCTCCTAGTACCGCTCCATTAATTCATGGTAATGACGAAGAAGTTTCATTAGATTATGCAATCGCTGATAACTGGTTAGCGATTGGAAACTTTGGAGGATATCCTTCAATTACTTTACCTCTTGGATTTGAAAATGAATTACCATTTGGTGTTAATGTCACATGTAAACCATTTGATGAAGTTAATATGTTCGATATTGCATTGAATATTGAAGACTTAACAGGTTTTAAAGGTTTATCACACGAAAACTTTAAAGATAAGGAGGCAAAATAATATGAATTTTGAAGCAATTGTTGGTATTGAAATTCACGTTGAGATGAAAACAAAATCAAAAATGTTTTCATTAGCTCCTATTACTTTTGGAAATGAAGCAAATACAGAAGTTGCACTTTTAGATATGGCTTTTCCAGGTACAATGCCTAGAGTAAATAAAGAAGCTGTTAAAAATGCAATTAGAGTAAGTAATGCTTTACATATGTCAATCGATCAAGAACTTTGGTTCGATAGAAAAAACTATTTCTATAGTGACTTACCTAAAGGGTTCCAAATCACTCAACAAGCTAGACCAATTGGCAGTGAAGGATATTTAGAAATTGATATCGACGGAAAGAAAAAACGCATCAACATTGAACGTCTTCACATGGAAGAAGATACCTGTATGCAACACCATTTCACTGATTATACATTAATTGACTACAATAGAGCTGGTATCCCTTTAATCGAAATTGTTTCAAAACCAGAAATTAGAAGTGGCTTAGAAGCAAGAAAATATGTCGAAAAAATTAGAGAAATCGTTACTTTCAGTAATGTTAGTGATGGAAAAATGGAAGAAGGTTCTCTTAGATGCGACGTTAACGTTTCAATTAGACCTTATGGAAGCGATAAATTCGGCACTAAAGTTGAAGTTAAAAACCTTAACTCAATCGCAAACGTTGAAAAAGCAATTGATTACGAAGTTAAACGTCAATCACAATTACTTTTAATGGGTAAAGAAGTCGAACAAGAAACAAGACGTTTTGATGAAGCTAAAAAAGAAACAGTTTTAATGAGAAAGAAAACTGATGCTGCTGATTATAAATATTTCACTGAACCAAACATCGTACCTATTAGATTAAGCGATGAATTTGTTGCTGAAGCTATTAGAACATGTCCTGAACTTTACGATCATAAGCTTGAAAGATTCTTAAAAGATTATGAACTTAATGAAGTTGATGCAAAAATTTTATTAGCTAACGTTGACTTCTCATTATATTTTGATGAAGCAGCTAAATTTACTAAACTTTATCAACCACTTGCTAATTTTATGATTAGTGAAGTTAATGGATATTTAAATAAAAATGCTATCGACATCAAATCATTTAATGTTGAACCTAAATTTATAAGTGAGTTAGTTGAACTTCTTCAATCAAAGAAAATTAACTCATCACAAGGAAAAGATATTTTTGCTAAATTAGTTAAAGAAAATAAATCACCTTTAATTCTTCAAAAAGAAATGGGTGCAACTTTAATTAGTGACGAAAGCGAAATTAGAAAATTAGTTTTAGAAGTTTTAGAACAAAATTCTACATTAAGAGATGACTTTAAAGCTGGTAAAACAAGAGCTCAAGGATTCGTCATGGGTCAAATCATGAAGAAAACTGGAGGAAAAGTTAATCCAGGCATTGCTAATAAAATTATTGTTGAAGAACTTAAAAAATAACAAATATATTCAAGACTCATCGTTTAAAATGGTGGGTCTTTTATTTTTAATAAGTTGATAATTTGAAATTTAAATGTACTTATTAAAAAATAACAAACGTTTTTGCTTTTTAAATAGTCTTATTTAATGAAAGAGGTTAAATGAAGTTCTCAAAAGCGCTTATAAAAGGTTTCTTCAATAAGGAAGAAGCATCTGTACGCGTGATTTATAATGAAACTTATAGATTGCTTTTTCATATTGCGTTTAGTTATCTTCATCAAAAAGAAGATGCAGAAGACATTGTCAGTGAAACTTATAAAAGAATGTTCGAAGCTAATAAATCGTTATTAGATAAAAACAATTTTACCTCTTACATGGCAACGATATGTAAAAACTTATCAATAGATTTTTTAAATAAAAGAAAGCTTATCTCAAAAGAATTTGATGAAGACTTTGGTGGCATAAGTGATGTTTATTCATCTAATTTATTGAATTTAGTTAATGAAATTTTATCTAAAGATGAATTTAATGTATTTATATATCGAGCTTATTATGAATTGTCGTTTAAAGAAATAGCTTCTATTGTAGGCAAAAATGAATCTAGTTGTAGGGGAATTTATTTTGCGGCCAAAAAGAAGTTAAAAAGTAAAAAGGAATTATTTTTATGAAGAAAATATTTAAAGAATATGAAGAGGAAATAAAAATTAGACCTATCGAAGAAACGTTAACAGATGTTGAACTTATTAAAAAGAATAAAAGAATTGATGATCTTAAATGCTCTTTAAAATATATTAGACGTAGAAAAATAATTAAGTGGTCATCGATAATTGCAGTTCCTGCTTTAGTAATAGCTACATTTAGTGTATTTATGTTATACGATATCAAAGATACTGATTCGGTTATAAAAAAGAATTTTTCAATGACAGAAATACAAAACATAAATAAAAATACATTTAAAAGTTTAAATGAAATAAATTATCCAAAAGATCTTTCTAAGAAAAACTATTCTTTGGATGAAAAATTTATTAAAGGTTTTAATGAATTCTCTCATAGAATTTTTGAAGAAGGAAATCAAAGTTTAAATTTTGGATATTCACCTATTTCACTTTATAATCATCTAGATATTTTAAGTGGATTAGCAAATGACTCTTATAGCTCTCTTTTTGATGAATTATTAGGTGGTAATAGTCAAATTAGAGATGAACAAGTAACTAAAAACTTTTTGAATAATTTTTATGAAGAAGATAATAATGGTATGTCTTTGTATAATGGATTCTTTGCTAATAATGACGTTGAATTAAAAAAAGAAAAAATAGATTATTTAACAAAAAAATATGTCGAAGCGTTTGAATTAAGTTTTGCAAAACAAAATGATGTTGCTTTAATGTTAGAATGGCTTAATGACAAAGTTGAGCTTCCATTATCTATTCAAGATTTAAAGATAAAAGAAAATACATTATTTTATTTATTTTCTACTATGACATACGTTAATAGCTGGAATACATTGTTTTTAAAGGAAAACACTAAGACAGGAACTTTTTATAACAAGGATGGCAGTTTATCAGATGTTAAATTTATGAATCATTCTTATTTCGGTGACTTAACTGATTATGGTGATTATATTTCTTTTTATGACTATTATAAAAATGGATATAAAATCCAATATGTATATTCTAAAAATAAAGACGTTCCTTTAAAAGAAGCGATTAATGGGGTTAATTATTTAGTCGATGATGAAAGCAAATCGAAAAATGTATTTATTGATTTAAAAGTTCCAAAATTTACATTTGAAAATAATAATAACTTAGATGAAATTTTGAAGAAAACCGAAATTGGAGATATCTATAGCGAAAACAAAAATTCCTTTAATGAAATGATTTTAGATATAGGCTTAGAAAACAGTTATCTTGAATTTACTAAGCAGCAGAATAAAATAGAATTTAATGAAGACGGAACTAAAATTAAAACATTAGTAAGTTCTATGGCTGCAGGTGATATAGCACAACCAAGTGAAGGATATCAAATTACACTAGATCATGAATTCTATTTTATAATAAAAGACATTAATGATATTCCAATTTTTATGGGCAATTATAATTATGCGAACTAAAAACCATCGATTGTGTCGATGGTTTTTACGTTTAATTGCTATTGATCGGTTATTTTATCCCTCTTTTTAGCTAATTTTATAATATTAAATCTTTCAATTTTTGTAGAGATTGTAGCAAGTGTATCAGTAATTATTTTAGAAATAAGATCTCTATTCTTATTTGCTGATTCAATAATTTTGTCATTATTTTTATTAATTTCATTGATTTGCTTTTCTAAAGAAACTAATGGATTTTCTAAATAAGTTTTTTTAAGAGCTTCAAATTCTTCGATTAATTCTTGTGACTCTTTAAGATTTAATTCTTCTTTATTTTTAGCATTTATAATTTCACTATATTTAGTGGATAAGGAATAGATGATGCTTAAAAAAGTGATCATATATTGAGGTCTAACAACAAACATTTTTTCATATTCGCTTACTTTTTTAATAGGTGAGTCGTTTGCTGTGTCCCATTCGAGTTCACTAACGAGTAGAGCATATTCACAACCTTTTTTATTTCGATCATCATCAAGTTTTTTATAGTAATCACTATTTTTCTTACGGCTAGTAGAGACGTTTGATTCGTTTTTCATTTCTAAGCATACTGAAGAAATTGGATATGAACATTTTGAAGGTGTGTCACTAAACACTTTGAAAATAAAATCGGCTTTTGTTCCTTTATTGTCGCCATTTTCTTTAATAACGTCATTGTCTTTTTGCCATGTGCAATTATTAAAACCGGCTATAGCTGCATTTTCGTATTCTTGTGTACACCATTTTTCAAGTTCTTCGCCAAGTGTTTTAACGTTTTGGAACGATTTTGTAAGAGAAAGTTGACTATATTTAGTTTGCGTTTCTTCGAGTTCTTGTTTTAATTTTGCTAATTCAGAGTTATGTTTTTCTTCAAGTTCTTTCTCTTTTGATAATAACTCATTAGCATACTTTGTTTCGTTTAAAGCGATGTCGTATTTAAATTTAGTAATCTCGTTATTTTTAGCTTCAATTTGAGATTTGTATGTTTCTGCAATCTTACTTTTTTCTAATTCCAAGTCTTTAGAATATAATTCTTTAATTTTGCTTAATTCATTTTCTAATGATTCGATTTTGCGTTTTTGCTCATTTTCAGTTTTAAAATGTTCAAGGTTAATAGACTCTGCTTTTGATTTGTAAGAAGCCTCAATTATAGCTATCTCATTATTTAATTTTTCTTTAGCGTTTTTACTCTCTAAATCGATTTTCGTTTCTAATTTTTTGTTTTCGATTTTTAAAGAAGTAATGATTTCATCGTAATTTTTCGCATTTTCTTTAATTTTGATGTCGCGTTCTTTTTCGTATTCAAGTCTAAGATTTTCAATATCTTTTTTGTGGATATTTGTTAATGCATCTTTTTGTTCACTAAGTCTTTTTTCTAATAATTTATTCTTTTCTTCTTCAATTAAACGTTGAATAAAACCTGTATCGATACTAATAGCTGAATTTAAATCAATAATATCACCTTTATGACCATCTTCTTCTAAACAAAGAGTTTTTTGGTCGATAATTTTAACTTTTATGTTTGCCATTTATATACCTCCTATATTGTTTCTATTTACAAATATATATCTCTAAAATTATATCATTTTCTTTTTGCGAAATAGAGAAAAAAGGTTAAAGAATTCTTAATTACTAAGTCTATAAATGTTAAAATTTATATATGAATTTTTTATCAGAATTTAGTAATGGAGAACTTGTTTTAGTTGTTCCAAACGAACTTAAAAAATATTTTTTAGAATTAAGAAAAGAAGTACCTACCTTAAACTTTAAGTTATTTAGTTTAGGTAACTTGTTTGATGAATTAAGAGGTAGATATTTATCTAAAGAAGCACTTTTGGCTGCTTATAGATTTTTTCCTGAATATACTTATAACGCTATTAAAGAAGTCTTAGAAATTGTATATCGCTCATTTTGCATTGAAAAATCTAAAAATAAAAAGTTAATTGAGTTATCTAATTATTTAAAAGATAAAGGATTACTTTTCGAAAACGAAGATTTGAAGTTGCTATTACAAAATAGAAAAGTTTTATTTGTTAATTTTGAGCACTCTACTTTAGTTAAAAGCTTAATACAATATTTAGACATTAATAATTATAAATTTCTAAAAACTATCGATGTAATCGATAGTTCTTCGACATCGAATTGTTATAGATTTTTTAACATAATTGATGAAACTCATTATGGGGTTAATGAGATTCTTTATAATGTTTATAAAAAAAGATCATCAGATAATATTAAAGTTATTTTAGATACAAATAGATTTGAATTTTATCTTACTTGTTTATTAGGGAAGATTGATGTTCCTTATAGAATTAATGGAACAAGAAGTTTAGTTGATACAAAAACATATAAATTCTTATATAACAACGTTACCAATGATTCAGTAATTGTTTTGAACTTACTTGAAGAAAATAAAGATAATATTGATGATGAGTTTTTCGATGATATTTATAAAATATTAAATGATATAAGTATTGATTCATTAATAAATAAAAAAACCAATATATATGAGCTTTTATTGAGTAGACCATTAAATTCTGAAAATGCTAAAAACGCAATTGATTTCGTTAGTGGTGTTTGCTTTTCTAGAAAGGATGAGCTTTATGTTATGGGGCTAGATAATAGTTTCATGCCTAAAGCAAAGAAAAATAATAAATTATTCAGCTATGAATTTAGATATTCATTAGGATTAGATTCATTAGATGATGTAAATTTTATGAAATCTGATTTAGAACAAGCGTTCTTAAAACAAAAAAATATAAAATACATTTCTTATCACGTAAAAGATAATAGTGGTAGATATGCATCTAGTTATTATTTAGACGCTTTAAAAATTAAAACTATCGAAGCGCCAGCTCAAAAATTTGAATTTAATGATGGCGTAGCTAAATTTATATATTCAAATTATGTAGATAAATTTAATAAAAGTGGTGAATCTAACTTAAGCTTATCTATTTATAATAATTATTTTAAAAACGAAGAATTAAAACTTTATAGTAATGCCTTTTCTGGTATTAAGAATTATAAATTTGATAATTCAAGAAGTTTCTCGTATTCTAGTTTAAATAGATATCATAATTGCCCTTTTCAATATTATTTAAATGATGTCATTAAACTTGGTGAATTTACTTCTAACACACATGCTAAATTTGGTACTTTAGCACATAATATTTTAATTAACGTTTATGAACCATCTTTTGTTTATAAAGATGAATTTATAAAAGTTTATAACAAATTGAATGAAGAAGATCCGTTTACTAAAACTGAAAATATGCTCTTAGTAAAATATTATAAAGAAATCGAAAAGAGCGTAGAAAAATTAATCGAACATAAAAGCAACATGCTTTTTAAACGTAATCATAGTGAAATGAGTTTTGGTTTCAATGAATTTGTTGAATTCGATGATTTTGTTGATAATGAATTTATCGCAAAGAAATATGAAATTAAATTATATGGAAGACTAGATAGCGTTATTGAAACTACTAGCGAAACACTTTTTGTTGTTGACTATAAAACAGGACAAGATGCATTTACGAAAAAAGGTTTCTTAGAAAAAAATACCTGTACACAACTTCCTTTTTATTATTACTTAGTTAAAAATTCTAAAAATAAAGAAACATATTCTAAACAAATAGATGGTTGCTTTATTAAACCCCTTTTAATTGATAAAGGTAAATTTTATAACATCTATAACCCTGATGAGGAAGATCTTAACTCTATTAAATTTAGTGGTTTTTATTATGCGGATTTTGATGCAATTAGTAAATTTGATACAACTTTAATAAGTTTAGATCCGACAAAAGATAAATTAGAAAGCCCTTATATTTCGAAATTAAAATTAAATAAAAAGAAGGAAAAGGGTAAAGATACATTGCCAATTAGTAAAAGATCAAGTGGTGCTTTATCAATAGAAGATTTTGTTGAAATTGAACAAACAATTAAAAAATATATAGCTAATTCAATTTATGGAATTGCGACTAGTAAATTTGAAATTGCTCCTTTTATTGACGGAAACAAAAAACCATGTATTTTTTGCGATTTCAAAGATTGTTGTTTAAATTCATTATTAGCTGAAGATGAAGAAAGCGAGGAAGATAACGATGAGTAAATTTTCAGATGAACAATTAAAAGCTATTAATAGTTCTGGTAACGTCATCGTTAGCGCTGGAGCTGGAAGTGGTAAAACAACTGTTTTAACTGAAAGAGTTAAAAGAAATATTTTGGGCGAAACCGAAAGTAAAATCAAAGTATCTTTAAATGAGTTATTAATTTTAACATTCACCAAAGATGCAGCTGCATCGATGAAAGCAAAAATTAAAGAGAAACTTGAAGGAGTTGAAGAACTAAAAAATCTTGTGCCTTTAGTTGATAGTGCCCATATAGATACATTTGATGCGTATGCTCAATTTGTTGTTACGAAATATGGATATTTAGAAAATTACCCTAGCAATATTTCGATTGTTAGTGATGATATTTTATCTGTTAAATGTGCTAATTTTATTCGTGATATATTAGATGAACTTTACGAAAATCAAGATGAAGATATCATGAAATTTGCTAATGCTTATTTGGTTAAAAGTGATGATGAATTTTTCAAATTTTTAAGAACAATTTTTATTGATATTATTAATAAAAAGTCCGATGCAATCGAGTTTTTAACGCAATATAAGAAAGATGTTTTAACTAAAAATTTCTTTAATGATTTATTTAGAGAATGCGATAAAAAATTAGTTGAAGCAATTAAAAAGTTAAGTTCTTTAACTGAGTTATTACTTTCTAAAGGAATTAAGGAATATTTATTAAATGTAATTAATACATTAAGTTCAGTTGATTCAATAGAAAAGTTAATCGAGGTCAAAGATTCTTTAGATGAGAGCAAAAAGCTAAGCTCTATTTCTAAAGAAAATATTAATATAACTTTATTAACTTCTGATGATGAAAATGAATTAATTAAAGAAATTAAAGAAACATACTCAACAATTTTACATTTTGCTTCTATTAATGAAAAAGATTTTAATCTTTATGATTTAGACAATCAAATTGAGTTTTTAAATGTCATAGTAGATAAAATCTTTATTCCTTTAATTAAAAGAATTAATGAGTTTAAATTCGATACAGGATATTTCACTTTTAGTGATATAGCAAAAATGGCAATATCGATTATTAAAAATCATGATGAAGTTAGAGAAGAATTAAAAAACAAATTTAAACTTATCATGATTGATGAATATCAAGATACAAGTTATGAGCAAGAAGAATTTATAAACCTAATTGCTAATAATAATGTATTTTGTGTTGGCGATATCAAACAATCAATTTACCGTTTTAGAGGAGCAAAGCCAGATTTATTTAAAGAAAAATATGATGCTTATTCCGCAAAAATTGGTGGAGAAGCGATCAATATGAATACCAATTATCGTAGTAGAAAAGAAATTTTAGAACCTATTAACGATATGTTTTCTAGATTGATGGTTGATGATTTTGGTGGAGCTAATTATAAAAAAGATCACATCATCAATCCTGGGAATAAAAAATATGATGAAGCAGCTAAAACAAAAGAAATTAATGGTTTTAGTGAATTACATAACGCTGATATTCTTGGATTATTAAGTGGTGGTGAAGGCGCTTCAAAAGGTGAAAAGATAGATGCTGGGAACGCTGCTTTAATTGCTTTAGATATTAAAAAACGAATTGAAAATCATTATCAGGTTTATGATGCATCTAAAGATATAGTCAGAGATGCTAAATATAGTGATTTTACAGTTTTAACTTATAAAACTACAAAATTTGGTATTTACCAAAATGTGTTTAAACAATTTGGTATACCAGTTAATATTGTTTTTAAAGACAGCATTTCTAAAGATCTAGGTGTTAAAATCATTGCTAACTTACTTAGATTATTATATTTACTTGGAAAAAAAGATACTTCACAAAACGAAACAGAGATAAAACATCTATACTTTTCGATTTTAAGGTCACATCTTTATGAAATCAGTGATTCTGAATTATATGAAATGTTTAAAAATGGAGATTTTAAAGGACAATTAATCTTTAAACACTTTCAAGAACTCGGAAATAAATATTCTAATAAGCCAATGAAAGATGTTTATCTTAGTATTTTTAAAGATTTACCTATTATCGAATCAAGCTATAAAATAAGTAATGTTTTTAGTGGACTAGATAAAAATGAAATTTTATATAGCAAAATAAAATCAATGGATCTTATTGGCTATAATTTAAATGATTTTAGTTCCTACTTTGATGATATTGAATCTTTTGACATCAAAATGGAACAAAGTGTTTTTAGCGAAGCAAGTGATGCTGTAACAATGACGACTTGTCACGCCTCAAAAGGTTTAGAATATCCTTTAGTATATTTATCTCAATTAGCAGATTTTAATACTGGAGGAGGTAAAGGTAAAAATAAAACTTATAAAGTGATAGGAAATTATTTCTTCCTTCCATTATTTAGTGATGCTAAAAATAGTTCTCATTTTTTCGATATTGCATTAAGTGATCCACTTGATGAAAAAGAAGATCGAGCGGAACGTTTAAGATTATTTTATGTTGCATTAACTAGAGCGAAAGAAGATATTGTCTTTGTTTATAATTCACTCCAACCTAATAAAGAAGAAGACAAATTTAATTTAATTAAAGAAGATGTAACCTCTTATTTTAAGGATGGTTCGATTATTTTTGATGCTAAAGATGTAGAAGAATTCGCATTAAAACGTAAAAATTTCATTGATTTTATAGGATTTGGCGCTACCTTTGAAAGCTTTTTGAAAACAAGCTACACTAATTTACCTTTATCACGATATATGGATAAGGAGTTTGAAGATTTAAGATCTTTATTAAAAGAATATCCAGATGAGATAGATGAAAAGTATGAAGACTTGTATTTAAAAGCTTTGATGAAAGAATATAAAACAAATAATTATTCTTTTTCAAGATACTTAGTAAATCCAAAAATTATTGATAGATTTCTTCCTTTTGTTGATATAAAAGATAACGTTCCTTTAAATAATGGAGTTCAAGTTTTGTTCCAAGGCAAAAAAGAAATTTGTGGATACATTCTTAAAAAACTCATTTTAGATAAAACACCTAAGGATATTATCTTAACAGCTTCATTTTCTCCTTATATTATTAAAAAAGCGAAAATTAAATCAGTTAGAGAAGCTAAAAAAATAATCCGCGAAGTCAGCGATAACGATTATAGTTCTTTGATTAATCTTTTTGATTTACCAAATCCTAGTAGTTCATTTTTAACACTAGGAAATGAATTTAAATCTAGTACAAATGAAACGCTAGAGATTATTGATTTGCATATAGATAAAGTACTTGCTACTAATAAAAAGAAAGCGTCAAAGGATGTTGATGATGAAGTTGATGAAAGCTCATTACATTTTGGAACTCACATGCATGCTTTATTAGAAATTATTGATTTAAAAAATCCTAATTATGATTTTATAAAAGTAGAAAAAGAAAAGGTAATGGTTAAAAAAGTAATTGACGTATTAAATTCAATAAATATAAAGGAAGCAGAAGTTTTTAAAGAATACCAATTCGAAGATGAAATTAATAATACAAAAGGCGTAATTGATTTACTTTTAATTTTTAAAGATAAAGCAGTGATTATTGATTATAAATTAAAGAATATTGACGATGCAGCCTATGATAAACAACTTAGTGTTTATAAAAACTATGTTTTATCATCCTTCAATATCGAAAATATTGAGACCTATCTTTTATCAATCATTGATGCAAAATTAGAAAACAAAAACTTACACTAAACAATTAGTTATTAAGCACCAACTTCTTGTAATATTAAAGCTTGGTGCTTTTTAATTACGAAATAATTTTTTGATATAAAATTATTATATGTAAACTTATATATTCTTAATAAAATAATTATTACTTTAGCAATAACTTTATTAGTTCCAACACTACTTTCTTCTTGTCTTATTCTATCTTTGATGTTTCTTACGTAAGCGGTAATTCCCCCTATATAAATTAAAAAACCTAGTCAATTTGATCTAGGT
>ERZ1036460.238-NODE-238-length-24578-cov-9.488684_pt1 | contig 24578 bp, 26 predicted proteins | sample MGYA00514229_ERZ1036460 | MGnify/ENA primary metagenome ERZ1036460 (study PRJEB33795, sample SAMN09464921) | human gut metagenome | host: Homo sapiens | place: USA: Stanford, California | collected 2016-08 | study: EMG produced TPA metagenomics assembly of the...
TATAAGAAAAGACCCTCCTGTTAGTTGGTCTAACAATTGGGTCTCATCTCAAATTTCTGGACTTTTAAAATATTAAAAATAAGAGTAATCTTGATATAATCGATATTATAACGACTATAATTATTAAGCTGAGATTGAAGAATTATTATGAAGATAATTATCAATAAGTTCTTCTAATTTTTTAGCTATGGAAACTACAATGTAGTGACATGGGTTTTCGTAACCATCTATTTCGAGTTGATTTAAATAGCAGCATTGTAAAGAGTCGAATGTATCTAATACATATTGACTTAATTTAGTAACCATTTTTATGCCATCTTCATTTTCTTCATTTATTTGGTTTTCTTTAGTTGTAAATAAACCAATTATTCCTACAGCAACAGTAAAGGCACCACAACTAGACATTTCAGTTTGCATTCCGATTCCCATTAAGGAGAATAAGGCTCTGTTTTCTTCGTTTAAATTAAGATTGTAATATTCATTACATGCTTTAAACATAGCTTCAGCACATGTTAAATTTGTATCTCGATGATATTTATCGACTAATTCGTAAAGTTTCATAAGAGAATTCTAATAAACACTTGTATAAATTTCAATATTATTAACTCGCTAAAAGAAACAATAAATAGTAATAAAAACTAAGCAAAATGTTTCCTGTATATACCCTATGGGGGTAAACTAATATTGAAAGGAGTTACCTATGGAAAAAATTAATTGTGATTGCAAAAAAACTATACGTAGCGAAGAAGACAAAAAGAATCTTTTTACTCGAATAAATAGAATTATGGGATCGTTGGAAGGCGTTAAGAAAATGATTGAAGATGATCGTTATTGTAAAGACGTCCTAATTCAATTAAGTGCAATTGATTCGTCTATTAAAAGCCTATCAAGTATTTTATTAGAATATCACTTAAAACATTGTATTAAAGATGCGATTCAAAGTGAGGATTCTGATAATGCAATTGAAGAAATTATTGATTTATTTAAGAGGTTTAATTAATTATGGAACAAATATTTTCTTCTAATATGCATTGTGCTGCTTGTAAAGGTAATATCGAGACAAGACTTAAAAAAATAAACGGCATTATGGATGTTAATGCAAACTTGGTAACTAATGTTATTAAAGTTAGATATAACGAAAAGCTAGTAAATGATCAAATGATAATCGAAGCTTGTAAAGAAGTTGGATATCGTTTAGAAGTTATTCAAGATGAAATAATTGAAGTGAATTCGTCTAAAAAAGAAAAATACGATGTCGTCAAACTATTGATTGGAAGCGTACTTTTAGCGCTTTTGATGTTTTTATCAATGTCTCACATGTATCCAGATTTAATTATTCCAACTTTTAAAGAACCTAATTATATCTTGCCTTTAATTGAACTTGGATTAACTTTAATTATTATCGGTATTTTTAGTTCTTATTATATTAATGGATTTAAGAGTTTGGTTAAGTTAAGTCCTAATATGGATAGCTTAATTTTCCTAGGCTCGTTTTTCTCGCTAGTTTATTCAATATATTTGATAGTAAAATTGATTATTTCGCCGGATTCATATTTTGTTTTCGAACATGAAGAAGGTAAAATTATGTTTCATAACTATTTAGATAGCGCAGCGATGATTTTAGTAATCGTTTCAATCGGCAAATTCATTGAAAATTTATCAAAAAGAAAAGCGAAATCGACAATCAATGAACTTTTAAAATTAAGGCCTCAATACGCTAATGTACTAGTTGATGATAAGGTTAAAAAAATCGAAACAAAAAATTTAAAAAGTGGCGATAAAGTTATTATTAAAGAAGGAGAAACTATTCCTTTAGATGGGATTATTATTTCAGGAACTACAAGTGTAGATGAAAGCTTGTTAACTGGAGAGTCTTTGCCTGTTTTTAAAGATGAAGGTGATGAAGTAATTGGTGGATCAATTAATAAAGATGGATCAATTACAGTTTTAATTGATAAAACTAAAAAAGAAAATGTATTAAACCGTATTATTTCTTTAGTTATGGAAGCGAGTAATATGGATACTAATTTAACTAGAAAAGTTGACAAGGTCGCTAAAGTCTTCGTGCCAATTGTCATTGCAATAGCTTTATTGACTTTCTTGATTTGGTTAATAGTTGATTTATCACTTGGAGCAATGGTATTTCCAAATCACTTTACTAGTATCTTTGATGAAGCATTTACTTTTGGTGTAAGTGTTTTAGTTGTTTCTTGTCCTTGTGCACTAGGTTTAGCAACTCCAATTAGTCTATTAGTAGGAAGTAGTGTTTTTGCAAAAAGAGGAATTTTAGTCAATAAAAGTGAAGCAATTGAATCAATTAAAAAGGTTGATACCGTTGTATTAGACAAAACTAATACAATCACTAATGGAAAATTGACAGTTGTCAATAAAGAAATTTTTACAAGTGATCTTCAAACGCTAACTCGTATTAAAACTATTGAACAATTTTCAACTCATCCATTAAGTGAAGGAATTGTTGTTTCGTTAAATGAAGTGACTTCACTGGATAAAACTTTCTCAATGATTAAAAATATTCCTGGCAAAGGTGTTAAAGGAATATATAAAGATCAAACTATATTTATCGGAAATGCTAGTTTGTTAGAAGAATATTGTGAAGACAACAAAAAAGAAAAAATCTTAAATAGTATCGATTCTAGCGATGGTTTATTGAAAATATTTGCGTTCACTAAAGAAGAAATACTTGCTTTATTTTATTTAAAAGATGAATTAAAGACAAACGCAAAAGAATTTATTAAAGAGATAAAAAAGACATTCAATAGAATTATTTTATTAACAGGCGACAATGAAATTATCGCAAATAATATTGCTAAAGAAGTCGGTATTGAAGAAGTAATAAGCGAAGTCAAACCTTTAGATAAAGGAAACATTATTAAAAAGCTAAAGAGTGAAGGACATACTGTCATGATGGTAGGGGATGGGGTTAATGATTCTTTAGCGCTTACTGAAAGTGATGTTGGTATAGGATTAGCAAAAGGAAGTGATGTTGCTTTAGCGAGTAGTGACTTCATATTAATGAATTCAAACTTAGATGATATCTTAGACATTGTTAGCGTATCAAAACGTATTAGAACAAATATTAGTTTTAATTTGTTATGGGCGTTTATTTATAACGTTATATTTATTCCTTTAGCGGCTGGAAGTTTATCTATGTTTGGTGTAATGCTTTCACCAATGCATGCTTCTTTATTGATGGCTTTAAGCAGCATAACTGTTTGCTTAAATTCGTTAACTTTATTTTTGGCGTCAAAGCATGATAACAAAAACGACGTCGTTAAATAATCGATTTAATCGAATAAATTTTTAAAATATTAAAAAAGATAGTCTGAAAAAATACAAAAAATATCAGGCTATCTTTTTTGCTTAAGGCCGAAAAAACAAAGAGCAAATATTATGAATAATAATGTTTTAGTAATGATAAATTACGAAAAATAGATTATAATTTTACCGATGGAAAATTCAGGTATTAAAATCGTCGTTCAAAACAAAAAAGCATCGTTTAATTATTTCTTAAGCGATTTTTTAGAAGCGGGTCTTTCTTTAACAGGAACTGAGATTAAATCAATTAAAGCTCATAAAGTTTCGTTAAATGACTCATATATTACCTTTAAAAACGGAGAAGCTTTTATTATTAATATGAATATTAGTGAATATGAAAAAGGTAATATTTTTAATCATGACCCTTTAAGAACTAGGAAGTTATTACTTCATAAAAACGAAATTTTAAAATTTGAACAAAAAACAATCAAAGATGGATATACAGTTGTCCCAACTAAACTTTATTTAAAAAAAGGAAGAGCTAAATTAGAAATTGCTTTAGGTAAAGGTAAAAAACTTTATGATAAACGCGAAACTATAAAAGCTCGTGACGATAAACGAGACATGGCTAAAGCTATGAAAAGAGATTAATCATGAAAAAAATGAATACTCTTTACAAAATTTCTTATAGTGCTCTTTTTATTGCTTTAGGAATTATATTATCAAGATTTTTATCGATCAGTCATTTATTTGGTTTACCATTTTTAAAAATTAGTTTTGCCCCATCTGTTGTCATGTTTTCTAGTTTTTATCTTGGCCCGATTTATGGATTAATTGTTGGTACAGCAGTAGATGTTTTAGGAGCTGTTTTATATCCTCTTGGAGGAGAATTTAATCCTTTATATACTATTGCAGCTTCATTAACTGGTCTTATTCCTTATCTAGCATATAAAGTTATAAGATTTACAAAGTTAGAAAATAAATTTCCAATTATTTTAACTATCATTCTTCTCGCCTTAAACATTTTTGTAATAACATTTATGACAACAAACGATGTTATTTATAGCGAGTCAGGGAAAAAAGCGTATGAACTTTATCCTTGGATTAAATGGGGATTATCTTCAACTTTCTTAGCTTTATCGATTATATTTATCGTAGGTACGATTTATATAAAAAATAGATTTAAGAATCGTAAATTTAATAAATATTACAATTCTTATATCATCGCTACTAGCGTTTACGTGACTTATTTCTTATTTAAAATTCCAGTTGGATCAGCCATTCAAACTCTCCTTCTTGGATATGACTTTATGATTATTTTAACGGTTAGAATGCTTACAGGTTTCTTAACCAGTTTCGCCCATATTGTAATTATTTTAATGGCTTTAGATTTATCATTGCGCTTTAATGCTGAAGGTGCTTTACTCAATAAAAATAACTTAATGAATAGGATTTTAAAACATAAAACTATGCAAAATACGGATAAATTAGCTTTTGAAGGTGAAAAAGTAAAGGAAGTTCAACATGAATAACGAAGAAAATAAAAACTTAAACGAAGAAACAAATACCAAAAAAGACGAACTCCTGAGTGAAGTTTTAAATGAAGAAAACGAAGAAAAAGAAGTTGCTCCAATAAAAGATGAGAAACATTCAAAGTTACTTTATTTCATTTTCTTCTTGTTACTTTTAATCATTGGTTGTGTAATTGTGATATTCGTATTAAATGGATTATCTAAATAATTTCTTGTCGAGCTTATAAACTTTAATGGCTGTTTTATACATTAAGTTTTGTAGCTCTTTTTTTGTTAGCTCAATTTCGTTATTGAAGTAGGATTGATAAAGTGGATTATTTAACGTTTCATAGCCGTCAATTGGATTATCAGAGCCGAACATAATTTTATTTAATACACCTAAATTTTTTGCTTCGATTAAAGAATTCATATTTACCCAAGCAGTGTCACCATATATATTTTCATTATCTTTCAAAGCTTTTAATGCTTCTAAATTATCAGTTTGAAGCTCTAAATGAGCAGCAACAAAATTTAGTTCCTTAAAGCTTTTAGCTGCTCGAACTAAATATTTAATATTTGAATATTGATCACTAGCTGTGTGAACTAAAATTGGTAAATTGTATTTTTTAGCTATATCAAAATACGGATAAAGTCTTTGATCATTAATTCTCATTCTTGATAAAAAAGGATGGAATTTCAATCCATAAATTTTGTCACGATGTTTCGCGATAAAATTGTCGACATCTTGATAATTTTGTTCTAGATGAGGTCTAATCCAAATTAACATCCCAAAATGTTCGTTATCATTAATGAATTTTAAACATTTTTTACTTGCTTCAATCTGATTTATAAGTCTTCCTCTTTCGTGAAGGAATTCCGAACCATCGAAACTAACTAAAGCAAACGATATATTAAAATCTTGGCATGATGCTACTAAGTTATTTTCTGTAGTTTTTAAATTTGGCCAATAACCTATGTGAGTATGAGTATCGACGATGATTTCTTTATTCATATAATTAATTGTAGCAACTTTGTCATAAATTGATATCAAGTTGCGTTAAAATTTTGGCTCACCTTAAGTAAAAATAAATTATTTACATATATATTTATCTAGGATTTTCTTTATATTATAATCAATGTATGAAAAACGAAGAACAAAAGAAGAAAATTGGACTAATTGCAGTAATTAGTGTCGGCGTCATATCGATTTTAGCTGGTATTGCTACATTTTGCGGTATATATTTCACCACAAAAGATTATCGTTTAGTTAAACATGATTATGATATTTATTTAAATAAAGATAAAATTGAAAATGACAAATTAGACTATCTTTATAATTTAGAAAGCGAAGGGATTTTCACTAAGTTAACATTTGGATATCGTTTTAATTTGGATGCTTTAATCGAAGATAATCCATCTTTTAAATCAAACGATTATAAAATTAGTTTCGCTTATAAGATTAAAATTGTTGAATCAAGTGAACAAAATGATATGAATTATCCATCATTAGTACTTAAAAACAAGAATGAAGATGTTTTAAAAACTTTACCTTATTCAACTGATATGTTTTCTACATTAGAAAATGTAAATTTTAATGATTCAACAGACTACTTTGATTTAACTTTTACATCAAAAGATGATGTTAAATGGGTTCTTGATATAGAAGCGATTAGTTTGCAATTTTTTGCTTTAAAGAAGTGAGGTAATTTATGACTTTATTAGAAAGATTTAAAAAATATATTTCTTATGACACGATGAGTGATCCAACAAGTACTACTTATCCAAGCACTAATTCACAATTAGAATTTGGAAAAATTTTACTTCAAGATCTTCAAGAAATCGGTGTAAGCGATTCTTATCAAGATGAATTTGGAATTATTTATGGAAAAGTTCCAAACGGAAAAGAAAAAACAATTGGTTTAATTGCTCATATGGATACTGCTCCTACAATTAGTGGACAAATTACAAACACTAGATTAATTGAAAAATATGATGGCTCAATAATTAAACTCAATGATAAATATTCAATGGGTGAAGAAGATTTCCCTGTTTTAAAAACAGTCATCGGAGAAGATTTATTAGTTACAGATGGCGAACATCTTTTAGGTGGAGATGACAAAGCTGGTATCGCAATTATTTTTGAATTTGCAAAATATTATGTTTTACATAAAGACGAATTCAATTTTAATTTAGCAATCGCTTTTACTCCAGATGAAGAAATCGGTCAAGGCGCATTACATTTTGAACCAAGTAAAATGAAAGCTGATGTTGCTTACACTTTAGATGGTGGCTCAATTTATGAAGCGAGTTTTGAAAATTTCAATGCTGCTAGCGCAGAAGTAACGATTGAAGGAGTTGGAGTACATCCAGGTTCAGCTAAAGACTTAATGATTAATAGTGTTCTTTTAGCTATGGAATTCAATGCTTTATTACCAAAAGATATGATTCCATCAAAAACTTCTGGCTATCAAGGATTTATTCACCTTGATGAAATAAAAGGTGATGTTGAGAAAACCGAACTTTTCTATATTTTAAGAGACCACGAGCTTAATTTATTAGAAGAGAAAAAAGATATGCTTCTTAATGCTAGAAAAGTCATTATGAATCGATATCCAAAAGCTAAAGTTGATGTATTAATAAAAGATGAATATAGAAATATGAGAGATTATTTTATTAAAGATATGACTGCAATCACAATGATTAATAAAGCTTATCTTAATAAATTAACAAAAATCCATTATGAACCAATCAGAGGTGGCACTGATGGAGCAACTATTACATATAAAGGTTTACCATGTCCTAATTTAGGTGTTGGAGATTTTAATCCTCATGGAAGATTTGAGTTTGTTAGTGTAACTCAAATGTTAAAAATGGTAGAAATCTTAAAAGAATTATTTAAATAAAATTAAGCGCTTCAAGTAGAGGCGCTTTTTTGTAATAAGAAAAAACCTTTCAAATTTATGAATGTAAATACATTAATTTGAAAGGAATGATTTAAATTAAGGAAGTCAATTATTGAGATTGTTTTTTGTTTTCAAGGTATAAGTAGTTAATAATAGATTTTCTTGTGACGATTCCGATGAAAAAACCTAAGTCATCTAAAACAGGAACGAAGTTTTCGTTTACGGCTGTAATGATTAAATCACTCATTTCATAATCGCTTTTAATAGGTAAATAATCTCTATGACGTTTAACTTCTAAGATGTTGATGTTATTAAATTGAGCAATATTTTTAAATGGATGATCTTTAATGTAAAAAAGTAAATCACCTTCAGTGATTGTTCCAACGAATTTTCCTTCTTTACTTAATAATGGAATTGTAGTGAAACGATAATGCTCAATTACTTCTAAAACTTGTCTAATTGACATTGATGTATCAACATATTTAATTTGACTTTTTGGTGTTAAGAAAAATAAAACATTCATAAATAAATTATAGCAAAATTCAGCTTAAATTTGCACAAAAAGTCACTTTGTTTAAGGTTTGTTTTAACTAAAAATTCACATATCTTTAAAAAAATTAAATTTGGCATTTTTTAACAAAAAATTTATTTATTATCAATAGGGGATATTTGTAGTATTATTTAGAGAGTTTATGGAGAAAGATTATGGGTGTTATTAACTGGGAAGAATACTTTATGGGAATTGCTTTATTAAGTGCAAAAAGAAGCAAAGACCCATCTACACAAGTTGGAGCTTGTATTGTTGATGAAGACAATAAAGTTGTATCTATTGGATATAATGGTATGCCAAGATGTGTTGATGAAAGTCAATTAACTCGGGAAAAAGGTGAAGACATAAATAATAAGTATCTTTATGTATGTCACGCTGAATTTAATGCTATATTAAATATCCGTAACGGTAGCTCATTAAAAGGATGCACAGTTTACGTAACACTTTTCCCATGTAACGAATGTGCAAAAGCGATCATTCAAACTGGTATAAAACGAATTGTTTATTTAAGCGATAAATACGGAGATTCAGTAAGCACAAGAGCAAGTAAAAAATTATTTGCGTTAGCTGGAGTAGAAGTTAAAAAATACGAAGGTAGATATACGGAAGTAGAATTTAAGTAATGAAAGCAGTAGAAGTAAAAAAATTAAATTTCTCATATGAAAAAGATGTTCAGACTTTAAAGGACATCTCTTTTAGTGTGGAAGAAGGGGAATATGTCTCGTTAATTGGACATAATGGAAGTGGCAAATCAACATTAAGCAAACTTCTTTGTTACCTTTTACCTGCTGATAGTGGTGAAATATTAATTAACGGAATTGAAGTAAATGAAAAGAATTATCCTAGTCTAAGAAATTTAATAGGAATAGTTTTCCAAAATCCAGACAACCAATTTATTGGCTCTACTGTAGAAGATGATATTGCTTTTGGATTAGAAAATAGAAATATTCCACGCGAAGAAATGCAAAAAACCGTTAGAGAATTTGCTAAAAAAGTTGGAATGGAAAAATTCTTAAACAAATCACCTGAAGAATTAAGTGGTGGGCAAAAACAACGCGTTGCAATCGCTGGAATTTTGGCACTTGGATTAAAGATTATCATTTTTGATGAAGCTACAGCTATGTTAGATCCAGAAGGAGTCGAAAATATTAAAGAACTCGTTGCTGAAATGAGAAAAGAAGACCCTTCATTAACCTTTATTTCAATCACTCACGACATTGAAGAAGCTTATATTAGCGACCGCGTAATTATATTAAATAAAGGCGAAATTCTTAAAGAAGGCAAGCCAGAAGATGTTTTTAAGAACGAACAAGAAATTTATTCAATTGGACTTGACATTCCGTTTTTAATGAAAATTAAGAAGAAATTAGCGGAAAAAAGCTTGCAAATCCCTAGCGAAATCAAAACTATAGAGGAATTTAGTGATTATTTATGCAAATAAAATGTGAAAATATCTCATATGTCTATAACAAAAAAGACCCTAATCACTACGATGCTTTATCTAATGTTAATCTTGAAATTGACAAAGGAGAATTCATAGCAATCGTTGGAAAAACAGGAAGTGGAAAATCTACTCTTGTTCAAACTTTTAATGCGCTCATTAAACCAACAAGTGGATATACAAAGGTCGATTATTTTTATGTCACTGCGGATAAAAAACTTTTTAAAGATAAAATCAAAACGTTAAGTGAAGAAGAGCAAAAAGATAATAAAAAACAATATAAGTTAAGAAAAACTGTAGGACTAGTTTTCCAATTTCCTGAATATCAATTATTTAGTGAAACTGTTTTAAAAGATGTAATGTTTGGACCTAAGAATTTCAAATTAAGTGATGAAGAAGCTAAGAAAGTTGCTATCGAAGCGTTAACCTCGGTAGGAATCGATGAATCGTATTATCAAAAATCACCATTTGAGTTGTCAGGTGGCGAAAAAAGAAGAGTTGCAATTGCTGGAATTCTTTCTAGTAATCCTGATATTTTGGTTCTAGATGAACCTACAGCTGGTCTTGATCCAGTTGGAAAAAAAGACATCATGGAAATGGTCAAAAAGGTTCATGAAACTGGAAAAACGATAATTGTTGTAACTCATGACATGGATGTTGTTATGAATTACGCTCATAAAGTTATTGTTTTGAATGATGCGAAATTAGTAAAAGTAACGACACCATCGGAACTTTTTAACAGTGAAAATATAGAAGAGTACTCTTTAGAAATTCCTACTCTTTATAAGTTAAAGAAATTACTTATTAAGAAAGGCTTTAAAAAAGATTTAAGTGAAGTCACTTCTATTGATACTTTAGTGGAGGCGATTACGAAATAATATGACAAATGTATTTGGTAAACTTACTCCATATAACACAATTATTCATCGTTTAGATCCTAGAATTAAAATTTTTGGTTTAATTGGATTGATGGTAATTTGTTTTTTACCATATGGAAATTATGCTAATAGATTTATTATTCTTGGAATTCTTTGCTTTATAATCGGTGTTTTAATGATTTTAAGTAAATGCAATTTTTTAGATTTTTTAAAGAGCCTAAAAGGAATGCGGTTTATGATGATATTCTTATTGATTATCTTCGTTTTTATTCCTCAAACAGGTGATCTCTCATCTCTTCATCCAATTGTAACTTTTCCAAATGGATATGCAATTTATCGGGAAGGATTATTTCAAACATTACACGTTTTCTTAAGACTTGTAATGATGGTTGCTTTGACTTTGATTTTAACTTCCACAACTTCACCAATGGATTTAACTTACGCACTTGAATGGTATCTTACTCCATTACGATTAATAAAATTCCCAACACAAGTTATCTCAATGACTTTATCACTTGCTCTAAGATTTATCCCGACTTTACTAGATGAAGCAAATCGTATTATGAAAGCTCAAAAAAGTAGGGGTGTTGATTACGAACGTGGTTTTATAGGAAAAAAATTAAAAAGTGTTACAACATTAATTGTCCCATTGTTGAGTAGTTGTTTCTCAAGAAGTGATGAATTAGCTTTAGCGATGAATGCTAGAGGGTATGATCCATACGCTAAAAGAACTAGTTATCGAGCTTTAAAATTCCATTTTAGAGATTATAGTGGAATTATTTTAACTTTAATTGTTGTTGGTGCGTTTGGAACAATGTGCTACTTTACCCAAAATGTAAACGGACTTGACAACTTCTTAAATGCTTGGTTTGGCATTGGTGCATTCTAATGAATAGATATAAACTTATTTTTTCATATTGTGGAACATCATTTAATGGTTATGCAAAGCAAATTGATACAAGAACTATACAAGGCGAAATTGAAAAAACTTTGTCTTTAATTTTGAATGATGAGATAAATTTATATGCAAGCGGCAGAACTGATAAAGGTGTTCATGCTATCAATCAAGTTGCACATTTTGATGCAACTAAAGATATTGAATTATTAGAAAAATTTAGATATTCACTAAATAAATTAATTGATTCAAATATATATTTTAAAAGTATAGAAAAGGTTGATGAGACTTTTCATTCTCGCTTTTCGGCGAAAGGTAAAATCTACCAATATGTTTTAAATCTAAAAGAATATGTTCCGTTTTTTAAAGATTTGGAACTTTATCTTAGTGATTTAGATATTGAAAAAATTAAAGAAGCTTCTCGTTTATTTATTGGAAAACATAACTTTATGGATTTTACATCTAAAAAAGATGATGATCAAAATTTTGTTCGCGAAATTTTTTCAATTAATTTCGAAAATAAAAAAGATCGAGTATATATTTATTTCTATGGCGATGGATTCATGAGATATGAAATAAGAAAAATAGTTGGAACTCTTATTGAAGTCGGTAAAGGTAAAATTGATGAATCGTTCATTTCGAAACATTTATCTTCAACTAAACGAGATATAGTCAGCTATCAAGCTCCGTCAAAAGCTTTATATTTAAAAGAAGTTATATATTAGAAGTCTTCTAGATTGAAAAAAGTACTACTAAAGTAGTAAAATACTTTTTGTCAAAGGAGATTTTTTTATATGGGTAGACATTTTGAAGTCAGAGCTGCATCTATGGCTGCAACTGCTGCAAAGAAAAGTGCAATTTATATGCGTGCCTCAAAAGAAATTTACATGGCCGCAAAAAGAGGTATCCCAGATCCAAACTCAAATCTTGCTTTAAGAGCTGCAATTGATAAATATAGAAAGTCATGTCCAAAAGATGTTATTGATAGAGCAATTAAAAAAGCACAAGGTGGCGATGCTACTAACTACATCGAAGGAAGATATGAAGCTTATGGACCTGCTGGAAGCTATTTAATTATTGATACATTAAGCGATAACTCAAATAGAGCTTTAGTTAATGTCAGAACACTTGTTACTAAAAAAGGTGGCCACTTAGGTGATGTCAGCTATAATTTTGAACAAGTCGGAATTTTAGATTTTAAATATGATGGTGATGAAAGTAGCCTTGAAGAAATTTTAGTTTTCGGTGATGTTGATGTTAGAGAAATCACATTAGAAGATGGAATCGCTGAAGTTTTAGTTGATCCATCAGCTTTTGAAAAAGCTAAACAAGTATTAGCTGAAAACGGAATTGCTGAATTTGAAGCTGCTGAAGTTACAATGAAAGCAAACGATGAAATTACAATCGAAGGCGAAGATTTAACAAAATTCAAAGAATTGTTAGATATGCTTGATGATTGTGAAGACGTCCAAGCTGTTTACCATAACGTTATTCTTTAATTTATAACTTATAGGGGAGGTATTAAGCTATGGCAACAAAGGATGAAAAGGTTGTAGAAAAAACTACACCTAAGAAAAAAGTTTATCATCTTAAGAAAAGACCTGAAGATGGTCGTTGGGAAGTAATTCTTAAAGAAGGAGCAAAAGTTATAAAAACTTTCGCTACTAAAGAAGAAGCTATGGAATATTGTTCCACACTTGTTAAAAACCAAGATGGAACTTTACTTGTGCATGCCTCTAAAGGAAAGAATAAAGGACGTTTCATTAAATAAACGGAGTAAATTATGTTAATTGATACAATCAAAAAAGAAAACATGATTGCTTTAAAAGAAAAAGATCAAGATAAAAGAGCAGTTCTTAGTGTCATTATTAATAAATATATGGTTTTAGGATATGAAGCTAAAGCTAAAGGAAAAGAATTAACTGATTTAGATTTAATTCAAATTATTAATAAAACAACTAAAGAGTTAGAAGAAGAAAAAGCTGGATACGTCCAAGCAAATAGACCTGAGTCAGTTGCTAAAATCGATTATCAAATCAAAGCAATCGCATCTTATTTACCTAAGATGATGAGTGAAGAAGAGATTAAAGAAGTCATTTCTTCACTTGAAGATAAGTCAATTCCAAGTGTTATGAAGCATTTTAAGCAAAATTATGCTGGTAAATGTGATATGGGGCTTGTAAATAAGGTATTAAAAAGTTTATAATCTATAGGCTTGCTAAAAAGCCTATAGAAATATGGGGGTTTGGTTCAATGGTAGAACAGCGGTCTCCAAAACCGTTGATAAGGGTTCGATTCCTTTAACCCCCGCCATCTTATAACTAACATTTTGAAACAAAGCAAGAGTCTCAAGATGAACGATATTTGCTCGAGAAATCGGGCTTTTTTAATTTTTGCGTTTTGTTAGTAGATAAAAATTTGTTCGAACCGACGGATTTTAGAAATTTGGTTCTACTAGAAAAATAAAACCCTACTAAATAAATGATACCCATATGTTTTGAGAAAAATCTAATAAGAATTTCTTTAAAACATCGAAGATTATTAATCTTATCTTTCTGGGAATAATGTAATGTAGTAATGAATTATAATGAATATTCCATATAGTTTTTAAGTAATAAAGAAGAAACCGAAGAAATTCGTAATAATTATTTTTAAAATATTGATAGCCAAAAATATTTAGAGAGGATTCTTTATAAAGTGTCCTCTCGTATTTTTATTTGGATCAAAAAGTTTGATATTTTTCCCCTCTAGTTTATTTATAAAAGAAGTGGTAATTTCTTTAACTTCAGATGGGCTTTCAGTTGTGAAAACTAATCTATAATAGTTAACGCCATTTAAATTAGATAAGTCATCCATAATATTTAAAGTCTTACTATTTAAAATTTGAATAGTACAGTCGTTATTAAAAAATAATGGGAATGTAGCAAATTTATCTTTTAAAGCGTAGCTATGTTTTTTACATTCACCACACATATCAAGTCTTTTTAATGGGCAATATTTAGAATGCATCGCGGTTGCTCGACCATATACTATCAATTCTAAATTAGGGAAAGTATCGAATTCATCGATATAATTTGAAACTAACTTATTAATATTTTCTTTATTGATTTCTTGAGACAATGTAACTCGATCAACTCCTAAAGATGATAAAATACCTGCTGAGATATGATTCGAAACATTTAAAGAATAGTCTGAAATTAATTTTACAGCAGTATTTTTGTAATGGTTAATTGCACCAAGTCCACCAAATAATATTTCATCAGTTGGCTCTATATAAGTTTCGTTATTTCTTCTAACTATATTTTTATAATAAATGTGTTTTATACCTAACTCTTTGACCACATTAAATTGTTCATCGTTAGAAACTTGAGCCGTGATTATTGGCTCATGTTGTTCGTGCTTAATAGGAATAATTTTTTTAGGTGTGTGATAAATTAAAGGCCTATCTAATCTAATTAAATTGATTTTTTCAATAGCGTCTCTTCTTAATTCGTTTAAGACTTTTAAAGAGATAAAAATATTTTGATCAATATCTAATTTTAAAGAAGACGCTTTATAAGGCGTGTCGTTAAGTTTAGATAATTGTGTTTCAATATTTTCACTGGTGATAGCTCTATTTAAAGCATTTTGAACAACAAAATCATTTGAAACTTGAACTTGAATTCCTTCATAAATCGCTATCAAAAGAGGATTTTTTCCTATTTTTGCAACGAATTCCAGGTCAAGTGGTAACTTTTTGTATTCAGAATTTTTTAAAGAATCGTTTGCTTCGTTTACAAATTTAATATCTTTTGTTTTATAAACTGTAGCTCCTAAATTTACTTTTTTGTTTAGTTGAACAATAGCAATTTTGCTTTCGCACTCGACTTCTTTAAAATTTGCATTAAATATTTTTGTAACAGGAATGCTAATCTCATCAAAAATATTAGGAGATTCGATTCTAAGTTGATCACCTTTATTTAATGTATCAGTAAGTCTAATCCAAATTTTGTTGTTATTAATTTTTACTACTTTTCCAATTGGGAAACCATAATTATTAGGTCTTTCAATGTTAGTTATAGTGGAACTGGTCTCGCCATTCATAAAACCTTCAGTGTAAGTTCTATTGAAAACTTTTTTTAAGATATCCTTATTAGGGTTTTCTTTATCGACTAATTTTCTATAGTAATTTGTAACACTAGCTACATAATTTGGTTCTTTCATTCTGCCTTCAATTTTTAAAGAATCGACGAAAGATAAATCATCGATTTTTGAAGATACATTTAAATCTTTCATTGAAAGAAGGTATCCAGTTTTCACAACTTTGTTATCGTCTAAATTAATTAATGAATATGGCTGTCTACAACAACCAGCGCAACGACCTCTATTTCCGCTACGTTCACCAATCATTGAACTCATTAAGCAATTCCCGCTATAAGCTACACATAAAGCGCCATGTATAAAGGCCTCGATTTCGATATTAAGTTTTTCTTTTACTTCTTTCATTGTTGAAACTGGCGTTTCTCTAGCGAAAACGATTCTTTTAACGCCTAATTCTTTTAATAAAGTTGCCCCATCTAAATCATCGATGCCCATTTGTGTAGAAGCGTGAGCCTCTAAAGATTCGTAATTATTTGTTACATAATTTAAAATTGCTAAATCTTGTATTATTAAAGCGTCAATATGAATTTTTGCGAGTTCATCGATGGTTTTATAAATTTCATCTAATTCATAATCGTAGGCGATAGTGTTCATAGTGACGTAAATTTTTACACTTCTAAGGTGAGCAAATGAAACTAAATCTTTTAAAGATTCAACGGTAAAATTGTTTGCATATGCTCTAGCGTTGAATTTATCTAATCCTAAATAAATTGCATCGCATCCATTAGCAATCGCGGCATAAAAAGATTCAATTGTTCCAGCAGGTGATAAAATTTCGTTCATAGTTAAATTCCTTTAATATATTATCATGAATTAAATAAAATTACTCTTTTAGAGTAACCTTGATTTTATTGGTTCAACAAGAAAAAAACAACGATATTTTTAATAGATTCAGTATTACTTTAAAAGTGAGTTTAAAGTGTTTATTATTATACATATGAAAAAGTTAGAATTATTAGCTCCAGTTGGAGACAAAGAACGTTTAATTGCAGCAGTACATTTTGGATGTGATGCTGTTTATTTTGGCGGTACAAGATTTGGATTAAGAGCTTTCGCTAACAAGTTTGATGAACAATCAATTATCGAAGCCGTTAAATATTGTCATGATAGAAATGTAAAGGTATACGTAACTGTTAATATACTTGCTCATAATAGTGACTTTAATGGAATGGTCGACTATTTGAAATTTTTAGATGAGAATGGAGTTGATGCTGTTATTGTTAGCGATTTAGGAATCGCAAGTTTAGTAAAAGAACATACAAATCTTGAATTACATGTTTCTACACAAGCCAATATCACTAACGTTTATTCTGCAAAAATGCGGGTGAAACTTGGTGCTAAACGTTTAGTTCTAGCAAGAGAATTATCTATTAAAGAAATTAAAGATATTAAAGAAGCTGTTGGTGAAGATGTTGATATTGAATGTTTTTGTCATGGAGCAATGTGCATTTCTTATAGTGGCAGATGTTTATTATCAAACTATTTTGTAGGCAGAGACTCTAATAAAGGCGCTTGTGCACAACCATGTAGATGGAATTATGCTTTATATAATAAAGATAGTCAAAATGAAAATGGCGAATATTATCCTGTTGAAGAGGATGAAAGAGGAACCTACATTTTGAATAGTAAAGATATGTGTTTGATCGAACACATCAAAGAACTCGCTGAAGCTGGTATTACAAGTTTTAAGATTGAGGGCAGAATGAAATCAACATACTACGTTGCAACAGTTGTTAATGCGTATAGAAGAGCAATGGATGCGTATTTAAATAATGAAAATGTTGATTTTAACTTAATAGAAGAACTTAGAAAAACATCAAATCGTGCTTTTACAACTGGATTTTATTTCGGTGCTAATGATAAAACAAATATTGACTCATCGAAATTATTACAAACACATGAATTTATTGCGATGGCGCTTGAAGACGCAAAAGATGGAAAAGTTTTAGTTGAACTTAGAAATAGATTTTTTAAAGGGGATAAAGCAGAGGTGCTTTCTAATGGAGAAGCATTTAATAAAACATTAGTTATAGATGAAATTACTGATGAAGTTTTAAATCCACTTGATGAAGTAAGAAAAGTTAAACAAAGACTCTACATTAAAACTGACTTACCGATCAAAAAGTATGATATTTTAAGAAGGAAAATTGAGCAATAAAATGAAATTAAAAGATAACAAAATATTTAGATGGATCATCATTCCGCTTTGTTTAACTTTATGCTTCGTTGGGAGATTTATACCTCCAGTTGGTGAATTGACTAGCGATGGATGGGGAGTAATCTTCATATTTTTAGGAACGATTATTTTATGGCTAACTATTGGCATTGATTGGCCTAGTTTAGTATGCATTTTTTCTCTAGGTTTCTTAGAAAATTTTGGTTTTAATAAAGCGTTCACTAGTAGTTTTGGAAATTCAACTTTTGTATTCTTGCTTTTTACTTTTGTTTGCACATACGCTTTATCAAAAACAACTTTAATTAAAAGGGTAGCTTTATCGTTTGTGGATTCTAAGTTAGCAAAAAGAAGTGGAAATTGGTTTGTTTTTCTATTTTTAACTGCTGTTTTGTTACTAGGATTATTTATTTCTCCATCGGTTTTATTTGTTGTCATGCTACCAATTTTAAATGAGATTTTAGATTTAGCTAACATAAATAAAGAAGATAAAGTTGCAAAAACACTTATGATGGGTCTTGGGTTTACTGTTTCAATTAGCAGTGGAATGACTCCGATTGCTCACGTTTTTCCTTTACTTGCAATGAATGCTGCTAATATTAGCGTTTCACCTATTTTATATATGTCAATTGCAATTCCAGTAGGTCTTATTATCTTTATTTTAATGATGCTTATGTTTAAATTTATACTTAGACCTGATGTTAAGCAATTGGTGAATGTTGATGTTAGTTCATTAAAAAAAGATCTTGCTGAAATTAATAAGTGTGACATCATTACAATTTCTATTTTTATTGTTGTAATTCTATTATGGATATTACCTTCAATATTTAAAGGTGCAAGTGAAGATTTCTATAATGCGATTAATAAATATGGTACAGCAATGCCTCCATTACTTGGAACGATTGCTTTATGCATTATTCGAGTCGATAATGAGCCTTTAATAAAAATTGACGATGCTTTTAAAAATGGAATTCCTTGGACGTCTTTAGTAATGTGTGCAGGAACATTAGCTTTAGGTGCTGCGTTAACTAATGATGCAATCGGATTAAAAACATTTCTACAAAATAGTTTAAGTACATCATTAGCTAATTTGCCTCAAATAGCTTTACTTATTATCTTTGTATGTTGGGCTGCCATTCAAACAAATCTTTCTTCTAATATGGTAACTGCAACTTTAGTCGCTACAGTTGCTTCTTCGATTTTGGCAGCGATAAATTCAACATTAAATGTTGAAACAGTAATATGCTTAATTGGAATGATGGCAAGTTTCGCTTTTGCAACACCTCCATCAATGCCTCATATTGCTATTATCGCTGGTGGAGAAACTTGTAACACAAAGGATGTTTTGATTTATGGCGGATTATTGATGATTATCTCAATAGTCGTTACTTTACTTATTGGATATCCTTTAGGCAATATAATTTTATAAAAAGGATCAAAAATGAATAAACTTGAAGAATACAGAGAAAGAATCGATGAGATTGATTCAAAAATTATTGAACTATTTGAAGAAAGAATGGATGTTGTAAAAGAAGTTACATCCTTTAAATTGGAAAATGATTATCCTGTTTTAGATGCTTCAAGAGAGTCTAAAATGCTAGAAAAAAATCTTTCTAAAGTCAAAAACGAAGAGTACAAAAAATATTATGAAGATGTATTGTTAGGCTTTCTAAAAGCGAGTAAAGATATGCAAAATAAGCTCATTAGCGAGTCTAAAAAACACTAAAATGCTCTAGAGGCCACGTAGATATACTTCTACGGGCCATTTTTAAAAATAGGTAGTTTAATTCATATTTATATAAACATGGCCATAGCTATTAAATTTATAAGGCATGACAAAAAGAGTAAAAGCGGAAAATATTTTTTCGCTTAATTTAAGCATAGGTTTCCCACCCTAGAGGGCGCATAAACAATCCCTAATCACAATTCAACCACTTTTAATTAATGGAGATTCGATGTAGGGAAAGTCAAGCCATAGGGTGGGCAGGAGATTAATGATTACGGCTAACTCAATTAATTCCTGGAAAAATTATTTTCTAATCATGTTTAAGTCTTTACGAATAAGAAGTTTTATAGAGCTAGATTCACTTTAATTAATCAATGCGCATCAGTTACTACTAGTGCTCTCGCAATTGCAATTTTATATCCAACTTAACATGACTAGAACTAGTGTTCTTCACTTAACACAAAAGGTGTGATTTAAAATTTTTTCAAATTTTCTAAAATATTTTTTTGATATAATAAATTTGTATAGTGGAGAGGTAAAATATGCCTGAAATAATTGAAACAAATAGACTGATATTAAGAAGATTAAAACTTAGTGATGCTGAAGCTATATTTTCTAATTACGCAACCGATGAAGAAGTCACGAAATATTTAACGTGGAATGTTCATGAGAATATAGAATTTACAAAAAGTTTATTAACGGGTTGGATAAAAGAGGATGAAGAATTAGAGCCAAATATTACAAGATTTGGCATTACCATCAAAGGCAATGATGAAGTTATTGGTTGCATTGATCTTGTTCGTGGAGATGAGTTAGAAATAGGTTATGTTTTATCAAGAAAATATTGGAATCAAGGGATAATGAGTGAGGCTTTGAACACTTTTTTACATTATTTAAAAGAAATTGGATACGACAAAATGACAATTCGTGCTAACGTTGACAATATAGGAAGCAATAAAGTGATTATTAAAAATGGTGGAATATTTGTTAGAAACGATGAGTCATTTTTAAAGTTTAAAAATAAAACTGTAACGTTAAATTGTTATTATTTTGATTTATTGAAACTTTGATTTTCATAAGTAAATAATAAAAATAGATAAATCTATTATTACTAATTTATCTTGTATATAATTTACAAGATATGATTAAAATGAAGGACACAACAAAAGAATTTGCTAGTGGAAAAATTTTGCCACTAGTTTTTAAACTTACAATCCCAGCTGTAATCGCTCAACTTATTACTTTTTTATACAATTTAGTTGATAGAATGTATGTTTCTAATCTAGAAAGTATTAAAACAGAAGCACTTGCAGCATTAGGTATAGTTCTTCCTATTACTATTATTGTTCAAGCGTTTTCGAATTTAATCGGATTAGGTGCAAGTCCTAAAGCGTCGATGGCTTTAGGTGAAAAAGATGATAAAAAAGCTAATCGTATTTTTAATAATGCCTCGATTTTACTATTTTTAATTGGATTAATTTTAACTATCGTTCTTTTCTTTTTTGCGAAAGATATAGTTTTACTTTTTGGTTGTCCTGACGACGCATTAATTTATGCAACTGATTATTTAAAGATTTATGCTCTAGGAACTATTTTTGTAATCTTAGTTCAAGGCTTAAATCCTTTTATTAGTGCTACAGGACATGCTTTTATTGCAATGTGCACAACAGCAATCGGAGCAATTATCAACATAATTTTAGATCCTATTTTTATATTTAATATGAATTTAGGTGTTAAAGGTGCTGCTTTAGCTACTATCATTTCACAATTAATTTCATTTATTTGGGTAATTTGTTTCTTTTCAATGAAGGGGTCAAATTTTAAATTCAAACTTAAAGATATGAAACCTGATTTCAAAATCATTGGTGCTTTTTTATTTTTAGGTCTATCTCCTTTTATAATGACAGCGACTGAAAGTGCAATTCAAATTGTATTTAACGTTTGTTTAAAAAATACAACTGGTGATAGTAGTAGTAATTATGTTGCTGCTTTAACGATTATGCTAAGTGCACTTCAACTCGTATCATTGCCATTAAATGGTTTAGGATTTGGTATCGCACCTTTTGTAAGCTATAACTATGGAAAAGGTGACTCTTATAGAATAAAAAAAGCAATAAAATATACTTTCATTATTGGCTTTACATTTGGTTCGATTTTTTATCTTGTATCAATGATTTTTCCAGAAATTTATGCTTATATATTTAACGCAAATGAAGAAGTAATGAAGTTAGTTAAAATATATGGTCCACTATTTTTAATGGGAACCATCATGTTTACAATCCAAATGACATTACAAAATATAAATGTCGCATTAGGACAAGGCAAATGTGCTGTTTCTTTAGCTGTTTTAAGGAAAGTTATTATTTTAATTCCGTTATGTTTCTTGCTTTCTAATTTCCTTGGGTATCAAGGAGTTTATATGTCTGAAGGAATTGCGGATTTAGTAGCTGGAGTAATTACTGGAACAGTAATTTTTATAACATTTCCAAAAGTTTTAAAAAGAAGAGAAGATGAAATTAACAAAATAAATACTAGAAATGAGCATATCGAATAATTGTTATCGTTAAAGTAACTAAAAAATATTTTTAAGTTATAATTAAAGAAGTATGACTGCTAGCAAGAAATATTTTATTACTTCAACTACCTTTATGGCGATTGGCTTATTCTTATTAAGTTCGTCAATTATTTTATATGCTTTCTTTGGAGAAAATAATTTATATGCTAACATCGCAATTGGTTCATCTATTGGTTCTTTATTATTTTTTGGTTTAGGTGGATATTTTTTATATAAGTATGATCAAGAACACACTGAAAAAGAGTTACCTCCAAGAATTTTACCTTCATTAAGTGTCCTTATAATATTTCTTACTGGGGAAATTTGTTTAATTTATTATTTTGCTACAAGTAAATTTATTGATTTTAATAACAGTTTAGCTTTCATGATGATTACAGGAATTATCTTAGAATTAATTGTTATTTTTGTATCAAGTGTGATGTTTATTAGTGGAATAAAAGAATATTTAAATCAAAGAAATAGATAATTTTTTGTTTAAATAACGTTTTCAACTAACATAATTAAATTTAAACTTAATAATGAATGTGTTCGAATACATTAAAGTATCGATTTAATCGGTATTTTTTGTATTATATTAAACGAACTTGAGCAAAACATAATTTCTAAGTTTTCTTTAAGTTACCATTTAGAACAAATCAAATAAAATATAGATATGAAAAGAAGTAGTTTACTTTCATCACTTTGTATAGGAGTTATGCTAACAGGTTGCGGCAGCGCAATTAAAAATCTTGATTGCTATCGTTTTAAAACCGGTAGTAATTTTCATAATGCAAAATTTAAATTTGAAAGACCTGTCGCTCCTAATTTTGAAAACGAATTTGAAAATCAAGCATTAGAAATTAATAACTCCGCAGATGAAATTATCGATTTCGATAATATAAAAGATAAAAAAGTAACTATTAAAAATGGTGGAACTTATCGTTTAACAGGCAAATCAACAAATTGTTCTATTGAGATTGATGCTGATGGTGTTGTTAATCTAGTTTTTGATAATTTAAATATTACTTCAATCGGAGGAACTCCAATTAAAGTAAAAAAAGCTAAAGTATTAAATATTCACGTTAATTCAAAAACTAAAAATTATGTTTGCGATAGCCAAACTAATGATAATAAAGCTGCTATTTATGCTTCTTGTGATGTAAACATTGACGGAAAAGGGTTCTTGTTCCTTAACTCATATGGAAAAAATGAAGATTTAATAAATTATGGAAAGTGTATTTATACTTCAAGTGATTTAAATATTAAAGACACAAGAATTATTGTTCAACTTTCCACTGGTTCTACGTTTGAAGTTGAAGGAAATACATTTATTGATAATGCAAAAATCGAAATTAGATTTTCTGTAGGCGGAGGTATTGTCACTACAGGAAATTTAAATATTAATGATTCTTTATTTATTTATACCGGGTCGATGGATGCAATCGAATCTCGTGATTTTACTGCATTAAATTCAAACTTTTATATTTATACAGTTGGTAATTATCAAAAAGTAAATCTTGAAACTGAAAATCTAGATTTTAACGATATTTATTATGTAAAAGATGATAAAGATTTTTATCGTGTTGATCCTGCACATTACGATAACACCAAAGTTTTATATAAATTAAATTATTCTACAAAAGGCGTTTTGACTCATGGAGAAGCGAATTTTGTTAATTCCCGTTTTAATTTAGATACAGATGATGATTCAATTTCAGCTTTAGGAAATTTAACGTCAACAAATAGTCATTACTTTATCAAATCAAGTAATCAAGGTGTTGTAACTGAAGGTACTTTAAACTTTATAAACGAAAATGAAAAAGACGATTTCCCAATTAAAATTTTTGAATCTTATGTCGGTCTAAAAGGTGAAATTATTAACTTTGATGGCGCTTCAACCTTTGTTGATTCAAATAATTCAGGCGTTGAAAGTTTTGGAGAAAATGGAAATATTGTCTTCAAAAATGAAGCAAAAATGATTGTTAACACTGATGTATTTGGGTTGATTAGTGAAGGTGATATTGATATTGATCATTCATTTGTGAGCATTTTTGGAGGAGAAGAAGGTACTTCACAAATAACTCAAACAGAAGCAAAAATTAATACTAACGAAGGTGTACTAGTTATTGCTCAAAATAAGAACTTACCTGCTTTAATTCCTGAAGTTAATCAAAATACAATTTCTTTATATTTAAAAGATAAAATTAAGAAAAATGATGTTATTCATTTGAAGTCGAAGAATAAAAAATTCTTCTCATCACTAATTGTTCCAAAAGTTTATGAAAACTTAATGGTTACAATTTCATCCAATTTAATTTCAAAAGATGGATGCGAAGTGTCAAAAGGTGGTTTAGTTGATTATAAATTCATTCAAGATATGTCCATTATGCAAGGACTACCTGAAGAGGATGAGATACTAACAAGCTTACTTATAGATAAAGATTTCGACAATATATATCAAGAATTGAAATAATTACTTTAATTTTAAAGTTGATTGTATCGATTCTTTTTATTTTATATTAATTTACTTA
>ERZ1036460.251-NODE-251-length-23129-cov-10.105010_pt1 | contig 23129 bp, 22 predicted proteins | sample MGYA00514229_ERZ1036460 | MGnify/ENA primary metagenome ERZ1036460 (study PRJEB33795, sample SAMN09464921) | human gut metagenome | host: Homo sapiens | place: USA: Stanford, California | collected 2016-08 | study: EMG produced TPA metagenomics assembly of the...
ACAATTATAAAGGGTTCCTTTTTAATTTGTTACCTACAATTATGAAACGTAATCTAATTATTAAGAGTTTGTTTTAAAGTTTAGTTTTAAGACTTATAATAAATTTATGAGTCTTAAAGAATATTAATAATTTTCAAAAAGTTAAGACTTTTTCATAGAAAGGTGCGAATATGAGTATCAAAAAACTTGCAAGTTTTAATTCATTATGGAAGGGGCTTGAATACTATAATGAAGAACGCGTTTCAAATCTAAAACGCAATGAAGATGGAACTTTTGATTCAACAGTCAGAGGAGTTATGGATTATCACGTCCATTTAGATCCATTACACTTAAAAGAATCAACATGTACTTGCCCACACGGAGAAGGAAGAAAGATAATTTGTAAACACGTTGTTGCCACATATTTCGAAGCTTATCCTCAAGAAGCATTAAAAGCTAATAAAGATTTATATGCATATCATGATGAAGAAAATGAAGAAGAGTACTTACAAGAATATGAAAGAGTTCGTGCTTCTTATAAAAATTATATTGATGGATTAACAGAAAAAGAGGTTAGAGAGTTTTTATTAAACCAACTTATTAACGACTATTTTGACGCTAAAGATAAGTGGTAATATTTAAAGGAAATCATTAATGAAGAATAAAAAACCAGGTTTTTATTATATATTCGGATCAATATTAACCGCTATCAGCTTAACAATAATGGTTATATTTTTATTTTTGCCAGCGGCATTACAAGATGGTCCTGAATACATGAACTATATTTCTCTTGGAATGGTAGTTTTAGGACTTGTTATATTTTTCTTTGGATATTTTTTACTTAAAAAAGCAAATTATATAAACAAACAAAAGTCTCAAGAAGATGTAAAACGAAAATTCGAAGATGAATTTAATAAAGTTCTTCATCAAGATGAATTAGACGCCATTCGTTCTAGAGAATTAGAAGCATCATTAAAAAATAAAGATAAAGAATAAATCTAAAAGCAACCACCTAAGTAATTTAAATGCAATGAGAGGTGGTTTTTTAATTACTGATTTAAAAAACCCTAGCTTAAATCAAACTAAATTATTAGCAGACCTATTGACAGAGTGCTAAAAAGTTCTAAAATATAGTTAGCACTTAAGAAAAACGAGTGCTAAAAATGAATTTATGGAGGTACATTTATGAGTAATATAATTAGAAGAAACAGTTATGATCCATTTTTTGATTTATTCGATTTTCCATTTGAAAGTCAAAATAAGAATGAGGTAATGAAAACTGATATCGAAGAGAATGAAGGTGCCTACAAATTAAGCATCGAAGTCCCATCGGTTAAAAAAGAAGATGTCAAAATTTCTTTAGAGGATGGTTATTTAAATGTTTCCATTGAAAAGAAAAATGAAAATGTTGAAAAAGATAAAAAGGGTAAAATTTTGCATCGTGAAAGATATTATGGAAGTTTCAAACGTGCTTTCTATGTCGGAGAAGATGTAAAAAATAATGATATTAGCGCTTCTTTAGTAGATGGTGTACTTGGTATCACAATTAATAAACCTGTTAAAGAAGAAAATAAAGAAATCAAATATATCGATATTCAATAGTTTAAAGAACCTAGAGTTAATATGTGTAACACATATAATCTAGGTTTTTTAAAAAAACATCGATGCCATCGTACTTTTATCGACATAATTATTTAAAAATAGAAGATAAATTTATATTAAAAATACCTTTCTTATAGTGTAAAAAAACTCTATAATGTTATTATCTTTGGAGGAATTATGTCGCTGCGTAAAATAAAACTAGCTTCTGGTGATTTTATACCAGAAATTGGATGTGGAACGTATTTAGAAGAAGACGAAGAATGTTACCAGTCGGTCTTAAGTGCGTTAAAAGAAGGGTATCGTCATATTGATACTGCTGAATTTTATGGAAATGAAGAGGAAGTCGGAAGAGCAATTAAAGACTCTGGCATCCCAAGAAAAGAAATCTTTGTAACGACTAAAATCTGGAATACTAATAGAGGTTATGAAAAAGCAAAGAAAGCTTTTAAAAAATCTTTAGAAAAATTAGATTTAGAGTATGTTGATTTATTATTAATTCATTGGCCGGCAAATGAAAAACAATTCGGTGATGAATGGGACGATATAAATTACGATACTTGGAGAGCATTAGAAGATATACATAAAGAAGGAAAAGCTAAATCGATTGGTGTTAGTAATTTTTTAAAACATCATATTTCTTCAATTGTTAGAAAAACTAAACTTATACCGATGGTTGATCAAATTGAATTACATCCAGGACATGTTGATTTAGGCTTAATCAATTATCTAAATAATAAAGGTATTGTTATTGAAGCTTGGTCACCTCTAGGAAGAGGAGAATTATTAACTAATCCATTAGTTGTTGAGTTAGCATCAAAATACAAAAAAACACCAGCTCAAATTTTAATCAGATTTATAATTGATTTAGGAGCTGTACCAATCGTTAAGTCTAAAAATATCGATAGAATCAAAGAAAATTTACTTTATAATGATTTTGAACTTGAAGAAGAAGATATTGATAGACTCATCAAATTAGAAACAGGAAAAAAATATAAACATCCTGATGAAATTGATTTTTAAAGGCGCGAAATTGTTTCGTGCTTTTTATTTTCTAATAATATATACAATCTTTTAAATGTTCTTTCGAAAACAAAATATAAATAGAACATTTTAAAAATAAAAATAAGCGCTTTCATTTGAAAACGAAACAAAAATATTTTGTGTACCTCTTGACATATGTCGTATATAAGAATTTAATTAGAACGTGTCGAAGGGAGGTTGGTTCATGGACTTCGGAAAGATTATTGAACCATTAACTCGGGACTCTTTACCTCCGGAATTTATTACTAGTGTTCTTGTAATGCTTGTGATTATTGCCTTCAGTGTTTTTATCCATTTTAAGGTCAAAAAATTTGATCCTTTAGAAAAACCAAATGGCTTTATGCATATATGTGAAGTAGTAATTGAATTCGCTGATAATCAGGTCGGTAAGTTGATGGGCAAGCCGTTTAGAAATTATGGTGGTTACATAATTGTCGTCGGCTTATTTGTATTTTTTGGTTTCTTTGTCGGGATGATTGGAATACCTAACTTTTTTCAAGTAGGAGCATCTTGGTATTTAGAACCATTACCAAATCCATTTACAAATTTAGCAATACCTTTATCGATCGCCTTAGTAACATTCTTTTTAACACATTTTACCGCTATTAAATATAAGAAATGGAAATATTTTGAACGTTATGTTGAACCTATTCCATTATTCTTGCCAATTAATTTAATAACGATGTGGTCAAATGTTCTTTCGTTGACCTTACGTTTATTCGGAAATGCATTAGCTGGATATTGTGTTATAACTTTGATTTATGTTGGTTTAGGAACAGCGCTTCCTCCAGCAGGCAGCTTAACTGGTTTATCTATTACGCCAGTTATCGCTCCTTTAGCTCATTTATATTTCGATATATTTGATGGAGCAATTCAACTTGCTGTCTTTACGATGTTAACTATGATTTCGATATCTACTGAATATGTTTCAGAAGAAGATCTTACTAATGAAAAGCGAATGAAAGCTCTTAAAAAAGAGCGAAAGCAAGCAAAAAAAGCTGCAAAAGCTTTAAAAAAACAAAACGCAAATTAAAAATTAAGGAGTATAAATATGAATTTTATCGGATTAGGAATCGCTTGTATAGGTATGGGATTAGCTGCTTTAGGTGAAGGATGGTCAGTCTCTAAAGCAATGGATGCAATTGGAAGAAATCCAAGTGCTGCAAATGATATAAGAACAACAATGATTGTTGGTGTTGCTTTAATTGAAACAGTCGCTATTTATATTTTAGTTGTTGCTATTTTAATGGCTTTCGTCGTCGCTTAATAGAGGTGGGAATATGAGTAAGAAAATTAAATTATTCCTATTTATAGGGTTGCCATGTTCCTTTCTTTTAACTAGTTGTAATGTCGATATGATTCAACATCGTATCGAAACTGTCGTCAATAATATGCTTCCAAATTTGTATATTACACTTATGCAACTAGGACTTTTTGCTTTGACAGCTGTTGTATTCATCTTTTTAGCTTATAAACCTTTAAAGAAGAAGTTACAAAAAAGAGCTGAATTTATCCAAAGTAATATCGATGATAGTAAAAAGAAAAAAGAAGAAGCAGAAATTAATCTACAAAAAGCTAACGATATAGTTTTTGCTAGCCAAAAGAAAGCGTCTTCGATTATTCAAGAAGCTCAAGTGATGGCTGAACAAAAAGCTCAAAGTTTAGAGATTGAATTATCAAAACATATAGAAGATCAAAAACAACAAGCTCATAAAGATATTGAAGCCGAAAGAGTCAAGATGAAAAAAGAAGCAAAAATTGAAATGGTTGATGCTGTTTTGACTACTTCAAAAGAAGTGTTAAAAAGAGAAGTTACAAAAGAAGATAACGACAGATTTATTGAGGAATTTATCGATGAACTCGATAAAAAATAGACAATGAAAGACGCTCTTTTAACAAAAGTCGCTGAAGGATTATATGCAAGCGCAAAAGAAAATAAGGTTGTTTCTATTTATAGAGAAGACCTTAAGTTTTTCTCTTGGAACTTAAAGACAAATCCTGAATATTTCTCTTTTTTAAAATCTCCATTTATTGATTATAAAGATAAGTGTGAATCTTTAGATGAACTTTTTAGTAACGCTTTTTTACCTGAAATTTTACAGTTTATCAAAATATTAATTACAAGAGAATTAATCGATGACATCGAATTAATCAGAAAAATTTTCAATCGATTAGCAGATAAAGATATTAATGTTATCGAAGGTAGAATTTATACACCTTTTGAGTTAACAGAAACACAAATTAGCAAAATTTGTAATGCTTTTAGTAGAAAATTAAATCAAGAAGTTATTTTAAAACAAAGAACTGATGAGTCATTAATTGCTGGGATTAAAGTTTTACTTGATGGAGTAGTTTATGAATATTCTATCAATAGTGAACTTAATTCATTACGCGATAAACTCGCTAATAATATTTTGACAGAGGAGGAAAAAGATCATGAGTGGTAATAAAAATTTGAACACTTTAAGTCAAATTATCAAAGATGAAATAAATAAATATGAACACAAGATCGATTCTGTTTCTGCTGGTCAAGTTGTTTCAGTTGGCGATAATATTGCAACAATTTATGGTTTAGATGAAGCAATGTATGGCGAGTTGATCGAATTTGAAGGTGGTAATTTTGGAATCGTCATGAACATTGAAGAAGATTCTTTAGGTGTTGCCATTTTTGATGGTGATATCAAAATTAAAGAAGGCGATACTTGTCACCGTACCAATAGTGTTGTTAGTGTTCCGGTTGGTGATGAATTTTTAGGAAGAGTCATTAATGCTTTAGGAAAACCAATTGATGGAAAAGGCAAAATTAAGACAACTAAAACTAGACCTGTTGAACTTGTTGCTCCTCAAATTATGGATAGACAAAGCGTTAATAAACCTCTAGAAACTGGAATTAAAGCAATTGATTCAATGGTTCCAATCGGAAAAGGTCAAAGAGAATTAATTATTGGTGATCGTCAAACCGGGAAAACTGCCCTTGCAATCGACACAATTATTAATCAACATGATAAAAATGTTTATTGTGTTTATTGCTCGATTGGACAAAAGAATTCTTCTTTGGCTCACATTGTAGATAAGTTAAAGAAAGCTGATGCTTTAAAATATACAACTATAGTAAGTGCTGGAGCTGCTGATAGTTGCTCAATGCAATATATTGCTCCATATTCAGCTATGTCGATTGCTGAAAATTGGATGAATGAAGGAAAAGATGTTCTTATTGTTTTTGATGATTTAAGTAAACATGCTGTTGCTTATAGAACACTTTTACTTTTATTAAGAAGAAGTCCAGGCAGAGAAGCTTATCCTGGAGATATTTTCTATTTACATTCAAGACTTCTTGAAAGAAGTTGTAGATTAAATGATGAACTTGGTGGAGGTTCAATTACCGCTTTGCCAATTGTTGAAACTTTAGCTGGCGATATTAGTGCATATATTCCAACTAATATTATTTCAATTACTGATGGTCAACTATTTTTAAATGCTGATTTATTTAATGCTGGACAACGTCCTGCTATTGACTCAAATTTAAGTGTTTCTCGTGTCGGAAGTGCTGCTCAAACAAAAGTCATGAAATCAGTTAGCAAAAATTTACGTATGGCTTTAGCTAACTATAGAGAAATGTTAGATTTTTCTAGATTTGGAAGCGACTTAGATAAAAGTACTAAAAAGATTATTTCACATGGTGGAATTTTATTAGAAACTTTAAAGCAAAAACAATATCGACCATATCCAACAAGTAGAGAAGCAATTGAAATTTATGTTGCTCAAAGCGGAGCACTTGATGATGTTGATCCTCAAGATGTATATGAAATTTTTAAACTTTTATATAATGTAATTTCATCTCAAGCAAATGAAATTTATTTAGACATTGATACAAAAGATTTATTCCCTCAAGAAGCTCAAAATAGAGTCATTGAATTTGCAAATAATATTAAAGCAAACTTTGTAAAAACTGAGGTAAATTAAGAAATTATGGCAGAATCGCTATTATACATAAAAAATAGAATTCAAGCTGTCGAATCCATTAAGAAAATTACAAAAGTTATGAAGCTCATCGCTTCAAGCAAGTACAATAAATTTAAAGCTCAATACGATGGAAATATCGAATATACAAATGAGTTAGAAAAGATGATGAATTCTTGTTTAACTTATATCGATTTTTCAAGCTATAAACTACCAACTTGTTTGACAGAAAATGGTGGTGATAAAAAACTTTTCATTTTAGTGAGCAATACTTTAGGCTTATGTGGTCCTTATTTTTATAGCCTCTTAAAAGTTGCAAATAAAGAAATAAGACCAACTGATGATATCGTTTTTATTGGAGAAAAAGGTTATCGAGCATATAAAAATAAACCTAATAAAGGAGATAAAACTTTTATAGATTTATTAGATAAATTAACTTTCGATAATACAAATAAATTTAGGCATTATATTGATAAACTCTATAGAGACAATCAATATAGTGCAATTTATATTATCTATACAAAATTTATTGACGCAATGGAAACAAAATGTGTATGTGAAAAATTGCTTCCATTAACTATTGATCAATCGAAAAAATGCGATTGTGAGCCAACTTTTGAAGGTTCAAGTAGCAGCGTTGCTGATTTAATCGTCCCACATTATCTTGATGCTTTAATTTACCATCATTTACTTGAAAGTGCATTAAGTGAACAAGTAAATCGTAAAAATTCAATGGAAAATGCTACGACCAGTGCGAATAAATTGCTTTATGAACTTAGTCTTTTATATAACAAAGTAAGGCAACAAAAAATTACTGAAGAAATGACCCAAGTTTCTAGTGGAAATAATAATTCCTTAAATTGGATATAGGAGGAAAACTTATATGATTAAACAATATAGCTATAACCCAAAATTAAAAGAGGCAGATAGTGGATATGTTGTCCAAGCTATTGGACCTGTTATTGATGTTAGATTTGATGTCGGGCTAACTCCTTCTATTCGAACAGCTTTAAAAGTTACATTAACTCACATGAATAAAGAAGAGGAATTAATTTTAGAAGTTGCTCAAGATATTGGACATGATACTGTTAGAGCTATCGCTATGGGTCCAACCGAAGGAATTAGAAAGGGATTAAAAGTTATAAACACCCATGCTCCTATTAAAGTTCCGGTTGGATATGAAGTTTTAGGTAGAATGTTTGGTGTTTTAGGCAAACCAATTGACAGATTAGGTGATTTTGAAGGAACAAAATATGCTCAAATTTATAACGAACCACCTTCATTTGCTGATCAACCTAATACTATTCAAATTTTTGAAACCGGAATTAAGGTTTTAGATTTACTTTGCCCTTATGTTAAAGGTGGAAAAGTTGGATTATTTGGTGGTGCTGGTGTTGGTAAAACAACCTTAATTCAAGAATTAATCCATAATATCGCTACTGAAAAACATGGTACTTCTATTTTTGCAGGTGTAGGCGAAAGAAGTAGAGAAGGTAATGATTTATATAATGAAATGAAAGAAAGTGGAGTTTTAAAAAATACCGCTTTAGTTTTTGGACAAATGAATGAATCACCTGGAGTTAGAATGCACGCACCTTTAAGTGCTTTAACTATGGCAGAATGGTTTAGAGATGTTGCTCATCAAGATGTTCTTCTTTTTATTGATAACATTTTTAGATTCACTCAAGCTGGTAGTGAAGTTAGTGCGTTACTTGGAAGAATGCCTAGTGCTGTTGGTTATCAACCTACATTAGCTAATGAAATGGGCGAACTTCAAGAAAGAATCGCTTCAACTCGTGATGGAAGTATTACTTCAATTCAAGCAGTTTATGTTCCAGCTGATGATTTAACAGACCCAGCTCCAGCCACAACTTTTGCTCACCTAGATGCAAAAACTGTTTTAGATAGAAATACAGCTGCTCTTGGAATTTATCCTGCAGTTGATCCTTTAGCAAGTTCATCCACAATTTTAGATCCAAATGTTGTTGGAAAAAAACATTATCAAGTCGCTAGAAAAGTACAAGAAATTTTACAACGTTATAAAGATTTACAAGATATCATCGCTGTTTTAGGTGTTGATGAACTTAGTGATGATGATAAATTAATTGTTAGTAGAGCAAGAAGAATTAGAAATTTTTTATCACAACCTTTCTTTGTTGCTGAACCATTTTTAGGAACAAAAGGTAAATATGTTAAATTAAATGATACTATTGATTCTTTTGAAAAAATCATTAATGGCGAAGGTGATGAATTACCTGAAAACGCATTTCTTTATGTCGGAACTTTTGATGAAGTTTTAGTTAAAGCAAAAGAATTAGAAAGCAAATAAAATGAATAGCACATTTAAATTAAAAATACTTACCCCATTAAAAGCTGAAGATGAAATCAAAGTTAATAAAATTTGTGTCGTCACTGATAATGGTGAAATCACGATTTTACCTGATCACGTCGAGTATTTAGCGAATGTTGAAATTTCTTTATTGAAAATTTTTACTAGTGATAAAGAACTTGTTTATGCTGTCAATGGTGGAGCGATTCATTATGATAGTAAAAATAATAGAGCAATTTTAACTGTTAACTCTATTTATTCGCCTGAAGAAATTGATATAATTAAACTTAAAGAAGAAGAGAAAAATATTGAAAATCAACTTAAAGAAGCTAAATCGGTTGAAGATCATAAACTTGCTGAAAGAAATTTAAAACGTATCATCAATCAACTATCTTTAAAAAAATAATTTTTCCTTCTTAAATAAGGAATAAATTATGTTAGTTAAAGGTAAATTTAAATATCGTAAATTAAAGATTTTTTCGATTACAATCGGAACAATTTTAGTAACTTTCGTTTTAACGTGTGGAACATTAATTGCTTATGGAAATTTAATGACTTATCCAAAACCAGTTGATAAAATCCAAAAATCTAGTGAACTTGTAAGTGCATATAAAAACGGTTTATATGACAAAAATGGTAATTTATTAACTTTAAAAGGAATAAATGCTGGAAATTTATTCCTTCAAGAAGGGTGGATTTCCCCATTTACATTAGAACCATTAAAAAACGATGATGGAACATATAAAAAAGATAAAGATTTAAATCTCGAGTACCCTGAATTCGCTCAAGAAACATTTTTAAATGGGCTAGTAGATAATCCTAACTGTGGAAAAGATAATATAGATGAATGGTTAGATTATTATTTTTCTTCTTGGTGGACTGAAGTTGATTTTAAAAATGTAAAAGATATGGGTTTTAATACAATAAGACTCCCATTTTATTGGCGCATGATTTTAAATGATGATTATTCTTTAAGACCAGAAAATGAAGCATTTAAATATTTAGATAATTTTATTGAAGGTTGTAAAAAGAATGATTTATATGTAGTTTTAGATTTACATGGTGCTCCAGGTAGTCAAAACGGATACGAACATAGCGGAACTTTAATTAAAGAAGCTTCTTTATGGGAAGATGAGAAATTAATAAAAGCTACCATAAATTTATGGGACTATATTTCTAAATACTATTTAACAACTAGAAAAGATTTATCTCCAACAATCGTAGCATATGATTTAATGAATGAACCTTCGCATCCTCATGCAGCTTTTAAAGATGAAGTTTGTCATAAAGTTTTTGACAGAATTTATGATGAAATTAGAAATAATAACGATGAACACGTAATTTCTATGGAAGGATGTTGGGGGTTTAATGGTCTTCCTGATCCTAAAAAATACGGATGGGAAAATGTTTTATATCAATATCATTTTTATAATTGGTACAAAGATTTTTTACCTTATTCCTTGTATAACACTTATAATGCAATCTTAAATATTGGTAGATGGTATGAAGTACCTACTTTAATTGGAGAATTTACTTTTTTCCATGATGAAAAATCTTGGTTGAACGGATTAAATTATTTTGATAAAAACCATTTTTCTTGGACAATATGGACTTACAAAACAACTGTTACAGGTTCTTGGGATAATAGTTGGGGATTATATAACGTCAAACTTAATTTAGATGTTAATAAAGAAGAAACTAAATGTAATGTTTCGGCTTGTGATTTTGAAACATATAAAAAGTTTTGTGACAAAATTAAAACGAGTAACTCTGAAACAGGAATTTTAAAAGAAACTATGAAAAAGTATTTTAATTCTTGAATACGAAAAAGTTTCTTATATTCAAAAAATGTCGATTATATCGATATTATTTAGATTGTTACATAAAAAACTTAACTTAAACTTAAAGAGAGAAAAATATGAAAGTTTCCCTCTTTATTTTTTTATACTTTTATATTATTCTAATTACATAAAGCAAATGTAAGCGCTTACATAGGAGGATAATATAATATGAGCTATGACGCTAAGTGCATTCGAAACGTGGCCGTATTCGGCCATCAAGGAAGTGGTAAGACGAGTTTAGTTGAATCCTTATATTCCATCGCAAATAATTGTGAGAAAGGTGATGTTAATAAAGGAACTACGATAAGTGATTATCTTAAAGAAGAAAAGAAAAGACTTACTAGTATTTCAACAAGCGTCGTACCACTTTTTTATTTAAATCATAAGATTAATTTAATTGATATTCCTGGCAACGATGACTTCGTTTATGAAGGAATAGCTGTAACTCACTCAGTTAAAGGAGCAATTTTAGTTATTAATGCTCAAGCTAAAGTAGAAGTTGGCACAATTAAAGCATTTAAAATGTTAAGAAAAAGAGGCATTCCTTTTGTAATTTATGTCAACAAAATGGATAAAGATTATCCAAATTATGAAGATATTTTAGCTGACATCCATACAAAATTAGGTAAAACATGTATCCCATTTACTTTACCGTTAGGTCACGCCGATAGTTTTGATGGATTTATTAACTGTGTTGATTTAAAAGCTAGAAAATATACCGGCAAAGAATGTGTTGATGATGTCATTTATGAAGATAAAAAAGCAAAAGTTTTCGAATTACATAATACAATTTGTGAAGCTGTTGCTTTAACGGATGATACATTACTTGATAGATTCTTTAGTGGAGAACCTTTAACGAACGAAGAAATCCACGAAGGTCTTAGAAAAGGTGTTCTTAGAGGTGATTTATATCCAATTATTTTTGGTAGTGCTCAAAATAATATTGGTATTCATACTTTATTAAATACATTGATTGATTATTTACCTTCACCAACAGATTTAAAACCATATGAAGGTTATGATAGATTAGGAAATACAATTTCTAGAAAAACTGATCCAAGTGAACCATTTAGCGCTTATGTATTTAAAACACTTGTCGATCCATATGTAGGACAAATTAATTATATTAAAGTTGATAGTGGAACACTCCATGTAGGCGATGAAGTTTTATGTTCAAATTTAAATCAAACTTTCAAAATTACTCAATTATCAACTCCATGCGGTAAAGATTTAAATAACGTTGATGAAGTTGGCGCTGGAGATATTTGTTGTTTAACTAAATGTAATGATTTAGAAACTTCATTTACACTTTGTGATAAAGATAATTACATTAAATTTAAAGAAACTAAATTCCCAACAGCAGTTTTCTTTAAAGCTATTGAACTTGAAAATAAAAAAGACGATGACAAGATTAATGTCGCTTTAGCGAAAATTCAAAAAGAAGATCCAACTCTCGAAGTTAAACGTAACGTTGAAACTAAACAACTATTAGTTGGCGGACTTAGTGAATCTCATATCAATTTTGTTCTTTCGAAGATTAAAAATACTTATGGAGTTAGTTTAAGAACTGAAGATCCTAAAGTTTGTTATCGTGAAACTATTAAAAAAGAAGCTAATGGTAGTGGAAGATATATTAAGCAATCTGGTGGAAGTGGTTTCTATGGTGTAGTCGAAATGAAATTTGGACCTAGCGATGAAATCAAATTCGAAGAAGAAGTTTTTGGCGGAGCAGTTCCTAAAAACTATTTCCCAGTCATTGAAAAAGGTTTCTATGAAGCTTTAAATGAAGGTTTATTAGCTGGATTCCCTGTTATTAGATGTAAAGCTGTCCTTTTAGATGGTAAATATCACCCAGTTGATTCAAACGAATTAGCGTTTAAGATGGCTTCAATTTTAGCTTTCAAAGATGCTTATATGAAAGCTTCCCCAACTATTTTAGAGCCAATATTAAGAGTTGAAATTTATGTTGATAATGCTTATATGGGTGATGTCTTGAATGATCTCAATTCAAGAAGAGGAAGAATTCAAAATATCGTTGATAAAGAAGACGATACAACTATGATTGAAGTTTTAATTCCTGAAGCTGAGACATTAGACTATGTAACTAAGTTAAAAGTTTTAACTCAAGGTAGCGGATACTTTGTAAGACAATTTGAAACTTATGAAGAAGTTCCTGCTCAATTAAAAGATAAAGTCATCAAAGAAAATTCATTACTTAAAAAATAGTTAAAATTTATACAAAAAGAGCGCGATTTTAGCCTAAAGCGAGGCTTAAGAATCGCGCTTTTATATAGTCAAACAACATCAATTATTTTATAATCAAGGTATGAAAAAAGAGATTAGACGTTTTAAACTCGATGAAAACTTTGATTTTAATATTATCAAAGATTTATCAATTGATGAACTTAATGCTTTAAGTGATGATATTAGAGAATTAATTATTGATAGATGTTCGACTTATGGAGGCCATTTATCTAGTAATTTAGGAATTATAAAATTAACAATTGGCCTTTTTAGAGCTTTTGATTTTAATAAAGATAAAGTTATTTTTGATATTGGACATTATTCGTATCCATATAAAATTTTAACAGGAAGACCTTTAACAAAGTTAAGACAAGAAGATGGATGTGATGGATTTCAAAAAAGAAGTGAATCTAAATTTGATATTTACGATGCTGGACATTCTTCAACTTCGATTAGTGCGGCTTTAGGATTTGCTAAAGCACGTGATTTGTATCATGAAAATCATCATTGTCTAGCGGTAGTTGGCGATGGTGCGATTGCTAATGGACTTTGCTTTGAAGCTTTGAATAATTTAATTGTTGATAATACTAAAATTATTGTCGTATTAAATGACAACGAAATGTCAATTTCTCCAACTATTGGAGGATTATCTATCATTTTGAAAGGTATTAAACGCAACCCATTTGCTAGCATAATTTTTAAAGATGCTAATTTTGAATATATCGGACCTGTTGATGGTGATAATTTTAAGCAAATGCAAGTAGCTTTTGAAAGAGCTAAAAAGACTAAACGTAGTGTAATTCTTCATGTCAAAACTAAAAAAGGTGAAGGATTAAATTATGCAATGGAAGACCAAATCGGAGAATTTCATTTTGTCCATCCTTTTAATAAAGAAACTGGTAAGCCAATTGCTTTACCTAATCCAAACAGAAAATCGTTTTCTAAAATTATTAGTACTTTAATTGATGAAGAGATGTTTAAAAATTCTAAAGTAATTTCAATATGTCCTTCGACAACAGTCGGTGCATGTTTAACTGATGTTTTTAGAAAATATCCTGATAGAACTTATGATTGTGGAATAAGTGAAGAACATAGTGCAATTTTTGCTAATGCTTTAGCGATTAATGATTTTAAAGTATATCTTTTTATGTATTCAACATTCCTTCAAAGAGCATATGATGAAATAATTCATGATGTTGCTAGAATGAATAGTGATGTTACCTTTTTAATAGACCGTGGCGGACTTATCGGAGCAGATGGGGAAACTCATCAAGGAATTTATGATGTTAGTTTCTTTTACTCGATTCCGAATGTCGCATTAAGTATGCCTCATGATGAAGTTGATGCTAGAAATTTATTTGAATTAAGCAAAACATATCATCATCCTTTTGGAATTAGATATACACCAACTTATTTAGTTAAAGAAGGTGATTATATATCTGATAAAAAATTAAATTTTGGTGGATGGGACTATGTAATTAATGAATCTAAAGACGTTGCTTTTATTACTTTTGGACCTCACTTAAATGACATATATAGAAGATTAAAAGACCAAAATGTTACTTTAATAAATTCATTATTTATTAAGAATTATAACGAAGAAGAACTTTTAAAATTATTAACATTCAAAAAGATATTTATTTATGATCCTTACACTGTTGAAACAGGATTTGGAGCTAATTTAGTTAATGATTTAATTAAACATGGTTTCAAAGGTGATATAAAAACAAGATGTGTGCCGCTTTCGTTCATTTCAAAAGGTACAATTGAAGCACAAGAAAAACGTCTTAATTTAGATCCTGAAAGTGTACTTAAAGAATTTAACGAATTTATAAAATGAAAATATCTCGATTAATGCCTATTTCTTATTGCTTTGGAGTAACTAAAGCAATTAATGACACACTTAAAATAAGAAAAGAATATCCGAATAAAGATGTTTATTTTTTTGGTGACCTTGTGCATAACCAAAAAGTAGTCAATTTCTTTTTGGAATTAGGAATTAAAGTAGTTCAGTTTAGTGAAGATGATGCATTTAGCAAATTAGAACAATTCAATTCAAATGATTTAGTTATTTTTAGTGCTCATGGACATGATAAAAAATATGAAGAAGTTCTAAAAAAGAATAATGTTTTATTTTTTGATACTACATGTATTAAGGTTAAAAAGAATTTGAATTTAATTGAAAATGCAAAAGAACAAATAATCTATATCGGTAAAAAAGAACATCCAGAAACTTTTGCTAGTTTAAGTTATAGTGAACATATTTTTCTATATGATATTAAAGATTATGGAAAATTTGATTACTCGAAAGTTACTGATAAAAAACCTTTAATATTAAATCAATCTACTCTAAGCATTAATGAGATTGAAAAAATATTTGAAGATATTAAAAAACATATTCCAGATGCTAAATTTGTAGATGAAATATGTGATGCAAGTAGAATTAGACAAACAAAAATTATTTCTTTACCAAGCGATGTTGATTTAGTTATTGTTGTCGGGGATAAAAAAAGTAGTAACACTACAAAATTATATAATCTAAGTGTTGCTCATAATAAAAATGCATTAACTTTAATGGTAAATGGTAGTGATGAATTACAAGAATATGATTTAAGTAATTATAAAAACGCTATCATAGCAAGTGGAACAAGCGCGCCATTATCTTTAATTGAAGAAGTGCAAAAATATTTGGAGGAATTATAAATGGCATACGAAGAATTTAAACTTTCAAAACCTTTATCTCACATTGCTTTTATAATGGATGGAAATGGAAGATGGGCTAAGAAAAGATTATTACCTAGAACAGCTGGTCATAAAGAAGGATGTAAAAGAATAATTGAAAATATTCGTTCTTGTCAAAAATTAGGTATTAAGGCTGTTTCACTTTACGCGTTCAGCACTGAAAATTGGAATAGACCAGAAAAAGAGATTGAATTACTTTTTAAATATTTAAAAGATTTCTTTAATAATTATATCAATGAATTCTTAGAAAAAGGTGTAAGAATTATGGTTAGTGGTGACATTTCAAGACTACCTAACGAAACTCAAGAAGTAATTAAAAAAGGAATTGAGTTAACTAAAGAATGTAGATCTTTAGTTTTCAATATTTGCTTAAATTATGGTTCAAGACAAGAAATCGTTAGAGCTGCAAAATTGTTTGCTGAAGATGTGAAAAATGGTAAAGCTAATATCAACGATTTAGATAATGAGTCATTCAAGAAATATTTATATACAAATGGTTTACCAGAGATTGATTTATTGATTAGAACAAGTGGTGAAAATCGTTTAAGTAATTTCTTACTTTATCAATTGGCTTATAGCGAATTTGTATTTACACCAACTCACTGGCCTGACTTTAAAGAGAAGCAATTGATTGAATGTATACAAGAATTTGAAACTAGAGATAGAAGATTTGGTAAAATAGTAGAAAAGTAGTAGTTTTTTAGTAGATAAATAGTAGATTTTTAATTAAAAATATAAGAAACATTCGCTCGAATCATAAGGATTTAGTAATTAAAACGGGTGTTTCCTTTTATTTATATGTGCTTTTGTAACTAGCGGATTAAGGAATAAAGTTATTAAAATAAGTTAAAATTTAATGTTAATTTCTTTGCATTAAAAGGGTCTAAAATTAATGAAAAAATAATACATATATATAATGCATATTCTTGACATCTATTATCGAAAATTGGTAAAATCTTTTCGATAAGTTAGTTATCAGTCGTTAGAGTGTCTTCGGACATTCTTATTTTTTTAAGAGGAACTTTAATGGAAGATTTAAACAGCACAAAAGCGTTTATTGAAGCGAAGTTAAAAGAAGTTGGATATGAACTTTATTCGTTTAAATATACGCCAAGACAAAAAACATTAGAAATTATTGTTGATCGTTTTGAACCTATCAATTTAGATGACATCACAACTGTCAGTAATTTAATCAGTGAAGTCTTAGATGAACACGACTTTACAAATGATAGTTATACTCTTGATGTTTCTAGTTTAGGAATCGAAAAGCCAATTGCATTAGATAAGTTAGATTTGTATGTTGGCAAATATGTAAATGTTCATTTAAAGGATCCTTTTAAAGGATTAAATACGATTGAAGGAGAATTGAGAGAGGTAAATGAAGATAACGTCCTCATTGTTTATAAAGATAAAACAAGAGATGTAAAATGTGACGTTAAAAGAGCAAGCATTGATAAAGCTAGACTTGCTATCAAATTTTAGGAGAATTAAAAAATGGCTACACGTAGTAAAGATGGAATTAGCAAAAAACAATTTATCGAAGCATGTCAAGAAATGGGTTCTGAAAAAGGAATCAGTGATGAATCATTACTTGATGCATTAAATGAAAGCTTTAGAGTAACATTCGCTAAAAAAATTGAAAACGAATATAAGTTCCAAAATAGAGTCTCGAAAAGTTCTAAAAATAAAGATAAGAATGCTATTAAATTGCCAGATGCATTAATTAGAACAAAAATCGATTTAGCTAAAGGAAAACTTGAAATTTATCATCAATGGGAAGTCGTTGCAGAAGATGAAATCACAGACGACTATTTACAAATCGGTTTAGAAGAAGCTCAATCTAAGAATCCAAAATTAAAAATTGGTGATTTCTATGAAGAAGAATTAGATATCGCTTCACTTGATTTAGGTGATGTTGGTAGATTTATGTCTTGCTTTAAACAAAAAATCTCCAAAGCAGAAAAAGATGCTTTACTTGATGCATTTGCTTCAAAAATTGGAACAATTATTACAGGTGAAGTTGATAAAGCAGACGGACATTGTGTTATTGTTGATTTAGGCAGAACGACAGCTACATTATTCAAAGCTGATTTAATCGGTGATGAAAGATTCAACCAAGGTGATTCAATTAAAGTTTATGTTGAAGGAATCGGTAAAGACGAAAAGAAAGGTTCTTTAATTAAAATTTCAAGAAGCTGCCCAGGATTCTTAAGACAATTATTCCAAAACGAAATTCATGAAATTTACGATGGAACAGTTATCATTAAAGACATCGCTAGAATTGCAGGTAAAAGAAGTAAGGTTGCAGTTTATAGTAAAGATCCTAACGTTGATCCAAGTGGCGCATGTATTGGTACAAATGGTACAAGAATTCAAGCAATCGTTTCACAACTTGGAAACGCTAAAGACAATAAAGAAAAAATCGATGTCATCACATATAATTCAAATCTTGGATTATATGTCGCTGAATTATTAAAACCAGGAAAAGTTCTTGGTATGGCGATTAATGATGAAACACAAACTATCATTGTTGTTTGTGAAAACGAAACAAGCGTTCAAGCAATTGGCTTCAAAGGAACAAATGCTATCTTAGCTAGAAAGTTAACTGGTTATAAGATGGACATCTTAGATTTAGATGCTGCGAACGAAAAAGGTCTTACAGCTTTACCAAATTATAAGACACTTGATGTTTTTGAAGTTGAAGCTAGAGAAGATGAAAAGAGAAGATTCAGAGAAAGACAAGAAGAACTCTTAAAGAATAGAGTTGCAACTTCTGAAGATGAAATTACAGAAACATTTATCGACAAAGATTTCGATGAAGATAACATTGATGAAATTCCATTTGAAACAGTTGCTGATGAAATCGTTCCAGAAATTACACCTGTTGAAAATGAAGTTCAAATCGAAGAAACAGTTACAGAAACTCCAGTAGAAGAAACTGTTGCTGAAGAAGTTAAAGAACCAGTTAAAGTCAAAGAAGAACCAGTTTATAACGATGCTCCTGTTTACAAAAAGGAAGAAGAAGTTATCGAACATAGTGAAGCTAAGACAACAATCACTCTTGAATCGTTAGAAAAATCTTTAGAAGAAGAAAAGAAATCTAAAGAACAAAAATCGTTCAAGAAGAAATTTAAAAAAGAAGAAAAGAAATCTGATGATTCTAGTGAAGAAATCTCAATCAAACCAGTTCAAAAAATGGATATTTATACCGATGAAGAACTTGAAGAACTTGATGCTGAACTCGATGATTTAGATTCATACGAAGAAGAAGATTATAGTGATTACGATAGTGATGACTATTATGAGGATAATTAATGAAGAAAATACCATCTAGAAAATGTTTAGCAACCGGACAACTCTTCCCAAAAGAAGAACTTTTCCGTGTTGTTAGAACACCTAGTGGAGAAGTCGAACTTGATATGACTTCTAAAGCAAATGGAAGAGGTGCTTATATTTCTAAAAGCGAAGAAGCGATTCTTAAAGCTAAAAAAAGCAAGTGCCTTGATAGATCTTTAGAGGTCGAAGTTCCAGACGCGATTTATGATCGCATGATGTTATTTTTAAAGATGAAGTGAGGTGGTTGAATGAAGAAGAAAAGTAAAAGTAATATAACAAAAGAAAGAGAATCTAATATTCCATCAAAGAAAGTAAACAAGGGCAATTTTAACAAAGTTAATAATGGCGTCTTCGTCTTTACTAAATCACTTACTGTAGGTGAACTTGCTAAGCAACTTAATATCAATGCTAGTGATATCATTAAAAAACTCTTCATGCAAAAGAAACTTGTTACAATCAATCAATACCTTGATGATGAAACTATTGGTGAACTTTGTTTAGAGTTTGGATATGATTTCAAAAAAGAAGAAATTGTTGATGTTGAAGATTTTGAAAAAGCTCAAATCGAAGATAAAGAAGAAGATTTAAGAGATCGTCCACCAGTAGTTACAATTATGGGACACGTTGACCATGGTAAAACTACTTTAATCGACGCTATTAGAAATAGTAATGTTGCAGCTGGTGAAGTTGGTGGAATTTCTCAAGAAATCGGTGCTTATCAAAAAACTATTAATGGCAAGAAGATCACATTTATCGATACTCCTGGGCACGAAGCATTTAGTGCTATGAGAAGTAGAGGTGCTAGTGTTACTGATATTGTCGTTTTAGTTGTTGCGGCTGATGATGGTGTTATGCCTCAAACTGTCGAAGCTATTGACCACGCTAAAGCTGCTGGAGTTCCGATTATTGTTGCAGTAAATAAAATTGATGTTCCTGGTGCAAACCCAGATAAAGTTATTCAAGAACTTATGCAACATAATGTCATCGTCGAAGCTTATGGTGGAGATGTACTTAGCTGTGAAATTAGTGCTAAAAAGAAAATCGGTATTAGTGAACTTCTTGAAACAATCACTCTTCAAGCAGAAATGCTTCAATTAAGAGCTAATCCAAAACGTTATGCAATTGGAACTGTTTTAGAAGCTGAACTTGATAAAGGTGAAGGTCCAAAAGCAACTTTACTTGTTCAAAATGGTACTTTATTCAGTGCTGATTATGTTGTTGTTGGTACTGCTTTTGGTAAAATCAGAAGAATGACTAATGAACATAAACAAGTCATGAAAGAATGTGGTCCAGGAACACCTTGTAGTGTTATTGGATTAAGCGAAGTTCCTTTAGCAGGTGATCATTTTATGGCTTTCCCAAATGAAAAGATGGCTAAAGATATCGCTGAAAAACGTAAATTAAAGAAAGTTGAAAAAGAGAGAGCTCAAACAAACGGAGTTAGCTCTTTAGATGATTTATATTCAAAGATTAGCGAAGGACAATTAACTCAAATCAATATCGTCTTAAAAACAGACTCAACAGGTAGTGCTGAAGCTGTTAAAGCTAGTTTAGAAAAACTTAATAACGAACAAGTTAAAGTTAACGTTATTAGAAGTGCAGCTGGCGCTATTACTGAAAGTGATATTTTACTTGCAAGTGCTAGTGACGCTATCATTTATGGTTTCAATGTTAGACCAACAGCTGCTATTAGAAAGAAAGCTGAAGAAGAACATGTTGAAATCAACTTACATAGAATCATTTATGCTTTAATTGAAGAAATGCAAGACGCAATTAAAGGTAAAATGAAAAAAGAAGAAGTTGAACGTGTTACAGGACAAGCTGAAGTTAGAAATACATTCAAAGTTTCAAAAGTTGGAGCTATTGCTGGATGTATGGTTACTGATGGCTCAATTAAACGTGATTCGAGTTGCAGAATTTTAAGAGATGGTGCAATCATCTTTGAAGGAAAAATTGAGTCACTTAAACGTTTCAAAGATGACGCAAAAGAAGTCAAACAAGGCTTTGAATGCGGTATCAAGGTTGAAAACTTCAACGATATCCATGAAGGTGATGTCATTGAAGGATATGAAATGGTAGAAAAAGACAATGCGTGATTCATCAAGAAAAGATGTACAAAAAGTACAAGCTTTAATTACTCGTAATGTTAAAGACATTGTTTCAACAGAAATTAGAAATGAAAATTTAGGATTCATGACCATTACTGATGTTGAAGTTAGTAGTGATCATTCCTATTGCACAATATTTGTTTCCTTTTTAAATAATGCTAAAAATAGTTTAGAAACTTTAAATAGAGCAAAAGGCTTTGTAAGAAGTAGACTTGCTAAAAAGATCAATTTAAGAAGAGTTCCAGAAATTAGATTTGTCTTAGATGATACATTCGAAAAGCAACAAAGACTTGAAAATTTAATTAGTGGAGAAACAACTGATGAACTAAAAAAAGAAGATCTCTAGATCTTCTTTTTTAGTATGTTTTCAAGTTTTATTGGGTTGATGTTTATTAAATAATATGAGCTGTTATATTTTCTAAATTCTAATTCTTTAAGTTCTTTTATAAAGCCTTTAGATTTTACTAGGAAGGTTATTGGATTAACTTTTGCATAAATTTCTTTATAAATATCAAGGATAAATGGCTTAAAATACTTATTATCTTTTAAATATAAAGCATCAATTTTATAAGTTTTGTTCTCGTTATGAAATAAAAGAACACCAACAAGTTTGCTATTTTTATAAAGGTGGATGTGATGAGAAATTTTATTAATTTTAGCAGTGACCTTTATAAATTTTCTTTCTTCTATGAAATTTGGAATATCATAGACTTCTTTATAATAAAGATTAGTGCCTTCTATTTTATGTTCTTTATGTTGGTGAAAAACATCTTCTTTTTCCCTATTCATTAACATTGTTAAGAAGTTATCTTTTGATTCAGGATATTCTTTATTTAACGATAATAGAATATTTTTTATATCGGCTCTTTTTGTCTTTCCATCGTTTGGGCAATAACTTGGAAAACTAGGAATATTTTTTTCTTTGATAAGACGTTTAATATCACTTTCATCAACGTAAATTAAAGGACGAATAAATGTTATCTTCTCATTTGATAAAAACATTTTAGGCGAGAAAGTAGCGATTCTGCCTCCATAAATTTCATTTAAAAATAATGTTTCAATCGCATCTGTTTTATGATGGGCGAAAGAGACTTTATTGCATTTAAATTCATGAGCAGCTTTATTAATAATTGCTTTTTTCATTCTTGAACAAATTGAACAATGTAATTTATTTAAATGTTGTTTATCTTTTTGAATACTTAAAATTTGATAGACGGTTTTACCATCAACAATTTTTAATTCCATGCCTAAAGAAGCAACGTAATCTTTAATTGGGTTTCCATCAAATCCATCAAAACCTAAATCTATAGTGATAGGGACGATGGTAAAATTTATTTTTGAAAATTTTTTATATAAAGACAAAGCGTAAAGCAAAGCCATGCTATCTTTACCACCTGATACACCGATTGCAATGCGATCATTGTCGTTAATTAAATTGAAATCAATATCTGCATTTTTAATGCAAGCTAAAATAATTCTAATAGCGTCCATAACGAAAGAAAATATAACATTAATCGTTATAAAAAATAAAGAATTTTACGTATTGAGTTTGTTTAATTGATTAGAAAAATAGTTCTTTCTAACATTTCCGACTTCAATAAATGCAATAAAATTAATAAAACATTGTATTTCTTATGGTTTAAAAAGAAAAATTGAAATTTTTTGATTTCCAACTTTTTGTGTCTAGTGAAGAGGGCTAAATTAAGATACAACTATTACCTCCATCCATAATAATAGTTTTAAACGTTGCTTGTCGCTATGTTATTTATCTTAGTCAAATTGCCCTCTTTGTAACACTAAACGGATAGAATCATTTCGTGTATTGCTCTTTGAAAACTCATTTTATGCTTTAGAAGAAGAAAGATGTAATTTCTTGCGTTAAGTGACAAAGTTATTGCAATAAAAAAGAAATTAAAAAATATGAATTAGAGAGTGAGAAACTTAAGA